>Ga0209476_10000420_pt1 | contig 28532 bp, 28 predicted proteins | sample KloWWTrecipitate_FD_187179 | JGI IMG/M metagenome (GOLD analysis project Ga0209476, IMG submission 187179) | Active sludge microbial communities from Klosterneuburg, Austria, studying microevolution and ecology of nitrifiers - Klosterneuburg... | ecosystem: Engineered > WWTP > Aerobic digester... | reverse complement strand
GCTGGCGGCCAGCCGGTCTTTCAGCAGTTCGCCATAGACCATCGGGTGGCGCGACATGAAGGGGGCGCCGAAGCAGGTCGAGAAGGTCGCCTGCGGCTCGGTCACGCCGCGCTCGGTGCCGGCGAGCTTCGCGGTGTAGCCGGAGATGAAGTAGTACAGCGCCTGCTCAGGCGTCAGTTTGGCGATCGGCGGGAGGACGCCGAAGGCGTCGGCGGTGAGCAGGATGACGCTGCGCGGCGTGCCGCCGGCGCGCGCCGGCGCGGTGCCGGCAAGCGAGGTCAGCGGGTAGGCGGCGCGGCCGTTCTCGGTCAGCGAGATGTCGTCGAAGTCGGGCACGCCGGTCGCCGGATCGGTCTTGACGTTCTCGAGCACGGTGCCGAAGCGCTTGGTCACCGCGTGGATCTCGGGCTCCGACTTCGGATCGAGCTTGGCGGTCTTGGCGTAGCAGCCGCCTTCGAGGTTGAAGACGCCCTCGGCGTTCCAGCCGTGCTCGTCGTCGCCGATCAGGGCGCGGCGCGAGTCGGTCGAAAGCGTGGTCTTGCCCGTGCCCGAAAGGCCGAAGAACAGCGCCGTGCTGCCGTCGGCGCCGATGTTTGCCGAGCAGTGCATCGGCAGGATATCGAGGTCGGGCGCGTGGTAATTGAACAGTGAGAACACGGCCTTCTTGATTTCGCCGGCATAGGCGGTGCCGCCGATGAGAACGACATTGCGGCTCACGTCGAGCGCAATGACAGTCTGCGTCCGGGTACCGTGGCGCGCCGGATCGGCCTTGAAGCTGGGCAGATGCAGGATCGTCGCGTTGGCGGCGAAAGCCGGGCCCGCGGCGGGAACCAGAAGATGCCGAATGAACAGCGAGTGCCAGGCGGTCTCGGTGAACACCTCGACCGAGAACACCGGCGCGGCGTCGCTGCCGGCATTGAGCTGCTGCGAAAAGAGCTCGCGGCCCTTTGCATGGGCGAGAAAATCAGCCTCAAGCACGGCGAACTGTTCAGGCGTCAAGGCGCGGGTATTGTCCCACCAGACCTTGTCGACGGTGCTGTCGTTGCGGACGATGAACTTGTCGTTCGGCGAGCGGCCGGTATGCGGCGCAGTGATGCCGATGAACGCGCCGTCGGGCGTCAACCGGCCCTCGCTGCGGCGAAGGGCTTCCTCAATGAGCTGCGCGGGCGCGAAATTGGCATTGATGCTGCCGGCCACCGCCGCAACGCTGCTGCCCATTCCACCCAAAATCCGTTTCGATCCGCTCACTCGTAAAACTCCGGCTTACAGGGGCGCCCATGCGGCGTCCGATGCCTGAGAGCTAGCCGGAGACAGGCCGCCCAAGAAATCGGCAATGCAGCCTAAGACCAAAGTCGCGGCAGGGCAGCGAGGAGCGTCCCGGCAGGCGGGCGGCAGGCCATGACGTTGTTCTATCGGGGGACATCTGGCAGCAGGTGCGCGCGGCCGATACCTCTGCCAATACTTGGCGTCTCGTGGCATTGAGCACTGTGTGCCGGGCGGTCTATCGGCACGTTGTTTCAGGGGGCGCAGATTTCCGCAGTTCAGACGATCATTGCTACTTACCGGCGCCTCGGCCCCCGCGTCCTCGTCGGCATAGCGCTGCTGGGCCTCGTCATCGGCCTCTGGCTCTGGTGGCGGGGATATCCTGCCGATCTGTCGAAGCTCGCCTGGACTTTTGGCACGCTGCCGGTTCTCGCGGCGCTGCTCGGGCAGATCATCGCATCGCTGCGCCGCGGCGATGTCGGGCTCGATGTTGTTGCGGCGCTCTCGATGTCCGCTGCCCTCATCTTTGGTGAAACGCTCGCCGGCAATGTCGTCGCGCTGATGTATGCGGGTGGCCAGCTCCTCGAGTCCTTCGCCGAAGGGCGGGCGCGGCGCGAGATGACAGCGTTGCTCGGCCGCGTCGCCTATTCCGCCATGCGCTATCGCGACGGGGCGCTGGAAGAGGTGCCGATCGGCATCATCCGGCAGGGCGACCGGCTGCTGATTCGACAGGGCGATGTCGTGCCGGTCGATGGTCACGTTGCCGACGGCGCCGCCGTGCTCGACCTGTCGGCGCTGACCGGCGAGTCGATCCCCGAAAGTCTCTCCCGGGGCGCCGAGGTGATGAGCGGCTCCACCGTGGTTGGTGCCGCCTTCGATCTGATCGCGAGCCGGCCGGCCGCCGAGAGCACGTATGCCGGCATCGTCCGGCTGGTTGAGGCGGCGCAGGCCAGCAAGTCGCCGATGGCGCGGCTGGCCGACCGCTACGCCATCGGCTTTCTGGTGTTGACGGTGGCCATCGCTGCCATCGCCTGGCTCGCCAGCGGCGACCCTATTCGCGCCCTTGCCGTGCTGGTCGTGGCGACACCCTGTCCGCTGATTCTCGCGGTTCCCGTGGCGATCATCGCGGGCATCTCGAAATCCGCGAAGTCGGGCGCGCTGGTGAAGGATGGCGCGGCGCTGGAAGCGCTGGCCAACGTCCGCACGGCGATTCTCGACAAGACCGGCACGCTCACCGAGGGGCGGCCGACGATCACGGCGATCCGGACCGGCGACGGGTTCACCGCGGATGAGGTTCTCAAGCTCGCCGCAAGCCTCGACCAGGCGTCGGCGCATGTCGTCGCGACCAGCCTCATCAAAGCCGCCACCAAGGCCGGCCTCGCGCTGCAGGCCCCCACCGCCATCGCCGAAACGCCCGGCAAGGGCATCGAGGGAGTGGTGGGCAGCCGGCGCGTGGCGATCGGCGGCGATACCTATGTGCTCAATCGCTGCACCAGAGGCGGCGAACTGCTCGAGCGGGTGGAGGACCGGGCCGGGGTGCAGTCGGTGGCGGTGGCCGTGGACGGCGCCGTCGCGGGCGTGATTCTGCTCGAAGATCAGTTGCGTGACGATGCGCGTACGACGCTCGCGGCGCTGCGGGCCGCCGGTATCGAACGAATCGTATTGGCGTCAGGCGACATGGAGCACATCGCCCAGACGGTTGGCCGGTCGCTCGGCGTCGACGAAATCCTCGGCGACCTGACGCCCGAAGGCAAGGTTGAAGCGGTCCACCGCGAATCGAAGATGCGGCCGGTCATGATGGTCGGCGATGGCGTCAACGATGCCCCGGCCCTTGCCGCGGCAGAGGTCGGGGTGGCGATGGGCGCGCGTGGCGCCGCGGCGTCCTCGGAGGCCGCGAGTGTTGTGCTGCTGGTCGATGAACTGGCCCCGCTCGCCGCCGCGCTCAACATCGCGCGCCGCAGCCGCAGCATCGCCCTGCAGAGCGTGATCGCCGGTCTCGGCCTGTCGATCGCGGGCATGATCGCGGCCGCCTTCGGCCTGCTGCCGCCTGTGCAGGGGGCGCTCCTGCAGGAGGCGATCGATGTGGCGGTGATTCTCAACGCGCTGCGGGCACTGCGATAGGAGGCGATTCGCGGGCTGTGTGCGCCCAGCGTGGATCAGCCAGCGCAGTGTCCGCGCCGCGCCCCCGAAGGGCAGGGCGGCTGTCCTGAAGGACAGATACGCCCCAATGCAAGGGAAGATTTGGTGGAGCCAGACGGGATCGAACCGACGACCTCTTGCATGCCATGCAAGCGCTCTCCCAACTGAGCTATGGCCCCATCCTGCGGCGTGCCCGAAGACCGCCTCAATCCGGAACGTTCGGACCATTCGGGCCTAACGTTTTGGGTGTGCGCCCGGCGGAGAAAAAACCCTGCCGAAGCGCGGTGCAACCTAGTTAAGTGCCCCCCATAGTGCAAGGGGCAAAATCAGGCTTTTTCGACTATCGTTCGTCGCTGTCGCCGCCGCCGAAATCGAGGTCTTCATCCTCGTCTTCGTCTTCCTCGAGAAAGACGTCGGCATCGTCCTCGCCCAGGTCTTCGGCTTCTTCGACGTCCTCGACTTCCTCGGGGACTTCGTCATCGGCCGCTTCTTCGGCGTCAGCCTCTTCGAGCGAGACAATCTCGGGAGCGCCAACAGCGGTCTCGGCGACTTCCTCTTCTTCTTCCTCTTCCTCCGGCTCGGGGGCGGCCTTGGCGCGCACCAGTGCGTTCTGGTCGAAGAAAGAACGCGGATAGGATTTGCCGGTATAGGGCGACACGATCGGGTCGCGGTTGAGGTCGTAGAACTTCTTGCCGGTCTCAGGGTCTTCGCGTTTTGTACCGCGGTCCTCGTTGGCCAATTTCTGCCTCTTGCAAGCTACGCGGGGAGCCCGCTTCGTTCGTCCCGTTAGGGGCAAAGCCGGGCCCTGTCAACGCCAAAGCGCTGGGACGGGTTGCGCGCATTTGTCTTGTTGGCAGCCCGCACGGCCGGGCTTGCCCGAACCTCGATTTCACGGCAGTGCTTGTCCTGATGCAGCCCCCCGCCTCCGTTCCCGTCCCGCTTGAATCCCAGCGCTCGCCAGCGCTGCACGGCAGCATGCGCGTTCCGGGCGATATCACCATTACGGCAATGGCCCTCGCGGTGGCCGCGCTGGCGCGTGGCGAGAGCGTCGTCGAGACGGCCTCCTTCGGCCCCGAAACCGCGGCCCTGGCCGTGGCGCTTGGCGCGTTGGGTGTCCGGGTGACGCGCAACGCCAACACCTGGCGGATCGAAGGCGTGGGCATGAATGGCCTGCTGGCGCCCCAGACCGATCTCGATGCCGGGCGCTCGCCGCTGGTTGCCGCGCTGCTGCTCGGGCTGTGCGGCACCAGCGATTTCGACGCGCGGGTGGTGGGAAATCTGGACGCGCCGGAACAGTTCGCACCGCTTTTCGACGGCCTGCGGCGCTACGGCGCTGCGGTCGCGGAGTCCGGCCGCGGCTACTGGCACGCCGATGTGCGCGGGCCGGTGCTGGCGCCGCCCATCCGGCATGAGCTGCCGCCCGACGCGGCGCTGGCCAAGCCCGCGCTGCTCCTTGCTGCGCTGCAATCGCCGGGGATTTCGAGCTTTACCGAGGGCGCAACGCTGCCCAACCACGCCGAGCGCATGCTCGGCGCGTTCGGGGCCGGGCTGAGCGTGACGCCCGGCGCAGAGGCGGGCCGAACGTTCGAACTGGGTCGGTTCCCCTCGATCCGGGGCCGCACCGTCCGCGTGCCGGGCGATCCGTCGCTGGCGGCGCTGGCGGCGGTCGCGGCATCGGTCGTGCCCGGGTCCGAACTCAGGATCGAGCAGGTCCTGCTCAATCCGGCCCGCACCATGTTCCTGTCGGCGCTTGTCGCCATGGGGGCATCGGTGGAGGCGCATGGCTTTGCCAGTCATGACGGCGAGGAAGTCGCCGACATCGCCGTCGTGCACCAGCCGCTGCGGGGCATCACCCTCGGCGCTGGCCATGTGAGCCTGATGCTTGAGGAAATTCCGTATCTTGCCGTCGCGGCGGCGTTTGCCGATGGCGACACGGTCCTGCAGCTGCCCGAGGATCTGCCAGCCGGGGCGCGCGCCCGGGTCGCCTCGGCGATCCGCGGCCTCGCGGCCAATGGCGTCTTCTGCGAGGCGGACGAGCAGACCCTCGTGATTCACGGCACCGGCGAGGTCCGCGGCGGCGGCCGTGTCGCCACCGGGCAGGACCCGGCGATCGGCATGGCCTTCCTCGTCATGGGGATGGCCGCAAGAGAACAGGTGACGATCGACGACCGGACCGGCATAGAGGAGCGCTTCCCCGGTTTCGTCGAAGCGTTTGAAAAGGCCGGCGCGCGGTTCGTGCGGCTCACCTGACGGAGGAGCGAATGATCATCGCGGTCGATGGCCCCGCTGCCTCGGGCAAGGGCACGCTGGCGGCTGGGCTGGCCCGCCACTACGGGCTGCCGCATCTCGACACAGGTCTGCTCTACCGCGCCGTCGGGCTCGCGGTCCGCGCGCATGTCGATCAGCCGGGTTTCGAAGCCGCCGCGATTGCTGCCGCGCAGGCCCTCGATCCGTCCTATCTCGACAATCTCGATCAACTGCAGTCGGCCGAGACCGGCCAGATGGCCAGCAAGGTGGCGGTGATCGGGGCGGTGCGCGAGGCGCTGCGCCAGTACCAGCGCGATTTCGCCCACCGGCCGGCCGGCGCGGTCCTCGACGGCCGCGATATCGGCACCGTCATCTGCCCGGATGCCGACGTAAAACTGTTCATCGAGGCCGACAGCAAGGCGCGCATGGAGCGCCGGGCCCGCCAGTTCGAAGCCAAGGGCATCGAGGTCGACCGCTACGCCCTCTACCACCAGATCGAAGAGCGCGACGCGCGGGACCGCGCCAACCCCAATGGCGGCTTTTATCCGGCGAAAGACGCACACTTGCTCGATACCACGCGTTTGGATATAGAGGCGGCACTCCGAGCGGCCGTCGCCATTGTCGACGGGGCCATCGCGCGCAAGGCGGGCAACTAGCCCAAATCCAACCTTGCGGCATCTGGGCCCCGAAGCGGCGACAGACCTGACCGCGGGACCAATTGCCTACGATGTCTTCGGAATGAGCGCCCATGCACCGGGTCGCGCCGCCAATTGGCGGGCGATGGGCACCCCGTTCAGGCGGCATCGCAACCCCAACAACCGGTGCTCTGGAGAATGAGTTTGGCAGTCCAACCGATTACTAAAGACGACTTCGAATCCCTGCTGATGGATTCGTTTGGGCACAACGAGCCGCTGGAAGGTACCGTTGTCCGTGGCACCGTCGTTGCCATCGAGAAGGATCTCGCGATCATCGACGTCGGTCTGAAGACCGAAGGCCGTATCGCGTTGAAGGAATTTGGTGCCGCCGGCCGTGACGGCACGATCAAGGTGGGCTCCGAGGTCGAGGTTTACGTCGACCGCGTCGAGAACGCCATGGGCGAGGCCGTCCTGTCGCGCGAGAAGGCTCGCCGCGAAGAGAGCTGGGTCAAGCTCGAAGAGATGTACAACGCCAACCAGCGCGTTGAAGGCATCATCTTCAACCAGGTCAAGGGCGGTTTCACCGTCGACCTCGAAGGCGCCGTGGCCTTCCTGCCGCGTTCGCAGGTGGACATCCGTCCGATCCGCGACATCGGCCCGCTGATGAATGTGCCGCAGCCGTTCCAGATCCTGAAGATGGACAAGCGCCGCGGCAATATCGTCGTGTCGCGCCGTGCGATCCTCGAAGAGTCGCGCGCCGAGCAGCGTTCGGAAATCGTCCAGCAGCTCGAAGAGGGCCAGGTGGTCGACGGTGTGGTCAAGAACATCACCGACTACGGTGCGTTCGTTGACCTCGGCGGCATCGACGGCCTGCTGCACGTCACCGATATCGCGTGGCGCCGTGTCAACCATCCGTCTGAAGTGCTGGCGATCGGCGAGACCATCAAGGTCCAGATCATCCGCATTAACCACGAGAGCCACCGCATCAGCCTCGGCATGAAGCAGCTGCAGGCCGATCCGTGGGATGGCATCGAGGCCAAGTATCCGGTGGGCGCCAAGTTCACTGGCCGCGTGACCAACATCACCGACTACGGCGCGTTTGTGGAACTGGAGCCGGGCATCGAAGGCCTGATCCACGTCTCCGAAATGAGCTGGACCAAGAAGAACGTCCACCCGGGCAAGATCGTCTCCACCTCGCAGGAAGTGGAAGTCATGGTGCTCGAGGTCGATCCCGAGAAGCGCCGTATCTCGCTTGGCCTCAAGCAGACGCTGGCCAATCCGTGGGAAACCTTCGCCGACAAGTTCCCGGTGGGTTCGACCATCGAGGGCGAGGTCAAGAACAAGACCGAGTTCGGTCTGTTCATCGGTCTCGACGGCGATGTCGACGGCATGGTGCACCTCTCCGACCTCGACTGGCAGAAGCCGGGCGAGCAGGCGCTCGACGACTACAACCGTGGCGATATCGTCAAGGCGAAGGTTCTCGACGTCGATGTCGAGAAGGAGCGCATCTCGCTTGGCATCAAGCAGCTCGCGGCCGGTGAAGCCACCGACCAGAGCGGCGATGGCGTCAGGAAGAACTCGGTCGTCACCGGCACCGTCACCGAAGTCAACGACGGGGGCATCGAAGTCCGCCTCGCCGACAGCGAAATCACGGCCTTCATCCGCCGCGCCGACCTGTCGCGTGATCGCAACGACCAGCGCCCCGAGCGCTTCGCCAAGGGCGACAAGGTCGATGCCCGCGTGACTCAGGTCGACCGCAAGACCGGCAAGATCGGCCTCTCCATCAAGGCGCTTGAAATCGCCGAGGAGAAGGAAGCGGTTGCCGCCTACGGCTCGTCCGACTCGGGCGCTTCGCTCGGCGACATCCTGGGCGCCGCCCTCAAGGACCGCGAGAAGAAGTAAGCTCTCGGGCCGAATGCATAACGAGGCCCGCGCCATCCAGCGCGGGCCTTTTTCATTTTTCATGGAGAGAACCAAACTGGCCAACAGCCTGCTCAAGGATGTCACCTGGCGCGCCATGACGGCGTACGACCTCGGCGCGGTCGAGGACATCGCCGGCACCGTTCACCCGGGGTTCTACGAAGCTCCCGAGATTCTTGCGGAGCGCCAGTCGCTCTATCGCAATGGCTGCTACCTGCTCGAGATCGGCGAGAAGCCGGCGGGCTATGTGCTCAGCCACCCCTGGCGCGACACGCCGCCGGCGCTCAACACGCCGCTGGGCGAACTGCCTGCGGACGCTTCAACCTACTACCTGCACGACCTCGCGCTGCTGCCGGTCGCGCGCCGCGTGGGCGCGGCCGGCAGGATCGTCGAGGCGCTGATCAAGCACGCGACCGCGCAGGGTTTTGCCAGCATGACGCTGATCGCGGTCAACGGCTCGCAGAGCTTCTGGGAGCGGCACGGCTTCGCGGTCGCCGACCGTCCGGAGCTGGGGGCCAAGCTCGAAAGCTACGAGCCGTCGGCGAAGCTGATGGTCAGGCCGCTCAAGCCCGTCGCGGGCGCACCCACTTCCTCACTGCGTGCCAGACTAGCGCCAGCAAGATAACCGTCATGACAACGCTGGTGATGACGGTCTTCACCTGCGATGCCATGCTGCCGCGCGCGACGAGATCCTCGGTCAGGCGCTCGGGCCCCGCATCGAGCATGAGCCCGATGGTGTGGTTCTCGATGTAGTCGAACGGCATCGCCAGCAGCGCAGGCAGCGCCACGGCATAGCGCCAGCGCCCAAGGCGTTTCGGCAGCAGGGCGGCAAGCGCAAAGTACATTGTGAGCCCGATGAGAAGCGGGAAGGCCATGTCGAGCCTGAGCTGCACGTTCCGGTAGAACGCCGCCCCCTCGGCGGACAGCGCCGTGAGGAATTCCTGCGCATCGGCAAGGCTGTAGCCGCCGGGCCTGAGATCAAAGGGAGGAAGGCCCCCCGCGGCCGCCGAGACGGCCGGGAGCGACCACGCGAGCATCGTCCCGTAGAGGATCATGGTGACGGCAAACAGTATCCAGTACAGGGTTTTCAGCATGTGCTCGCTTCCTTGGCTCCCGCGCCAGCCTAGCACATGGGGGCAGCGGCGCGCGCGAGCCGCCTTGCATTTGCCGGATGGCGTGGCTAAGCCCGGCGGGTCCACGGGCGAGGTCCGCACATGACATCCGATCCCTTCGCAGACCCGGCGCATCTGATTCCGGCGACGAGCAAGCTCCGCCGGTCGCGCAGCCTATGGCGTGTGCTGTTCTTCCTTGCGCTGGCGATTGCGATCGGGGCGCTGGTCGGGCGCTTCACGCTGGAGCGGGGCGGGGTGGGCGAGCGCATCGCGCGGGTAACGGTGAACGGCACGATCACGACCGATCCGGCTCGCCTCCGGATGCTGAACCAGATCGCCGAAGACGATACCGTCAAGGCGGTGATCGTCGCCATCAACTCGCCAGGCGGGACGACCGCCGGGGGCGAGGAACTCTATGAGGCGCTGGGCCGGCTGCGCGAGAAAAAGCCGGTTGTCGCGGTGATCAGCGAGCTTGGCGCATCGGCGGCCTACATGACGGCGATCGGCACGGACCGCATCTTTGCGCGGCGGCTGTCGATCGTGGGTTCGATCGGCGTGCTCTACCAGCACGTCAATGCCGGAAAACTCCTCGACACGATCGGCGTCGATTTCGACAAAGTGCAGACCGGCCCGCTCAAGGCCGAGCCCGATATCAACGAGCCGATGGTCGGCGCGGTGCGCGATTCGCTGCAGTCGCTGGTCGATGATTCCTTTGCCTGGTTCGTCGAAATCGTCGCCGAACGGCGCGCGCTGCCGCGGCCTCAGGTGCTGACGCTGGCCGACGGACGCATCGTGACCGGCCGGCAGGCGCTGGATTTCAAGCTGATCGACGCCATCGGCGGCGAGGTCGAGGCGCGCGCCTGGCTTGAGGCTGAGAAGAAGCTCGTGGCCGATCTGCCGGTCGTGAATTTCGCTCCGCCGGGCAGCGACAGCCTGTTTGACATCTCGCGCTGGCTTGGCGATGCGGGACGCGCAGCGCTCGGCCTCGGAAGCTCCGGTCCGATCGCGCTTGACGGGCTAGTCTCGCTTTGGCAGGCTGGCGGGGCCTTGTAAGGTGACGCTTCCTCATCAGACAGCGCCGGGGGGCGGAATGATAAAGTCAGAGCTCGTACAAAAACTCGCCGACGAGAATCCGCATCTGTTCCAGCGCGACATCGAGAATATCGTCAACGCGATACTCGACGAAGTCGGTGATGCCATGGCCCGGGGTGACCGGGTGGAACTGCGTGGATTTGGCGCGTTTTCGGTGAAGAACCGTCCGGCGCGCGTGGGTCGTAACCCGCGCACCGGCGAACAGGTGGATGTGGGCGAAAAATATGTGCCCCAGTTCAAGGCGGGTAAGGAAATCCGCGAGCGGATCAACCGCTGACGCGCTGAACCAGCCAATGAGACATTTCCGCATGGTCGACGCCTGATGATGAGACGTGTCGTGGGCTGGGTTGTCCTCGTGCCGCTCTCGATAGCGCTCGTTGTATTCGCCCTGGCCAACCGCCAGGCGGTGGCGGTCAATTTCAACCCGTTTTCGGCCCCGGCCGACCCGAACATGCCCGGGTTCGGCGTGCCCCTTTTTCTCGTGATCTTCGGCGTTCTCCTCGTGGGCGTGGTGCTGGGCGGCATCGCCACCTGGTTTGCGCAGGGGCATCACCGTCGCGACGAACGCGCATTCCGCCGCGAAAATGAACGCCTGCACCGCGAACTCGAAGTCGCCCATCGCGCGCCGGCGAACCAGGCGTTGCTCAACGTCGACGAGTTGGCGAACCGGTAAGGACCATGGCCGACCCTCTGATTGTGAAGATCTGCGGCATCCGCACGCAGGACATGCTCGAAGCCGCGATTTCAGCCGGCGCAGACATCGTGGGCTTCATGCATTTTCCGCGCAGCCCGCGGCATGTCGATCTCGAAACCCTGACCGAACTGATCTCGGCCGCCCGCGGGCGGATCGAGACCTGCGTGGTCCTCGTTAACCCGGACAACAGCTGCGTCATGGAAATCGCGGCCCTGTCGCCGGACTGGATCCAGTTGCACGGGCCGGAAACGCCGCACCGGGTCGAGGCGATTCGGGATGAGGCGGGGATCGCCATCCTCAAGGCCATTCCCATCGGCGGCGCCGGCGATGTCGCGGCGGTGCCCGGCTATGCCGAAATCGCCGACCTGCTGCTGCTCGACGCCAAGGCCCCGAAGGGTGCGGAGCGGCCGGGCGGGCTGGGTGTGGCCTTCGACTGGCAGCTGCTCAAGTCGCTTGACCCCGCGCTGCCGTTCATGCTTTCCGGGGGCCTCACGCCGGAAACGGTGGGAGACGCCATACGGCAGGTGCGCCCGATGGGCGTCGATGTGTCCTCGGGCGTCGAGACGGCGCCGGGGGTAAAGGACGCGGGACTGATCCGCGCCTTCATCGAAAAGGCACGGGCAGCGCACGGATAGTGTTGGGAGCAGAAGCGTGAACGAGTTGCGGGTCAACAGCCTCAGGAATGGCCCCGACGAGCACGGGCGCTTCGGCCAGTTCGGCGGCCGCTTCGTTGCCGAAACGCTGATGCCGCTGATCCTCGACCTTGAGCGGAACTACCGCGAGGCCAAGGTAGACCCGGCGTTTCAGGCCGAAATCAAGCATCTCGCGACGCACTATGTCGGCCGGCCCTCGCCGCTCTATTTCGCCGAGCAGCTGACCAAGCGCCTCGGCGGCGCGAAGATTTATTTCAAGCGCGAGGAGCTGAACCACACCGGTTCGCACAAGATCAACAACACGCTCGGCCAAATCTTGTTGGCCAGGCGCATGGGCAAGACCCGCATTATCGCCGAGACGGGCGCGGGTCAGCACGGCGTGGCGACGGCGACGGTTTGCGCGAAATTTGACCTGCCCTGCGTCGTGTTCATGGGCGCGACCGACGTCGAGCGGCAGTACCCCAATGTGCTGCGCATGAAGATGCTGGGCGCCGAAGTGCGGCCGGTGACGGCGGGCGCCGGCACCCTCAAGGACGCCATGAACGAGGCGCTGCGCGACTGGGTGACCAATGTCGACACGACCTATTACCTGATCGGCACGGCGGCGGGCCCGCACCCGTATCCGGAGATGGTGCGCGACTTCCAGTCGATCATCGGCACCGAGATCAAGGCGCAGCACCAGGAGCTTGAGGGCAAGCTGCCGGATGCGCTGGTCGCCTGCGTCGGCGGCGGCTCGAACGCCATCGGCACCTTCCACGCCTTCCTCGATGACCCGAGCGTGAAGATTTATGGTGCCGAGGCCGGCGGGCACGGCATCGACGTCGAGAACGGCCATGCCGCCTCGATGACCGGCGGCCGCCCGGGCGTGCTGCACGGCAACCGCACCTATCTCTTGCAGGATGCCGACGGGCAGATCCTCGAAGGCCACTCGATTTCGGCAGGGCTCGACTATCCGGGCGTCGGACCTGAGCATTCGTGGCTGCACGATACCGGCCGCGTCACCTATGTGCCGATCACCGACAAGGAAGCGCTCGACGCCTTCATGCTGTGCACTCGGGCCGAGGGCATCATCCCGGCGCTCGAAAGCGCGCATGCGCTGGCGCAGGTGGTGAAGCTGGCGCCGACCATGGGCAAGGACGAAACCATCGTCATGTGCCTCTCCGGCCGCGGCGACAAAGACGTCGAGAGCGTCGGAAAGTACCTCGAAAAGGGCGTTCAGGTTCGCTGACCGGCCGGCTGGTGCCACGCCTTCGTGGCTAGACAGGTCGCGCCATGCTTCCCGAGCATTGGCGGTATGTGGCCGGGCGGGTTGCGCCGCGAGCCCGGGAATACGATGTCCCAGCCAGCAGGAGATGACATCCCGATGAAACCCAGCATCGCCCAGTTCCGCACGTTCTTTGCTGACCTCGCCCGCGCCAAGCGCGCCCGCGACGCCTACATCCGGCTCGATGCGCTGAGCGACACAACGCTCGCCGCCCGCGGGCTCAAGCGCGGCGACCTTGTTGCCAAGGCATTCGAAGAAGGCGCCCGCGGTTGACAGCCTGAGCTGTCACACCCTACACCCACCGGGCTTTTCCGGGGGTTCTGTCCGAGATGACTTCGCGTATCACTGAGCGTTTCGCGGCCTGCGCCGCGCAGAACCGCCCCGCACTCGTGACCTTCGTCATGGCGGGCGATCCGGACCTTGCTACCGCGCAGCAGCTTCTCGAAGCCCTGCCCACAGCGGGCGCGGACATCATCGAACTGGGCATGCCGTTTTCGGACCCGATGGCCGATGGCCCGGTGATCCAGCTGGCCGGCCAGCGGGCGCTGGCGGCGGGCCATACGCTCAAGAAGACACTCGGCATGGTCGCGGCCTTCCGCAAGACCGACAGCCGGACCCCCATCGTGCTGATGGGCTACTACAACCCGATCTATATCTACGGCGTCGATGCGTTCCTCGCCGATGCCAAGGCCGCGGGCGTCGATGGCCTGATCGTCGTCGACCTGCCGCCCGAAGAGGATGACGAGCTGTGCATTCCGGCGCTCAGGGCCGGGATCAGCTTCATCCGCCTGACGACGCCGACGACCGACGACAAGCGCCTGCCGGCCGTGCTCGCCAACACCTCGGGCTTTGTCTACTACGTCTCGATGACCGGCATCACCGGCGCGGCCATCAAGAGCCACGCGGCGGTCGGCGAGGCGGTGAAGCGGATCAAGGGCCATACGGCGCTGCCGGTCGCGGTCGGCTTCGGCATCAAGACCGCCGAAGATGCGGCGATCATCGGGCGCGATGCGGATGGCGTCGTGGTCGGTTCGGCGCTCTGCAACGCCATCGGCCAGAGCCTCGCTGACAACAAGGCGACAGCCGGGACGGTCCCGGCGCTGACCGATCTCGTCGCCTCGCTGGCGTCGGGCGTGCGCCGCGCCCGGTCTTAACCAACGGTTTGCACTAATCAGTGGCCGGTTTGCGGACTCGCTCCGCTTTGATAATATCCGCCACAATCGCCATATAGGCCACACGCCGCCCGCACGATTCCGGGCTCAAGACAGGTCACAAGGCAGATGAACTGGATCAACAACGTCGTCCGGCCGAAAATCCGCTCCTTCCTCAAGCCGAAGGAAACGGGTTCGGAGAATCTGTGGGTCAAGTGCCCCGAATCCGGCGAGATGGTGTTTTACCGCGATCTCGAGGCGAACCAGTGGGTGGTGCCGAATTCCGGCTACCACATGAAGATCAAGTCGGCCGACCGGCTGGCGCATTTCCTTGATGGCGGCCAGTACCAGACCATTCCGCTGCCTTCGGTGCCGCAGGATCCGCTGAAATTCCGCGACACGCGGCGCTACACGGACCGGCTCAAGGACAGCCGCACCAAGACCGGGGCCGAGGACGCCGTGCTGGTGGCGACCGGCAAGCTCTACGGCAACAATGTCACCGTCGGCGTGCAGGATTTTGACTTCATGGCCGGCTCGCTCGGCATGGCAGCGGGCCAGGCGGTGATCACCGGGCTTGAGACGGCCATCGAGCGCCGCACCCCGTTCATCCTGTTCGTCGCTTCGGGCGGCGCGCGCATGCAGGAAGGCATCCTGAGCCTGATGCAGATGCCGCGCACCACCGTCGGCGTGCTGCGCCTGCGTGAAGCGGGGCTGCCCTTCGTCGTCGTCTTCACCAACCCGACGACCGGCGGCGTCACGGCCTCCTATGCGATGCTGGGCGATGTCCACATCGCCGAGCCGGGGGCGCTGATCTGCTTCGCCGGTCCGCGCGTCATCGAGCAGACGATCCGTGAAAAACTGCCCAAGGGCTTCCAGCGGTCGGAATATCTCTACGATCACGGCATGGTGGACATGGTGGTGCACCGTCACAACCTGCGCTCGACCATCGGCTCGCTGACGGGCATCCTGAGCAAGGCTCCGGCCCCGACCGGGATTGTCACGGCAGAGCCGGTTCGCGCCGCGACGGTGCCGACCATCCTCTCCAGCGACGACGACCTCGTCACTGCCCCGCCGGAAGCCGCGCACGCCGAATAGGCGATCACGATGGGCCGCGGCGCGGTTTCGCGCCACGCCCGTGCTCTATTTTCGCCATGATTGCCCTGCTATGAGGCTCACATGAGCATACGGGCGGGTTTCTTGCGGGTTCTTGGTATTGGGGCGGCTGTTGCCGCCGCGTTGTTGCTGTCCGCCTGTTCGATGGCGGGCCTCCAGAATTTCAAGCCGATGCCGGGCAACAAGCCCGTGACCGTCGCCAAGGCAGCACCGGCACCGATGCCCAAGCCCGAAACCTCGGCTGAACCGGTCTTCGCCGCGCTTGCCTTTGCCGCGACGCCCGAGCCGGTACGCGGCGGCTCCAGCGATATCAACGCTCTCATTTCCAAATACGCTGCCTATTACGACGTGCCCGAAGCGCTGGTGCACAGGATGGTCAAGCGCGAGAGCAGCTACAACCCGAAGGCGCGCAACGGCCCGTACTATGGCCTGATGCAGATCCGGCACGATACGGCCCGCTCGATGGGCTACAAGGGCGACGCAGCGGGCCTCCTCGATGCCGATACCAACCTGCGCTATGCGGTGAAGTATCTTCGCGGCGCCTACATGGTTGCCGGCTACAATCAGGACCGGGCAGTGGGCCACTACGCCCGCGGCTACTACTACGACGCCAAGCGCCTTGGCATCCTGAAGGAAACCGGCCTGCGTTGAGGCGCGGCGTCCGTTCCGCAGCAAGAATTCCAACATGTCCGGTGCGAAATGTCGCGCCAGCGATTCACAGGCTCGTGATCCCGCGCTACGTAGGAGAATCACTTGCGCGTGGAGAAGACTATGTTTCGGAAGCTCTCGGCCGAGTTTATCGGCACATTCGTCCTTGTATTCGGCGGCTGCGGCAGCGCCGTCCTCGCCGCTGGCGTCCCTGACGTCGGCATTGGCTTCATGGGCGTGGCCCTCGCCTTCGGTCTGACCGTGCTGACCATGGCCTTTGCCGTGGGCGGCATTTCCGGCGGTCACTTCAACCCTGCGGTCTCGCTCGGCCTCGCGGTCGCCGGCCGTTTCGAATGGCGTGAGCTCGTGCCCTACTGGGTCGCGCAGGTCGTCGGCGGCGCCGCTGGTGCGGCGGTGCTGTACGTCGTTGCCTCGGGCGTCACCGGCTTCACGGCGGGCGGCTTTGCCTCGAACGGCTATGACACCCTCTCGCCGGGCGGCTATTCCATGCTCTCGGTCATGGTCATCGAGATCGTGCTGACGGCGGTGTTCCTGATCATCATTCTCGGCAGCACGGCCAAGACCGCGGCGGCCGGCTTCGCGCCGATCGCCATCGGCCTGGGGCTGACGCTGATCCACCTGATCTCGATCCCGGTGAGCAACACCTCGGTGAACCCAGCCCGCTCGATCGCCGCGGCGATCTTTGCGCAGAACGGTGCGATGGGCCAGGTCTGGCTGTTCATCGTCGCGCCGCTGGTCGGCGGTGCGCTCGGCGCGCTGATCTGGCGTGGGCTCCTCGCCAAGGACGAGTAGGAACGAACGGCCCTCTCCCCCACGGGGAGGGGGCCACTTGACGGGGCCGGGATGGCCGACCGCATCGCGATCACCGGTTCGATTTCCATCGACAGCGACGAGCTGGAGATCAGCTACGTCCGCAGCCCCGGGCCGGGCGGGCAGAACGTCAACAAGGTCGCCTCCGCGGCGCAGTTGCGCTTCGACCTGTTCGCATCCCCCTCGTTGCCGGAACCGCTGAAGACCCGGGCCGCTGTGCTCGCGGGATCAAAGCTCACCAATGACGGCGCGATCGTTATTTCCGCGTCGCGCTTTCGCGCCCAGCCGATGAACCGCGACGACGCCATCGCCCGGCTGGTAGCGCTGCTCGCCGAGGCGGCGGTGCCGCCCAAACCCCGCCGTGCCACGCGCCCCACGCTCGCCTCGAAACGCCGGCGCCTCGACAGCAAATCGAAGCGCAGCACCACCAAGAAGCTGCGCGGCAGCCGGCCCGACGGCGACTAGGCTGGCGTCAGGCGGGTTTGTCGGCCAGCACGTAGCGCAGCATCATCTCGACGGCGTTGCGGCGCAGCGCGTTCTGGGACTTGGTGGTGCCGATGTCGCGGCCAAAGATCTTCGAGAAAGTCGCGCGGTTCGAGACGTTGAAGAAGCACAGCGCGCTGACCTGCCAGTGCAGCTCGAGCGGATCGAGCCCCTTGCGGAACACCCCCTCGGCGACGCCGCGGCGATAGACGCTTTCGATCGTATCGATGGCGGAGACGTTGAGCTTGCGGATCTCTTTCGAGCGTTCGAGATACTCGCCGTGATGGACGTTCTCGATCATCACCATGCGGATGAAATGCTCGTGCCGGTGGTGATGATCGAAGGTGAATTCGACCAGCTTCTTCAGCGCATCGACGGGGGCGAGGCCCTCGACATCGAGCTTGGCCTCGCCGTTGCGCACTGTGCGATAGGCGTCCTCGAGCGCGGCGAGGTAGAGCCCTTCCTTGTCGCCGAAGTAGTAGTAGATCATGCGCTTGCTGGTCAGCGTACGCGCCGCGATCTCATCAATGCGGGCGCCGGAAAGGCCATTGAGCGCGAACTCTTCGGACGCGATCTCGATGATGTTGCGCTTCACGCCCTCGGGGTCCTGCGTGCGCGACGGTGCGGACTTGCGCGCTGCGTTCGCCACCGTTTTCACTGCTGCCATCCGACCCCTCCCGGCGCGCCGCGGGCCGCCGTTGACTAAACTAACCAGTTCGTACATTGTTTGAACAGGCGTGAGACATTTACCGGCCCGGCCGGACCAAAAACAAGAGTCGACGCCAAGCGGGATGGGAGTTCCGCGACCTGGGGAGGACTGCTTGGGCATTGAGACGGCACCCGTCCGCGAACTTATCGCAGCATTGGCGCGCCGCCATGAGGAGGCGCGCGGGGGCGCGCGCGGCGTGCTCGTCGGGCTCGTGGGGCGCGGCATCGGCAGCTCGCGGTCGCCGCGCATGCATGAGCGCGAGGGCCGGCGGCTGGGGCTGCGCTACAGCTATGTCCTCATCGATCTCGACAGCCTCGGGCTCGCCGACGTGGCCTTGCCCGAGGTGCTGCGCGCCGCGGCCGACCTCGGCTTCGCCGGGCTCAATGTGACGCATCCGTTCAAGCAGAGCGTCATCGCGCACCTGAGCGACCTGGCGCCCGAGGCGGCGGCGATCGGGGCGGTCAATACGGTGGTGTTCGAGCCCGGGCGTCGCCTCGGCCACAACACCGACTCGTGGGGCTTTGCCGAGAGTTTTCGCGCGGCGCTGGGGAACGCACCGCTTGAGCGGGTGGTGCAGTTCGGGGCCGGGGGCGGCGGCGCGGCGGTGGCGCATGCGCTGCTGCAACTGGGCGCCGACGCGCTCGATCTCTGCGATCCCGATCTCGATCGGGCAAAGCGGCTTGCCGGCAGCCTCAGCGAGCGCTTCGGGCGCACGGTCGCGGCGGTCACCGATCCACTGGCGGCGCTCGGCGGGGCATCGGGCGCGGTCAACGCCACGCCCGTCGGCATGGAAAAATATCCGGGCGTGCCGTTCGATACCGGCGCGCTCACGGCCCGGCACTGGGTGGCGGACATCGTCTATTTCCCGCCCGAGACCGAGCTGTTGCGGCGGGCCCGGGCGCTCGGCTGCCGCACGCTGGCGGGAACCGGCATGGCGATCTTTCAGGCCATCAAGGCATTCGAACTCTTCACCGGCCTCAGTGCCGACCGGGAGTCGATGACGGAGCATTTCGAAGCGGCTGCCTGAGGAGGACGGCCGACAACACTGGCCCGCGCGCGGGCACCATGCGGGCACTGGGTCCGCGACAAGGGAGGAAGACCAATGACGACGTCGTTCACACGCCGCTCTCTCATCGCCGCGGCGGCAATTGCGGTTGCAGTGGCAGCGCTGCCGGTGCTGGCGCAGGACAAGCCGGTGCTGCGCTTCTCGGCCGTGTTCTCCGAAAAGGACATCCGCGCCGACATGATGAAGCAGTTCGGCGAAGCGATCGCGGGTTCCGCGACGCTTGAGCCCTACTATGGCGGCAACCTGTTCAAGCAGGGCACCGAGCTTGTGGCGCTGCAGCGCGGCAATCTCGAGATGGGCAACATCGCCCCGCAGGACGTTTCGAACCAGATCCCGGCATGGTCGGTGCTGACCTCGGGCTACCTGTTCCGCGACGCCGATCACCTGCGCAAGTTCTTCGACAGCGAAGTCGGCGCAGAGTTCAAGAAGATGGCCGAAGACCAGCTCGGCATCCGCATCCTCGGGCCGACCTACTTCGGCATCCGCCAGGTGGGGCTGAGGACCGAGGGCGAGATCAAGACCCCGGCCGACATGGCGGGCATCAAGCTGCGCATGCCGGGCGGTGACGCGTGGCAGTTCCTCGGCACGGCGCTCGGCGCCAACCCGACGCCGATGGCCTATGCCGAGGTCTATACGGGCCTCCAGACCGGGGCCATCGACGGGCAGGACAATCCGCTGCCCAACGTCGAGAACATGAAGTTCTACGAGGTGATGAAGCAGATCGTGCTCACGTCGCACCTCGTCGGCTACGACCTGCTGGTGATTTCGAAGACCGCCTGGGACAAGCTCTCGCCGGCCGATCAGGAAGCCCTGCAGGCGGCCGCAACTGCGGCCATCGACGTGAGCCAGGCAAAGCACATCGAACGCGAGGCGGCGCTGCTTGAGCAGTTCAAGGGCGCCGGGCTCAAGATCTACGAACCCGACGTGGCGGCGTTCCGCGCCAATGCGCAGAAGCTCTACCTCGAGTCCGATCTGGCCAAGGACTGGCCGGCGGGCGTGGTCGAAAAGATCAACGCGCTCTAGCCCATGCGGCGGCGCCGTGCCCGACCGGTGCGGCGCCGCTTTCCGCCCGGCAGACCCCTTGCCCGAGGAGCGTCGAGATGACCAAAGCCAGACTCTACGCCGTGGGACACTGGCTGTACCGCCGCGCCGAGAACGTCATCGCGCTGATGCTGGCGGTGATGTTCATCGCCTTCATGGTGCAGATCGTCTTCCGGTATGCGCTCGGCCTGCCTTCCGGCTGGGCCTTTGAACTGTCGCTCATGATGTGGGTCTGGCTCGTGCCGTGGGGCGCGGCGTTCGTCGTGACCGAGCGCGAGATGATCCGCTTCGATCTGCTGTACGACAAGCTCGGCCGGCGGCTTCGCCTCGTCACGTCGATCATCACCGGCCTCTTCATCATCGTGGTCTACCTCTATTCGCTGCCCGCAGTGCTCGACTACGTGCTGTTCATGAAGGTGCAGAAGACCGCCTATCTCGATGTCCGCTTCGACATCCTCTACGCGATCTATCCGATCTTCGCCGTCGCCGTTGTCTTCCGTTACATCTGGATCGTCGCCAACGCGTTGCGCGGCAAGGCGCCTGAACGCTTCGATCCCACACAGGCAAGCTCAGGCATATGAACCTCACCGATCCGTTCACCATCGCCATCGTTGTGATGATCGCTGTCAGCCTGCTCGGCCTGCCGATGGGGCATGTGCTGATCTCCGGCTCGATCCTCTACCTGCTGCTGGCGGGCCTCGACATGGCGACCGCCGCCGAGCAGATGCTGAACGGCATGTATGTGAGCTACCTGCTGCTCGCCATTCCGCTGTTCATCTTCTCGGCCGAGATCATGAACACGGGCAGCATGACCGATCGCCTGCTGCGCTTCTGCAACGCCATCGTCGGTCGCTTTCCGGGCGGGCTGGCGCAGGTGAACGTGGTGCAGAGCATCATCTTTTCCTCGATGTCGGGCTCGGCCCTCGCCGATGCCGCCGGCAGCGGCAAGATGATGCAGACGATGATGACCAAGGACGGCAAGTATCCGCCCGCCTTCGCCGCCGCGCTGACGGCGGTGTCCGCGGTGCTCGGGCCGATCATTCCGCCGTCGATCCCGCTGGTGCTCTATGCGCTGCTCGCCGATGCCTCGGTCGGCTATCTGCTGCTGGCTGGCGTGATCCCCGGCCTCATCATCGGCGGCGTGCAGATGGCGCTCATCGCGATCATGGCGAAGCGCCGAAAATTCCCGGTCGAAGCGGGCGTGCCGCTGCGCGAACTGCCCAAGGTCACCATCGAGGCGTTCCCGGCGCTGCTGATGCCGGTTGTGCTGCTGGGGTGCCTCTACTCCGGCATCACGACCCCCACCGAGGCCGCAGCGCTCGCCGCCGCCTATGCGCTCTTTGCCTCGGCGGTGTTCTACCGCAGCGTGTCGTGGCGCAGCCTCTACCAGTCGTTGCTGGCCAGCGCCCGCACCACGGCCTCCATCGGCATGCTGATCGCTGGCGCGCTTGTGTTCAACTACGTCATCACCGTCGAGAACATCCCGACAGCCATCTCGACCTACCTGCAGTCGCTTGACCTCCACCCGCTGGTGTTCATGCTGATGGTCAACGTGCTGCTGCTGGTGCTGGGCTGCCTGCTCGAAGGCACCACCATCATCCTCGTTGTGCTGCCGGCGCTGATCCCGACGGCCGAGGCGCTGGGCATCGACCTCGTCTATTTCGGGCTGATTGCGGTGATGAACATCATGCTCGGCCTCGTCTCGCCGCCCTATGGGCTGCTGCTCTACGTGATGCAGAATATCACCGGCATTTCGCTGTGGGAGATCGTCAAGGAGGTGCTGCCGTTCCTCGCAGTGATGATCGCGGCGCTGCTGTTCATGACGCTGTTCCCCGACACCATCCTCTTTTTGCCGCGCGTCTTCGGCTACCAGGGGTAGGCCATGAAGCCGATCTACGTTCTCAACGGCCCCAACCTCAACCGGCTCGGCAAGCGCGAGCCCGAGGTCTACGGCACGACGACGCTGGCCGAGGTCGAGGCGCTGTGCCGCGAGGCGGCGGGGGCGCGGCCGGTGGTCTTTGCGCAGACCAACAGCGAAGAGCGGCTGATCGAGCTGGTGCATGAGGCGATCGACGAGGCCGACGGCATTCTCATCAACCCGGCGGCCTTCACCTTCACCTCGCTGGCGCTGCTCGATGCGCTGAAGATGTTTGCTGGCCCCATCATCGAGTTCCACATTTCCAACATCCACCGGCGCGAGCCGATCTATCATCGCTCCTATGTCTCGATGACGGCGACGGCGGTGATGGCGGGGCTCGGCGCGGAAGGTTACGCGACAGCCATCCGGGCCCTCGAAGCGCTGATCGCGGCAAAGCGGCGCTAGGCGATGAAAACCTCGATCGCGACGGTTTCGATCAGTGGCGATCTGCGGGACAAGCTCGAAGCCATCGCGGCCGCCGGCTTCGACGGCGTCGAGATCTTCGAGAACGACCTCTTGACCCACTACGGCACGCCGGCCGAGGTCAGGCGCATGGCGGCCGATCTCGGGCTTGAGATCATGCTGTTCCAGCCCTTCCGCGACTTCGAAGGGTTGCCGGAACCGCTCAGGGCGCGGGCATTCGACCGTGCCGAGCGCAAGTTTGATCTCATGCAGCAGCTCGGCTGCGATCTCGTGCTGGTGTGCTCGAACGTGTCGCCCCTGGCGCTCGGCGGCATCGATCGCGCCGCCGCCGATTTCCGCGCACTGGGCGAGCGCGCGGCAGCGCGCGGGCTGCGGGTCGGCTATGAGGCGCTGGCCTGGGGCCGCGATATTTTCGACCATCGCGATGCGTGGGAGATCGTGCGGCGCGCCGACCACCCGAATGTCGGGCTGATCCTCGACAGCTTTCACACGCTCGCCCGCCGCATCGACCCGGAGACCATCCGCGCCATCCCGGGCGACCGCATCTTTTTCGTGCAACTTGCCGATGCGCCGAAGATCGACATGGACATGCTCTACTGGAGCCGCCATTTCCGCTCGATGCCGGGACAAGGCGACCTGCCGGTGGCCGATTTCGTGCGCGCCGTGATGGCGACCGGCTATGCGGGGCCACTGTCGCTCGAAGTGTTCAACGATCAGTTCCGCGGCGGCGGCTCGCCCAAGGCCATCGCCATCGATGGCCGCCGCTCGCTGACGCAGCTGATCGACGAGGCGGCGCGCAGCGGCCCGCCGGGCGTCCTGCCCGCGCCCTCCATCCCGCCGCGCATCGAGGTGACGGGCACCGCCTTCATCGAGTTCGCCGCCAATGCCGAGGACGGCGCAACGCTCGCCGCGCTGCTCGGGCAGATGGGCTTTGCGCATGTGGCGCGGCACCGCAGCAAGCGGGTCGATCGGTACCGGCAGGGCGACATCAACATCGTCATCAACACCGAGCGCGAGGGGCTGGCACACGCAAGCTACGTGACACACGGCACCACCGCCTATGCCATCGGGCTGATGGTCGAGGACGCGCAGGCGACGATTGCCCGGGCGACGGCGATGGGCGCTGCGCCGTTCGAGCAGCCGGTGGCCGAGGGCGAAATGCATATCCCCGCCATCCGCGGCGTTGGCGGTGGCGTCATCTACTTCATTGATGCGCGCAGCGACCTTGCCCGGGTGTGGGACACCGAATTCATCCCTCTCGTTTACGATGCGGCGGCTGGCGCGGGCCTGACGCATATCGACCACATCGCCCAGACGATGAACTACGAAGAGATGCTGACCTGGGTGCTGTTCTACACCTCCATCTTCGCGTGCCGAAAGAGCTCGGTCTTCGACGTGCTCGACCCGTCCGGCATCGTGCGCAGCCAGGTGATCGAGAACGCCTCGGGCTCGCTCCGGCTGACCCTCAACGGGGCGGAGAACAGCCGCACGCTGGCGGGGCGGTTCATCTCCGAAACCTTCGGTTCGAGCGTGCAGCACGTGGCCTTCGCGACGGACGATATCTTTGCGACTGCGGCGGCGCTTTCGGCCGCCGGGCTCGGCACGCTCGACATCCCGCCCAACTATTACGACGATCTCGCTGCCCGGATGGGGCTCGATGACGGGTTCGTCGAGCGGCTGCGGCGCGGCCACATCCTCTATGACCGCGACGAGGGCGGCGAGTTCTTCCAGCTCTACGGCCAGACCTTTGGCGAGGGCATTTTCTTCGAAATCGTCGAGCGGCGCGGCAACTATCGCGGCTATGGCGGCCCGAACGCGCCGTTCCGCATTGCCGCGCAGCGCCGGGCCCTGCGCCCCGTCAGCATTCCGCGGCTGTAGCGGGCAAAGCGCGGCATTCTGCGTGTCAGGGTTTAGCCGGCGGGCGCAATCCGCTAAGGTCCGGCGGCCTTCCCTGCCGGAATCACTATGCACCTCGTTCTCGTCGACGGCTCGTCCTTCATTTTCCGCGCCTTTCACGCGCTGCCGCAACTGACGCGTAAGACCGACGGCCTGCCGGTCGGCAGCGTCATCGGCTTCTGCAACATGCTCTACAAGCTGATCGTCGATCTTGAGGCCGAGGGCGTCGAGGCGCCGACGCATTTCGCGGTGATCTTCGACCATTCGGGCCGCACCTTCCGCGACAACATCTACACCGAGTACAAGTCGCACCGGCCGCCGCCGCCCGAGGAACTGGTGCCGCAGTTCCCGCTCACGCGAAAGGCGACGCGCGCCTTCGGCATCCCCTCCATCGAAATGGAGGGCTGGGAGGCCGACGACATCATGGCGACCTATGCGCGCCAGATGCAGAAGGCCGGCGGCAAGGTGACGATCGTGTCGTCCGACAAGGACCTGATGCAGTTGGTTGAGCCGGATGGCTCGATCCGCCTGCTCGATACGCTCGCCAAGGGCGGCAAGCCCGGCGCGACGCTGCGCTGGATCGGGCCGAACGAAGTGTTCGAAAAATTCGGCGTGACGCCGGACAAGGTGATCGACGTGCAGGCGCTGTGCGGTGACGCCGTCGACAACGTGCCGGGCGTGCCGGGTATCGGCATCAAGACCGCGGCCGAGCTGATCAACACCTATGGCAGCGTCGAGACGCTGCTCGACCGGGTGGACGAGATCAAGCAGCCGGCGCGGCGGCAGAAGCTCACGGAGAACGCGCATCTGGCGCGGGTGAGCAAAGAGTTGGTGACGCTCTCGACCGACGTGCCGGTCACGCTGCCGCTCGACGCGCTGGGGCGCGTGCCGATCGAGCCGGCGGCGCTGTTCCCGTTCCTGAAGGCAATGGAGTTCTTCGCGCTCAGCAAGCGGCTGGGCGCGTTGCTCCACGCCGAGCCCGATGCGTGGGAAGCCGACCCGGAGCTGAAGCCCGTCGTGCCCGAGCCCATCGGCTTCGACAATGCGGCCAAGGCCGAGGCGCGCGCGGCGCGGCTCGAGGCCACCGGTCAGTCCGACGCGGCGGCGATCGCCCATGCGGCGGAGATTCACGCCACCATCCGCGCCATCCCGCTCGATCATTCGAAATACGAGATTGTCCGCGACCGCGCGGCGCTCGAACGCTGGATCAAGCAGATCTATGCGCAGGGGCACGTGTCGGTGGACACCGAGACCACCGGGCTCGATGCACAGCAGGCCGACCTCGTCGGCATTGCGCTCAGCACCGCGCCCGGCAATGGCGCATATATTCCCGTGGGCCACGAGACCGGCGGCGATCTGCTGGGCGGCGGACGGGCCGAGGGGCAGATGGACATCCGCGAGGCGCTGGCGCTGCTGAAGCCCATGCTCGAGGACCGCTCGATTTTGAAGATCGGGCACCACATCAAGTACGACCTCGAAATCTTCCTCCGCTACGGCATCACCGTTGCGGCCATCGATGACACGCTGCTGATGACCTACGTGCTCGACGGGGCGCGGTTCAACACCATGGGCGAGCTCAGCGAGCACTGGCTCGGCCATGCCGGCATTCCGATCAAGGAGCTGATCGGCTCGGGCAAATCGCAGAAGACTTTTGCCGAAGTGCCCATCGAGGATGCGGCAAAATATGCGGCGGAAGACGCCGATCTCGCGATGCGGCTCTGGACCGTGCTCAAGCCGCGTCTCCCCGCCGAGAACATGACGGTGGTCTACGAGACGCTGGAGCGCCCCCTCGCTCCCGTGCTGGCGCGCATGGAATCGCGCGGTATTTCGGTCGACCGGCAGATCCTCTCCCGCCTGTCCGGTGATTTCGCGCAGCGCGCCGCCGCGTTCGAGGCGGAGGCGGTGGAGCATGCCGGCCAGCCGTTCAATCTGGGCTCGCCCAAGCAGCTCGGGGATATCCTGTTCGGCAAGCTCGGCCTGCCGGGCGGGGCGAAGACCAAGACCGGCCAGTGGTCGACCGGCGCCGATGTGCTCGAAGAGCTCGGCGCGCAGGGCGTGCCGCTGGCAAAGGCCGTGCTCGAATGGCGCCAGCTCACCAAGCTCATGGGCACCTACACCGATGCCCTGCCCGGCTATATCAACCCGCGCACCGGGCGCGTGCACACGTCCTATCACCAGGCTGCTGTTCTCACCGGACGGCTCAGCTCGAACGATCCGAACCTGCAGAACATACCGGTGCGCACCGAGGACGGGCGCAAGATTCGCACCGCCTTTGTCGCCGCGCCGGGGATGACGCTGATCTCGGCCGACTACAGCCAGATCGAGCTTCGGGTGCTGGCACACATCGCCGATATCCAGGCGCTGAAGGATGCGTTCGAGGAGGGCCTCGACATCCACGCCATGACCGCGAGCGAGATGTTCGGCGTGCCGGTGGAAGGCATGCCCGCCGATGTGCGCCGCCGCGCCAAGGCGATCAATTTTGGCATCATCTACGGCATCTCCGCCTTCGGGCTCGCCAACCAGCTCGGCATCGACCGGGGCGTGGCGCGCGAATACATCGACACCTATTTTACCCGCTTCCCGGGCATCAAGGATTACATGGATGCGCAGCGCAAGGCCGTGAAGAAGGACGGCTTCGTCAGCACTGTTTTCGGGCGAAAAATTCCGTTCCCCAATGCGAACTCAAGCAATCCGAGCGAGCGTAGTTTTGTGGAGCGCGCGTCGATCAATGCGCCGATCCAGGGGAGCGCGGCGGACATCATCCGGCGGGCGATGATCCGCATGGAGCCGGCGCTCAAGGCCGCGGGCGTCGAAGCGTCGATGCTGCTGCAGGTGCACGACGAACTGATCTTCGAGGTGCCGGCCGGGACCGAGGACAAGGCGATCCCGGTGATTGTTTCGACGATGGAGAACTCGGCGTCTCCGGCGGTGAACCTCACGGTGCCGCTCAAGGTCGATGCGCATGCCGCCCACAACTGGGACGAGGCGCATTAGGCGAGTTGGTAGTTGGTAGTTGGGCGCGGGGCTCAACTACCAACTTGAACTGAACCTAGTTCCGCGTGCGGATTGCGTCGCGGATTTCGGTGAGCAGCACTTCTTCCTTGGTCGGCGCCGGCGGCGCGGCGGGGGCAACGGCTTCTTCCTTGCGGAGGCGGTTGATGCCCTTGACCACGATGAACAGCACGAAGGCGACGATGACGAACTTCACCACGGCGTTGATGAACAGGCCGTAGTTCACGGTGGCGATGCCGTGGTCCTTGGCATAGGCGACCGAGGGGACAGCCTCGCCCGAGGGGTTGTTGACCACGAAGAACAGGTTGGAGAAATCGATCCCGCTGAGGATCAGGCCGATGATGGGCATGAACACGTCATCGACCAGCGACGACACTATGGCGCCGAACGCAGCGCCGATGATCACGCCGATGGCGAGATCCATGACGTTGCCCTTGAGCGCGAACTCTTTGAATTCCTTAAACATTGGCCTCTCCAACAGTTGACCCGATCCTTAGTATGCCACCGCAGGGCGCCGCGCCGCCAGCCTCTTGCGGTCACAAGGCACAACCGCGCGCCGGTTGGCCTGTGCCGGCCTCCGTGGCGGGATGCGGCGAACCCGGCTGGGTGGCCGGGTCGAGCCCGGCCATGACGACTGAGGGTTTTGTGTTCCGCTGAACATGCGGTTCCCGCTTCGCCCCATCCCCATCCACCGTCATGGCCGGGCTTGACCCGGCCACCCACAGATGTGCTCCACTCGCGCCATGGGGGGCTTCGTCAACATCATGGCGAGCAGGCGCTACGGCACGATCTACACGGGCGTGACGGCGAACCTTGCGCAGCGCGCCTATCAGCATCGCAGCGGGCTGATCCCCGGATTTACGAAGCGATATGGCGTGCGCGATCTCGTCTGGTTCGAGGAGCATGGGCGTATTGAAGCCGCGATCCAGCGCGAAAAGAGCATCAAGAAATGGCCACGCCTGTGGAAGACCCAGCTGGTCGACAGTTTTAATCCCGATTGGGACGATCTCTTCCCCACCCTGATCTGACAGGGCGAACCCGGCCACCCACAGATGTGCTCCACGCGCATCGCGACGGCGCGCCCGCCCCGGCGACGGCACAAGCGGGCCGTGCTACATCGGCGGCATGATCGAGATGTTGCTGAGTTTGCCCGGCTGGGCGTTGAGTGCCGTGGCGGGGGCCGTCGCGGGGCTGGTGGGGATCGGGCTTGGGCTGTGGCTCG
>Ga0209476_10000419_pt1 | contig 28539 bp, 27 predicted proteins | sample KloWWTrecipitate_FD_187179 | JGI IMG/M metagenome (GOLD analysis project Ga0209476, IMG submission 187179) | Active sludge microbial communities from Klosterneuburg, Austria, studying microevolution and ecology of nitrifiers - Klosterneuburg... | ecosystem: Engineered > WWTP > Aerobic digester... | reverse complement strand
GCTCGTGGTCTTCCTGCACATCGGCCTGCCGCTGGTGCTGCTGCTGATGATGTGGGCGCACATCCAGCGCCTGACGCAGCCGCAGAGCGGCACGACGCGCGCGGTGGCGCTGTGGAGCCTCGGCGCGATGCTGGCGCTGTCGCTGGCCGTTCCCGCCGTCTCCGAGCCGCCAGCCGAACTGGGCCGGCTGCCCGCCTCGGTGCCGATCGACTGGTTCTACCTGGCGCCGCTGCCGGCGATCTACGCCGCTTCGCCCGAACTGGTCTGGATCGCGAGCGTGGGGCTGACGCTGCTGCTCGGCGTCGCGCCCTGGCTGGGACGATGGTCGCGCCCGGCGCCGGCCCAGGTGGTTCCCGACTACTGCAACGGCTGCCGCTACTGCTTCGCCGACTGTCCTTACGCGGCGATCGCGATGGCGCCGCACCCGAGCGGTCAGGGCGAGATCGCCGTGGTCGAGGCGGACCGCTGTGCGTCGTGCGGAATCTGCGCCGGGTCGTGTCCGTCGGCGGTGCCGTTTCGTCCCGGCGAGCGCCTGGTGAGCGGCATCGACCTGCCGGACCTGACCGTGGGGGTGCTGCGCGACGAAGTCGATGCGGCGTTCCGGCAACCGGGGGCCGCCGGCGCGACGCTGGTCTTCGCGTGCCGGCACGGAGCCCGCCTCGGATCGGCCGCGCCGCCGAACGTGATCGCCTTCGAGTTGCCGTGCGCCGGCATGCTGCCGCCGTCGTTCGTGGAGTACGGGTTGCGGGCCGGCGCAGCGGGCGTCCTGGTCGCGGCGTGCGCGCCGGGCGATTGCGAATTCCGCTTCGGGGTACGATGGACGGACGATCGCATTGCCGGCGCGCGCGAGCCGCGGCTGCGGCGCGGTGTCGATCGTGCGCGCGTCGCGGTGGTCCATGCGGCGAGGAACGAGCGACGGGCGCTCGAAGACGCCATGAAGTCTTTCGGTGAGCGGCTCGCCGCTGCCGCAGTCACTTCGGTTGCCGGCAAGTCGAGCCGGCGTGAATTCGGGGAGAGCGAGAATGGCCGGTAAGTTGCTGCGTTATGGCGGACAGGGGATCCTCTACCTGTTGTTCGCCGCGTTCATCGGTTACTTCTCGACGGCGCCGGCCTATCAGCACCTCGCACCGAACGAAGGGTTGCTGAGGCTGTCGTTTCGCCACCCCGGCGAGTTCGCGACCGACTGCCGGCAGCGCACTGCCGAGGAACTGGCCAAGCTTCCGCCGCAGTTGCGCGCGCAGATGGATTGCCCGCGAGAGCGCTCGCCGGTGCACGTGCGCGTCGAGCTCGATGGCCAGGTCCTCTACGACGAAAGATTCCAGCCCGCCGGGCTGCGTCGCGACGGTGCAGCGAGCGGCTATCACCGGCTGCCGATTCCGGCCGGCGAGCACCGGCTGCGCGTGCAGGTCAACGACAATGCGCGCGTGAAGGGCTTCACCCACGAGGGCGAGCGGCAGCTGACGATCGCTCCCGGGCAGGTCGTGCTGATCGACTTCATCGCCGACATGGGCGGCGTCGTGATTCGATGAGCACGGCGCCGACCCCCGGCTTCACCGCGTCGGCCAGCAGGGCGCCGGCGCGCGTGCGCGACGACCGCTTCGACATCGCGATCCCGACCACCGAGCAGCGCACGATCGCCGCCGGCTGGCTTCTGCTCGGCGTCGCGGCGCTCATCGGCGCCGGGCTCTTCTCGGTGTTGCTGGTGCTGGCGCGCACGCCGTTCTTCGCGAGCTTCGTGCCCGCCGGTGACTTCTTCCGCGTCGCACTGGTGGTTCACGTCGACCTCTCGGTGCTGGTCTGGTTCGTGTCGATGGCGGGCATGCTGTGGACCATCGACACGTCGCCGCGCTGGACCTCGCTCGGCTGGCTGGCGCTGTGGCTGACCGCGCTCGGTACGCTCTTCATGGCGGTCGCGCCGTTCACCGGCCCGGCAGCACCGGTCATGTCCAACTACGTGCCGGTGCTCGACAACGACGTCTTCCTGTACGGCCTGATGGTGCTGGGCGCCGGCTTCCTGATGCTGACGCTGCGCTCTTTCGTGGCGCCGGCGCGCATGAGCCTGCAGCTCGACGGTGCCGATGCGCTGCGCTTCGGGCTGAAGGCGGCCGCGGTGTCGAGCGCGGTCGCGCTGATGGCGATGGCCTGGTCGCTCGTCGAAGTGCCGCGCGAACTCGAGCCGCGCACGTATTACGAGCTGCTGTTCTGGGGGCCGGGCCACGTGGTCCAGTTCACGTGGACGCTGCTGATGCTGGTCGCGTGGACCTGGCTTGCGACGCTGATCGGCTCGCCGTTGCCGCTGAGCCCGCGCATCGTCGTGCTGGTCTACGCGATCGGGCTGGTGTCGGTCTTCGCCGCGCCGCTGATCTACCTGAACTGGAGCGTGCTGTCGGTCGAACACCAGAAGCTGATGACCTGGCAGATGCGTTTCGGCGGCGGGCTCGCGATCCTGCCGATGGCGCTGGCGCTGGCGGTCGCGCTGGCGCGCCGCTTCGAGGGAACGCCCGAGTCGCGACCGCTGCGCGCGGCGCTGATCGCGTCGCTGCTGCTGTTCACGGTCGGCGGGCTGATCGGCTTCCTGATCAAGGGCTCGGATGTCCGCGTGCCGGCGCACTACCACGGGTCCATCGTCGGCGTGACGCTGGCGCTGATGGGACTGTCCTACGCGCTGCTGCCGCGGCTCGGCTACCGCGCCGCGACCGGCCGCATCGCGAACTGGCAGCCGTGGTTGTACGGCGGCGGGCAGCTGTTGCACATCCTGGGACTGATGTGGTCGGGCGGCTACGGCGTGCAGCGCAAGGTCGCCGGCGCCGAGCAGACGCTGCGCACGACGCAGGAAGTCCTCGGCATGGGCCTGATGGGCTTCGGCGGCCTGCTGGCGATCGTCGGCGGCATCCTGTTCGTGTGGGTCGTGCTCGACTGTGTGATCGGGGCGAGGCGCGGTCGATGATCCGCGTGCTGGCGCTGGTCGCCTGCCTGCTGACCGTCTGCATCACCGCGTCGAGCGCGTTCATCCGGCACTGGCAGAACGGCGTCGGTTGCGAAGGCTGGCCGGCGTGCTATCGCGCCGCGCAGCCGACGACTCAGGCGCCGATCCAGGCGCCGCCCGCGGCGGGGCCGGACGGGCAAGGCACCCTGGATGCCGCAGTCGCCACGATCGCCAGGGTGCCCGCCGGCGAAGCGCCGGCGCCGGTGCGCGCCGCACGCGCGCTGCATCGGGTCACCGCGACGCTGGCCGGCGTGCTGGTGCTGCTGGTCGTCGCGTTCGGGTGGTCGACGATGGGGGGCGGCGAGCGCATTGCGGCTGCCGTGGCGCTGGTCGACACGGTCTTCCTGTCGTGGCTCGGTCGCTACACGCCGCACGACCTGCCGCTGGTGACGCTCGGCAACCTGGTCGGCGGGCTGCTGCTCGCGGCGGCGCTCGCGTGGATCGCTGCCGGGCGCCGCGGCGCGCGGCGCGCGGCGGCGCCGGGCGCGGCCGGGCAGGGCGCGGCCGGGCAGGGCGCGGCCGGGCAGGGCGCGGCCGGTCACGGCGACCTTGCCGGCGACGGGGCGCCTGCGGTGCGCAGTCTCGCGCTCGCAGCGCTCGTGCTGCTCGCGCTGCTCGCGTGGGGCGGCACGATGATCGGCGCACGGCATGCGATCGACGCCTGCTCGACGCCGCTGTGCGTCTCGGGCGCTGCGCTCGACTTCGCGGCCATGGATCCGACGCAGGCGACGGTCGTCGTCGACGCGCCGGCGGCGCGAGGGCTGCACGTCGCGCACCGGCTGCTCGCGCTGGCTCTCGCCTTCGTCGTCGCGGTGCTGGCCTGGCGCCTGCGCGCCGAACGTCCCGCGGCTGCTGCGTGGCTGGCGCTGCTGGTCGTTGCGCAGTTCGTGCTCGGAGCCGGTACCGCGTTGGGCGCGGATCCATTGCTGACGACGACCCTGCACAACGCGGTCGCCGCATTGCTGGTGGTGGCGTTGGCCGCCGTCGCCGGTTCCGCTGCAGCGGACGTCCGAATTCGCCGGCCGGCCGGCTGAGGCTCGTCACCGGTCGCGCCGCGCGACGTGCGGGTGCCGCGACCGGGTCAGCGTTCCGGCTCGGCGCCGTCGAGCTGCGCGCGCAGCGCGTAGACGAGCTCGAGCGCGTCGCGCGCGCTCAGCGAATCGGGTTCGACGTCGCGAAGCCGCTCGAGCACGCGTTGCGCGACGTCCGATCCCTCCGATGGGCTCTGCATGGCGGGCTCCGCGGGTCCGCAAGTGTCGACGGGTCCGCCCGGCGACGGCCCGCCCGTCTCCGATGCCGCGAACAGGTCGAGCTGGTCGTCGTGCGCACGGGCTCGCGCCTCCAGTTCGCCGAGCAGCTGGCTGGCGGCGCGGATCACCGGTGCCGGCAGCCCGGCCAGCCGGGCCACCTGCAATCCGTAGCTGCGGCTGGCCGGGCCGTCGCGCACCTCGTGCAGGAACACGATGCCGCCGCGGTGCTCGGTGGCCGCGAGGTGCAGGTTGACCGCCTGCGGGTGCGTCGCGGCAAGCTGGGTCAGCTCGAAGTAGTGCGTCGCGAACAGCGTCAGCGAGCGATTGTGCGCGAGCAGCCGCCCGGCGATCGCGTGCGCCAGCGCCAGCCCGTCGAAGGTCGACGTGCCGCGGCCGATCTCGTCCATCAGCACCAGCGAGCGCTCGGTAGCCGCGTGCAGGATCGCGGCGGCCTCGGTCATCTCGACCATGAAGGTCGAGCGGCCGCCGGCCAGGTCGTCCGAGGCGCCCACGCGCGTGAAGACCCGGTCGAGTGGCCCGATCTCGCAGGCGTCGGCCGGCACGAAGCTGCCGCAGCAGGCCAGCAGCGCGATCAGCGCCACCGAGCGCATGTACGTCGACTTGCCGCCCATGTTCGGGCCGGTCAGCAGCAACAGCCGGCGATTCTCGCGCATCACGCAGTCGTTCGGCGTGTACTGCTCGACGCCGGCCTCGACGACAGGATGGCGGCCGGCGCGGATCTCGATGCCGGGGGCGGCGACGAAGCGCGGGCGCACCCAGCGCAGCGTGTGCGCGCGCTGCGCGAGCGCCGCCAGCACGTCCAGCTGCGCGGCCGCGCGCCCGGCGCGCTGCCAGGCGGCGACCGTCGGCGCGAGCGCGTCGAGCAGCGCGTCGTAGAGCTGGCGCTCCAGCGCGAGCGCGCGTTCGCGCGCCGACAGCGCCTTGTCCTCGAAAGCCTTCAATTCCGGCGTGACGTAGCGCTCGGCATTCTTCAGCGTCTGTCGCCGGCGGTAGTCGTCCGGCACGCGGTCGGCCTGTCCGCGCGTGACCTCGATGTAGAAGCCGTGCACGGCGTTGTAGCCGACGCGCAGGTTGGCGATGCCGGTGCGCTCGCGCTCGCGCGCTTCCATCGTCGCGAGCAGGCCGTCGCAATCGCGGTCGATCGCGCGCAATTCGTCCAGCGCGGCATCGTGGCCGTCGCGGATCACGCCGCCATCGCGCGCCTGCGCAGCCGGTTCGTCGAGCAGCGCTGCGGCGATCGGCGCGAGCGCCGCGTCGGGCATCCGCAGTGCGTCGCGAAGTTCGCCGAACAGCGTGTCGTCGAGGCCGGCCAGCCGTTCGCACACGCGGCGCAGTGCGGGCGCGGCGTCGCGCAGCGCCGCGAGTTCCCTCGGTCGCGCCGAGCGCAGCGCGATGCGCGCCGCGATGCGCTCCAGGTCGGGCAGCTCGCGCAGGTCGGCCAGCACCAACTCGTAGAGCGGCGACGCGTTCGCCGCGGTCTCGTCCGGCATCAGCGCCCGCGCGCTTCCGTCCTGGGCCGCGGGCGTGCCGGCGGGTTCCAGCAGCGCCTGCACGCACGCGTGGCGGCGGGCGGCGGCCGGCTGCGAGCGCAGCGGCTCGAGCAGCCAGCGTCGCATCAGGCGCCCGCCGGCGCTGGTCGCGCAGCGGTCGAGCAGGCGCAGCAGGGACGCGCCGTCGTCGCCGCGCATGCTCTCGACGATCTCGAGGTTGCGGCGGGCCGAAGCGTCGAGGATCACGAACTCGTCGCCGGCAAACACGCGCAGCGCCTGCAGGTGCGACGGCGACTGCCCCTGCGTGCGCTCGACGTAGTCGAGCAGCGCGCCCGCGGCGGCGATCGCGGCCTCCATGCCCTGCGCGCCGAAGCCGGCGAGGTCGCGCGTGCCGAGCAGCGCGGTGATGCGACGCCGCGAGCGCATCGCGTCGAACTGCCACGCCGGTGCGCGTGCGATCGCCGCGCCAGCGAGCGCGTCGGACAGCGCCGACGGCAGCGTCGCGTCCTCGGGCAGCACCACTTCGACCGGGCACAGTCGATCCAGTTCGCGCACCAGCGCCTCGACCGGCAGTTCGGCCAGCCAGCATTCGCCGCTGGAGACCACCATCCACGCCAGGCCGAGTGCGCCCGCCGCGCCGCCGTCGGCGCCCATGTGTGCGCCCGAACCGGCGGCGCCGCGCGCGCGCCTGCCGGCAGGCAGCAGCGCGAGCAGGACGCGATCGTCGCGATCGGGTAGCAGTTGCGCGTCGGTCAGCGTTCCCGGCGTCACGATGCGCACCACCTTGCGCTCGACCGGCCCCTTCGAGGTGGCCGGGTCGCCGATCTGCTCGCAGACCGCGACCGACTCGCCGAGCCGGATCAGGCGCGCCAGGTACTGCTCGACCGAGTGCACCGGCACGCCGGCCATCGGGATCGGCTCGCCCGCCGACATGCCGCGTTTCGTCAACGTGATGCCGAGCAGCCGCGCCGCGCGCTCGGCGTCGCCGTAGAACAACTCGTAGAAGTCGCCCATCCGGTAGAACATCAGCCGGTCCGCGTGCCCGGCCTTGATGCGCAGGTACTGCTGCATCATCGGCGTGTGGGCGGCGAGGTCGGCACCGGAGGACGCGCGCTGCGCGTCGAAGTTCCGGTCGTGCGATCCCTGTGGTTCGGGCACTTGTGTGGCAGTCCGATGCAGGCGTCGATTCGCGGGGTGTCGTCGACGCGCAGCATCTTACCGGCCTTGCCGGCCCAAGCGTCGCGGCGCCGCCCCTCGGGGCGCAGTCACCGCGACGCGTCTGCCTCTGCCGGATCGCGGCGCTGCCCGCGAACGGCGCGCGCCTCAGTACACCTCGTGCGTGGTGTTGTAGACGTTGAACTTGCCGGTCGGCGAGGTCAGGTCCCCGATGCGCGCCCCTTCGTCCAGCGTGGTGCCGTCCAGCACGATCGCCGAGCCGTCGGTCGCCCAGTCGGACACCCCCACCTGCGTGCCCGTCCGGTTGAACTCGGCGTTGGATCGGCGCGGCGCGTATTATCGCCGACCGGATGACCCAGGCATTGCCGCAAGCGGCGCAGGCGACCGGGATCGGCCACCTAGCGACCGAAGGCGCGCAGGATGGGCGACCGGGGAACAAGCCGTTTCGACGAGGTTTACGTGACAGCTCGCGCCGCCATCCTGACGCTCACCCCGAACCCGGCGATCGACCTGTCGACGGCGACTCAGACGATCACGCCGGAACACAAATTGCGCTGCACCGACGTGCGGCGCGACCCCGGCGGGGGCGGTATCAACGTCGCGCGCGTGCTGACGCGCTTCGGCGCCCAATGCAGCGCACTCTATCCGGCAGGACCGGTGCTCGGCCGGTTGCTGCGCCAGTTGCTCGAAGAAGAGGGCGTGTCGAGCCTTGCGATCGACATCGCCGGCGAGACGCGCGAGAGCATCACGGTGCTCGAGCACGCCAGCGGCCGGGAATACCGGTTCGTGCTGCCCGGTCCGCAGCTCGAACGCGGCGAGTGGCAGGCCTGCCTCGACGCGGTGATGGCGCTGCCCGAGGCGCCGGCCTGGATCGTCGGCAGCGGCAGCCTGCCGGCCGGGGTCCCGGACGATTTCTTCGCCCGCCTGGCGCGCGCGGCGCGCGAGCGCGGCGCCCGCATGGTGGTGGATACGTCGGGGCCGGCGCTGGCGGCGGCGCTCGACGTGGGCGTCTACCTGGCCAAGCCGAACCTGCGCGAATTGCGCGAGCTCACCGGCCAGCCGCTGGAGGCCGAGGACGACTGGGCGCGCGCTGCGCAGGCGCTGGTGCACTCCGGCAAGGCCGAGCTGATCGCGCTGTCGCTCGGCCATCGTGGCGCGCTGCTGGCCGCCCGCGGAACGACGCTGCGCGCTCCGGCGCTGCAGGTCGAGATCGCAAGCACGGTCGGCGCGGGGGACAGCTTCGTCGCCGCGATGGTGTGCCGCCTGGCTGCGGGTGGTTCGCTGGACGAAGCCTTCCGCTACGGCGTGGCTGGCGGCACCGCGGCGCTGCTGGCGCCGGGGACCCGGCTGGCGTTTCCGGAGGACACCGCGCGGCTGGCGCGGCTGGTCGAGGTGCGCGCGCTCCGAAGCGGTTGATGCCCGTGACCCGGGCGTCTACCCTTGCTGCAGGCGTCGATACAGCGTCCGCTCGCTGATGCCGAGCAGCGCGGCGGCGCAGCCGCGATGACCGTCGCAATCGCGCAGCGCCTGTGCGATCGCATCGTCGGTCGCGCGCGCCGTCCGGCGCTCGCGCGGCAGGGTCGCCGCGGTCGATCGCCTGGGTCCGGCGGTGCTCGCCCGCCGAGGCTCGTCGAACACGACGTGGATCGGCGACAGCGCGTCGTCGCAGGCCAGGATTGCCGCGCGCTCGACGACGTTGCGCAGCTCGCGCACGTTGCCCGGGTAGTCGTAGGCGAGCAACGCCTCGATCATCTCCGGGCTGAGCGGCAGGTGCCGGTCGGCGTCTTCCATGCGCGACAGGAAGTGCTCGGCCAGGCGAGGGATGTCGTCCTTGCGCTCGCGCAATGGCGGCACCGTGATCGGGAACGCCGACAGCCGGTAGTAAAGGTCTTGCCGGAAGAGTCCGTCGGCCGCCATCTGGCGCATGTCGCGGTTGGTGGCCGCGATGATGCGCACGTCGATCCTGACGTAGCCGGTGCCGCCGATGCGCCGGATCGTGCCGGTCTCGAGCGCGCGCAGCAGCCTGGCCTGTAGCGGAAGCGGCAGCTCGCCGATCTCGTCGATGAACAGCGTTCCGCCGTGGGCTGCCTCGAACAGCCCTTTCGTGCGCTGCGAGGCGCCGGTGAACGAGCCCTTCTCGTGGCCGAACAGTTCGCTCTCGATCAGGTTCTCGCCGAGCGAGGCGCAGTCGATCACCACGAACGGTCCGTGCGCGCGGCTGGAGTAGTGGTGCAGGTAGCGCGCGACCTGTTCCTTGCCGACGCCGCTCTCGCCGAGCAGCAGCACCGTGGTCTGTGTCGGTGCGACCCGCTGCAGCAGGCTGGTCATGCGCAGCAGCGGCGGCGAGCGGCCCACCAGCCTCGCGTTGTCGGCGTCCTGCGGCGGCGCCACGCGGAAGATGGTTTCGCCGACGAAGCGCACGTCGCCGTCGTCGTCGAACAGTGGACTGGCGTGCAACTGCACCGCCTCTTCGACGCCGTCCCGGTCGAAGTGCACGTGCATCACCTGCGTCGGCCGTTTGTGCCGGAAGACCTCCTCGTGCGGGCAATGCTCGCCGTTGCGGCTGCACGGCACCGGCGAGTGGTGCGACACCTCGTGGCAGCGCCGGCCGATCACGCCGCCGGGCCCGACGCCGTAGCGCTCGCGGTAGGCGCGGTTCGCCGCGACGATGCGGAAGTCGCGGTCGATCACCACGAAGGGATCGACCATGATGTCGATGATCTGCTCGCAGCTGGGCTTCGAGTCGTCGGCCACGCGCACCTCCGGGACTGCCATCCGACATGACGTGTCATGACATTCTACATTCTTGTCATGACACGTCGCCGTCCGGCGATTCCCGGCAGGCGCGGTGCCGCGGGGCTACGGTTTCGACTCGTCCTGCAGCTTGGTGATGCCCAGCGCCTTGAGCACGTACTTCTCGTAGATCGGGTCGGACGACCCCTTCTTCATCTTGCGCAGGAAGTACTTCTCGAACGCCACCTTGCCGAGGTGCACCCACTTGCCCTTCTTCATCCACGCGACGTTGCGCGGCGCGATCTGCGGGATCGCGACGAATGCGACCCCCGTGTCGCCCATGTCGGCCAGGCAGATCGCGTTCCAGGTGCCCTTCTCGGAGACCGCCTTGCCGGCGAGATCGTCGCGGATGTTGTGCGCGACCGCCGTGACCATCGACTCGATCATGTAGCCGGTCTTCGGCGTGCCGGTCGGCACCGGCGTGGCCTCGACCGGCGGGATCGCGATGCACACGCCCACCGAGTAGATGTTCTTCCAGGCCGGATTGCGCTGGAACTCGTCGACCTTGACGAAGCCGCGCGGATTGACCAGCTTGTCACCGACCTTGGCCACCGCGTCCACGCCCTTGAACGCGGGGATCATCATCGAGTACCTGAACGGCAGCTCGTGCTCCTTGACGACCTCGCCCTTGTCGTTGTGCTCGGCCACGAACATCCTGCCGGGCTCGACGCGAACCACCTTGGCGTTGCAGATCCACTTGATGTGGTGCTGTCGCAGCTCGGACTCGAGCATCGTCTTGGAGTCGCCGACGCCGCCCAGGCCGAGGTGCCCGATGTAGGGCTCGGAGGTCACGTAGGTCATCGGGACCTTGCTGCGCAGGCGGCGCTTGCGAAGGTCGGCGTCCATGATGAACGCGAACTCGTAGGCGGGACCGAAGCACGACGCGCCCTGCGTCGCGCCGACCACGATCGGGCCGGGGTCGGCGACGAACTTCTGCCAGCTCGCGTAGGCCTTCTCGGCGTGGTCGATCGTGCAGATCGACTCGGTGTTGGCGTGCGGACCGAAGCCCTCGATCTCGTCGAACGCCAGCTTGGGGCCGGTGGCGATGACCAGATAGTCGTACGACAGTTGCTGTCCGTCGGCGAGCACGACCTTCTTGTCGTCGGGCAGGATCTCGGCGACCGCCTGCGCGACGAAGTCGATTTCGCGCTTCTTCAGGTAGGGCGCTATCGGGAAGCCGGTGTCGCTGCGCGTGCGCCAGCCGACCGCCACCCACGGGTTCGACGGTACGAAGCTGAAGTGCTCGGACGGGTTGACGACCGTGATGCGGTGCCCCGTGCCGAGGGTGTCGCGGATCTCGTAAGCGGCGGGCATGCCGCCGGTGCTCGCGCCGACGATGACGATGTGGGCCATGTTCTGTGTTCTCCTCTCGAAGGGTGGGATTCGCGCGCGGTGGCGCCAGGCACAGTCAAGCACGTTCCGTGCCAACGCTTGACCGAGATCATTCCCGGCCCGGGCCCGACATCCTGCGAATGTCGTGTGGATTCACGCAGCCCGATGCGGGCTGCACGGCGAATCCCGGGAGGCATGGATGTCCGATGCACGTGAGCGCCTGCGCCACCGGTTGCGCGGAATCGAGATGCGACGAGGATCGGCAGGTCGACCTGAAAACGCTGCACACGCGCTGCGGCGCCTCCGGGCAGCTCGGTTTCGCGACGGCCGACCGCATGCGCGAGGTGCTTGCCATCGAGCCGGGTTCGCTGACGCCGCTGGCGCTCATCGCGGACGCCGCCGGGATGGTGACGCTGGTGATCGATGCGGGGTTGATGGACGCCGACCAGCTGAACTTCCACCCTCTGGTCAACACCGAGAGCACGGGGCTCTCGCCGCGGGAACTGCTGGCCTTCGTCGCGTCGTGCGGGCGCGAGCCGATCATCGTCGATCTCGCGCCCGCGCCGGGCTGAGCGGCTCTGAAAATCCAATGAAAGTAATTTAAAACAGATAGTTATTAGAAAATCTTAATGTTTTAAATGAAGATATCAGGACGCTTCCCGCCACCCGTTCCCGGGTTCACGCGCGCGCTTCGAAGACCAGATTGAAGGGTGTTTGCGTGGCGCGGCGGAACCGACCGAACCCGGCTTCCTCGGCGACCCGACGCAACCGGCGCTCGCCGGCCTGCGCGCCGAGTCCGAGCCCGACGTCCTGCGAAAGCGAGCAGGGCGTGCAGACCATCGTCGAGGCGGCGTAGTAGACCCGCCCGACGGGGTTCAGGTTGTCGGCGACCGTGTCGCCGGCGAACGGCTCGACGATCATCCAGGCGCCCTCGGGCGCCAGCGTCTCGCGCACGTGCCGGCCGGCGCCGACCGGGTCGCCCATGTCGTGCAGGCAGTCGAAGAACGCCACCATGTCGTAGCCGTCGCCCGGATAGTCCCTGGCGCCGGCGGTCCGGAACGTCACCCGGTCGGCGACGCCGGCCTCCGCCGCCTTGCGGCTGGCCGTCTCGATCGACTTCGGGTGGTAGTCGAAGCCGACGAACTCGGACTGCGGATACGCCTTGGCCATCACGATCGTCGATGCGCCGTAGCCGCAGCCGACGTCGGCCACGCGCGCACCCTTGCGCAACTTCGCGTCGGCGCCGTCGAGTGCCGGGATCCATTCGGGGACGAGGTGCGCGTTGTAGCCCGGCCGGAAGAATCGCTCGGTGCCCGAGAACAGCATCGGATGGTGTTCGTGCCAGCCTAGTCCGGTTCCGGTGGTGAACGCGCGCTGGATCTTGTCGAGGTCGTGGAAGAACGAGCCCAGCACCTCGAAACCGCCCGCCATGTAGGCAGGGCTGTCCTCGTCGACGAGGATCGCCGCGGCCTCGTCGGACAGCCGGTAGCGGTCGGTCTTCGCGTCGTAGTCGACGTAGCCGCTGGCGGCCATCGCGTTCAGCCACTCCTGCGCGTAGCGCAGGCGGATGCCTGTCGCTTCGGACACCGTGTCGGCGTCCATCGGACCGGCGCCGGCCATCTTCCTGAAGATGCCCAGGCGGTCGCCCAGCAGCACCAGCGGCGCGCTGGCGATCGCGCCGAACTCGTCGACGATCCTGCCCACCAGCGCGTTCAGTTTCGCTTCGTCCAGTGCCATGTCCGTCTCCTCGGTTCGACCGGTCATCTCGACATTCCCGCTGCGCTGCGTCTGGCGCCGTCCGCGCGGAACCCGGATAATCTCCGCTTCTCCGCTGGGTCGGTAAATACGCATCCTTGCGTAGGCACGGTCCTCGAGGCTGCATCGTGAGTGCGCCCCGCCATGGCGATCTGGTTCGAGCCTTCCGGTTGCTCGGAACGCTGGGGGAGGGTGCGCAGTCCGCGCAGCAGCAACTGCTTGGCCTGCTCGCCGTGGTGGCGAGGATCGTCCCGTCGGACTTCACGACGCTGAGCGTCTGCGACCTCGACGCGGGCCGTCGCTTCGCATCGGCCGTGCCGGTCGAGCCGCCGGGTGGCGTCGACCTGTCGAGCTTCGATCGCTTCCTCGCGACGCATCCGCTGGTCCGCTACCACCTCCAGCACCTGCACGCGCGCGCGCGGCGCCTGTCGGACTGCATCGGCGACGCCGAGTTCCGGCGAAGCGATCTGTACGAGGCGTACTACCGGCCGCTCGGCCTCGACCGGGTGCTGCTGCTGCCGATCGCCCGGGAGCCGGGCCGGCTGTCGGGCATCGTGCTGAACCGCGCGGGTGGCGATTTCACCGACCACGAGCGCGCGCTGCTCGACGCGATCCGCGTGCCCGTGTCGGCGCTGTATCGCCAGGCGGTGGCCAGTGCGTGCGCGGCCTGTGCCGCCGGCACGCTGCATTGCGTCGCGAGCGGCGACCGGGTCGCCGCGGTGACGCTGGACCGCAACTTCGGAATCGTCGACGCGTCGGGCAGGGCGCTGGCCTGGCTCGCAGAGATCGCGCGACGCGCTCCGCCGCAAGCGCCCGGCGCGGCGCTGCCGGCGCCGATCGTGAGCTGGCTGCGCGCGCAGATCGGCGAGACGGCCGCGGCACAGGCGGGCACGCGCACGGCGTCGTTCGTCGACGAGGGTACCGGCGCCAGGCTGGTGCTGCATTGCGTGCCGCGGACATGCCCGTCCGGCTGCACGCTGCTGATCGAGCGCGCCGAGTCCACGGTGCACGCGACGGCGCCTGCCCCGCGGCTGACGCCGCGGCAGGTCGAGATCCTGGGCTGGATCGCCGCCGGCAAGACCGACGATTGCATCGCCGAACTGCTCGGTGTGAGCCGGCGCACGGTCGGCAAGCACTTGCAGAACATGTACCGCCGGCTCGGCGTCGAGAATCGCACGGGCGCCGTGATGCGTGCCCTCGGGCGCTGACGTGCGTGCGGGGCTGTCCCGCCTCGTCGTCACATCGTGTAGTCGCCGCTCGCCTCGGGCTGGAACAGCAATTCGACGATCTGCAGGTGCTGCACGGCGCCGCCCGGCGTGGCCCATTCGACCGTGTCGCCGCGCCGTCGCCCGAGCAGCGCGGTACCGATCGGCGAGAGCACCGAGACGAAGCCGGCGTTCGGTTCGGCGTCCTCCGGATAGCAGACCGCGAGCTTGCGGCGGTTCCCTCCGCCCGGAGCCTCCACGGTCACTTGCGTGTACATGGTGACGACGTCGGGCGGCACCTGTCGCGTCGGCACGATGTCGGCGTCGTCGAGCAGGGCGTGCAACGCTTCGTCCGACGGCCGCTGGGCGCGCGCGAGCAGGCGATCGATGCGCACGTGATCGAGTTCGGTGATCACGCGCGTGGTGATGGCGGTAGTGGGCATGGTCAACTCCGGTGCGTGCGCGAAACGCGCAGCGAGATCAGCGCCCCGTGGTGGGCCCGGCGATCTGGTTGGGGCAGGTCAGGAAGAAGTGGGGATCGCCGGGCTCAGTGGTCGAAGGCCGACTCGCCGCATTGGCGGGTGGCCTCGAACCGGCGTCCCGGGGACGCGACGCGCGCGCACGGCTGCTCCGCGCCCGGAGGGGCGAAGGTGCAACGGCGCTGGCAGGTGAATTGCATCGCGTTCATGTCTCGAGTCCCAGCTTCAATCATAGCCCACCTGCGCGCATCGTGCACCGAGGGGGCGAATCGACGATCAGGCAGAATCCGGGTCGTCCATGGAAATCTTCTTCAAGCCTGTCGATACGCCGCCGCGCGCGGCTGCCACGGTCGTGCTGCTGCGCGACGGCCCCCGCGGGCCCGAAGTCCTGATGCTGCGCCGACACGGCAGTTCCGACGTGCTCGGCGGCGCCTACGTCTTTCCCGGCGGCAAACTCGACGAAGCCGACAGCGACGACGCAGCGATCGGGCGCGCGGGTGCGCCGGCCGAGGCGCTGCACGCGCGCCTCGGCGAGCCGGGGCTCGAGGCGCGTTTCGCCGCGGGCTTCTTCGTGGCCGCGTGCCGCGAGACCTTCGAGGAGGCCACCGTGCTGCTCGCGCGCGGCGCCGACGCCGGACTGGCCGAGCGGGCGTCGCGTCGCGCACGCGACGGGCTCGGCTTCGCGACGCTGCTGGCCGAATTGGGCCTCGAACTGGCCAGCGACGCGCTGGTGCCGTGGACGCGGTGGATCACGCCGAAGGTCCCGGCGATGATGAACAAGCGCTTCGACGCCCGCTTCTTCGTGGCCGCGCTCCCCGACGGGCAGCAGGCGCGCCACGACGAGCACGAGGCGACCGATAGCGTGTGGCTGACGCCGCGCGCGGCGATCGAGCGCTACCGTCGCCGCGAGATGGTGCTGGCGCCGGCTCAGATCATGAGCCTCGCGCACGTCGGACGGCACGGCAGCGTCGCCAGCGTGCTCGACGAGGCGCGCCGCCGCCCGCCGCCGGTCATCGAGCCCGAGTCGTTCGAAGCCGACGGCGTGCGCACGCTGGTCTATCCAGGCGACGAACGCCACACGGTGCGCCAGCGCGCCATGCCCGGGCCGACGCGACTCATCGCGCGCGAGAGCCGTTTCGAGCCCCCAGGAGGCTTCGATGCCCTCTTCGATTGACTACGGCCACGGCATCGCCGCGATCGACTCCGGGTTCGAGCGACCAATGCTCGACGCGGTGCACCTGGTCGTCGAGGGCGACCGCGCGGCGATCGTCGACACCGGCTCGAACGATTCGCTGCCGCACGTGCTGGCGGCGCTCTACGCGCGCGGGCTGTCGCCGGAGCAGGTCGACTGGGTCATGCTCACGCACGTGCACCTCGATCACGCGGGCGGGGCCGGGCTGATGATGACGAAGTTCCCCAATGCGCGCCTGACCGTGCATCCGCGCGGCGCGCGGCACATGATCGACCCGACCCGGCTGATGGCAGCCACGGTCGAGGTCTACGGTGCGCAGGCCGCGCGGCGCATGTACGGCGACGTGGTGCCGGTGCCCGCCGACCGGGTCGTCGAGACGCCCGACGGCTCGAGCGTGTCGCTCGGCGGGCGACGCTTCGAGTTCCTCGACACCCCCGGCCACGCGCGGCACCACGTCTGCGTCGTCGACGAGCGCACCGGGCACGTGTTCGCCGGCGACACCTTTGGCCTGTCGTACCGCGAACTCGAACGCGACGGCAGGCAGGCGATCTTCCCGTCGACCACGCCGGTGCAGTTCGATCCGCCGGCGCTGCACGCGTCGATCGACCGGCTGCTCGCGCGCTCGCCCGGCGCGATCTACGTGACGCACTTCGGGCAGGTGACCGACGTGCAGCGCCGCGGCGCGGACCTGCATCGGCTGGTCGACGCGCACGCGCAACTCGCGCTCGCGTGTCGCGACGCGGGCGCACAGCGCGCCGAGCGGCTGCGCGAAGGCGTTCGCCAGATGCTGCTGACCGAGGCGAAGCGCCAGGACTGGCCGATGACCGGGCCCGAGCTGTTCGCGCTCTTCTCGATCGACATCGCGCTGAACGCCGACGGCCTGGCGTCCTGGCTCGACGCGACGGGTTGACGGCGCGGCGCGGCGCAGCCGCGCGCGCCCGTTCCCGCGGCTCAGGCCTTTGCGATTGGCGGCATGCCGCGCAGCAACGCGATCATCGCGACGAAAATCTTCGGCGAACCGGCGACGACGCGCTCCGAGAACAGGTAGTCCGGCTCGCCGTGGAAGTCGCCGATCAAACCCCCCGCCTCGGTGATCAGCAGGCTGCCGGCCGCGACGTCCCACGGCGAAAGTCCCATCTCGAAGAACCCGTCGAAGCGTCCGCAGGCGACGTAGGCGAGGTCGAGCGCAGCGGCGCCGGGCCGCCGGATGCCGCCCGCGCGCTCGGTCACGCCGCGGAAGATCGCCAGGTACTCCTCGAGCTGGTCGAGCTTGCGATACGGGAAGCCGGTGCCGATCAGCGCCTCGTCGAACTTCTGCCGCTTCGACACGCGAATGCGCCGGTCGTTCACGAAAGCGCCGGAGCCCTTCGAGGCGGTGAACAGTTCGTCGCGGTTCGGATCGTAGACCACTCCCTGCGTGACCACGCCCCGCTGCATCAGCGCGATCGAGACGGCGTACTGCGGCAATCCGTGGATGAAGTTGGTCGTGCCGTCGAGAGGATCGATGATCCAGACGTGCTCGGCGAGTTCGATCTTGTGATCGGGTCCGGCGGCTACGCCCTTGACGAGATGGCCGGACTCCTCTGCTAAGATCGTATGGTCCGGATACGCGGTGAGCAGGGTTTCGATGATCGCCTTTTCCGAGGCGTGGTCGACTTCGGTAACGAAGTCGTTGCGCTGCTTGCGCGCCACCGCGAGGCTCTCGAGATCGAGACTCGCGCGGTTGATGATCCGTGCGGCGCGTCGCGCCGCACGGACCGCCACGTTCAGCATCGGATGCATGGGCGATCGGGCCTGTAGTGACTGAACAGAACCAGACATTCTAAGGGATCGCGCTGACAAGCCTTCATCGCCACGCGCCGGCGTGGTTCGACCGCGTCGAATTCGTGCTGGTCGGCACCAGCCATCCGGGCAACGTCGGCGCTGCGGCGCGCGCGATGCGTGCGATGGGGCTGCGCCGGCTGGCGCTGGCCGCGCCGCGCGATCCGGCGGTCTGCAGCCATCCTGAGGCGATCGCGCGTGCCAGCCGCGCCGACGACGTGCTGGCTACCGCGCGCGTGGTGCCGACGCTGGCGCAGGCGCTGGCCGGCTGCACGCTGGCGATCGCGGTCAGCGCCGAGGAACGCGAGTTCGGTCCGCTCGCGCAGCCGCCCGAAGCGATCGCGGAGCGCGCGCAGCGCGAGCTCGAGGCCGACCCGTCGCACCGTGTCGCGTTCGTGTTCGGCGCCGAGCGAACCGGCCTGTCGATCGACGAAGCCGGCCTGTGCCAGGCGCTGTGCAGCATTCCGGGCGAGCCCGACTACCCGTCGCTGAACCTCGCGCAGGCGGTGCAGGTGCTGGCCTGGTGCCTGCGCGCCCGGGTCGGCGAGCGCACGGCTGCGCTTGCGACGTCGCAGGGCGAGCCTGCGGCCGCTTCGCGACAGGCGACGCATGCGGAAATCGAAGGACTGTTCGAGCACCTCGAGCGTGCGCTGGTGCGGATCGAGTTCCTCGATCCGCGGCATCCGAAGAAGCTGATGCCGCGGCTGCGCCGGCTGTTCGCGCGCACCCGGCTCGAGGCCGACGAGCTGGCGATCCTGCGCGGCATCTGCACCCAGATCGAGAAACACACGAAGACCTCGCGATGAACCTGCGACGCGTCCCGGCCGTCTACATGCGCGGCGGCACCAGCAAGGGGGTGTTCTTCCACGCGCGAGACCTGCCGCGTTCGACGCGCGAACGCGACGCGTTGCTGCTGCGCGTGATCGGCAGCCCGGATCCGTACGGCAAGCACACCGACGGCCTCGGCGGCGCCACGTCGAGCACCAGCAAGGTCGTGCTGGCTTCGCCATCGACCCGGGCCGACTGCGACGTCGATTTCCTGTTCGGCGCCGTGTCGATCGGCGAACCGCTGATCGACTGGTCGGGCAATTGCGGCAACCTGTCGGCCGCGGTCGGCCCGTTCGCGATCGCCGAAGGGCTGGTCGCCCCGGTCGACGGCCTCACGCGAGTGCGCATCTGGCAGCAGAACATCGGCCAGCGGATCGACGCCTTCGTGCCAGTGCGTCTCGGCGAGGTGCTCGAGGACGGCGCGTTCATGGAGGACGGCGTGCCGTTCCCCGGTGCGGAGATCCGCCTGGAGTTCCTCGAGCCGCAGGCACAGCCGGGTTCGGCCGACGTGGTGCCGCTGCTGCCGAGCGGCGCGCCGCAGGATGACCTTTCCGTGCCCGGCATGGGCGCGGTCCGCGCGACGATGATCACCGCCGGCAACCCGACCGTGTTCGTTCGCGCCGACGCGCTCGGGCTGACCGGGCGCGAGCTCCCCGACGACGTGAATCGCCAGCGCAAGCTGCTCGCCCGGCTCGAGGCGATTCGTGCAGCGGCGGCGGTGCGCATGGGGCTGGCCGACCGCGCCGAGTTCGCCACCGCCTACCGGCCGGCGACGCCCAAGGTGGCCTGGGTCGCGCGACCGGCCGGCTACCGCACCAGCGCCGGGGTCGACGTCGGCGCCGATCGCATCGACCTGCTGGCCCGGATCATGTCGATGGGCAGACTCCACCACGCATTCACCGGAACCGGCTCGATTGCGCTGGCTGCTGCTGCTGCCCTGCCGGGAACGGTCGTCGCCGAGATCGCCCGCACGTTGCCGGGCGTGCCGACCCGCATCGGCCACGTTTCGGGGGTGCTGGCAGTGGGCGCCGAGGTGTCGCGGGGGCCCACCGGCTGGCGCTTCGACAAGGCGGTGCTGTCGCGCAGCGCGCGCCGGCTGATGAGCGGCTGGGTGCACTTGCCCGCAGCGACGCCAGGGTAGCCGCAAAGCGCTTAAACTGGATCGATCGGTCGACTTTTCGGAGAGTCTGGATGTTCGAGCGCCTGCGGGAGGACATCGCCACCGTGCTGCAAAAGGACCCGGCTGCGCGGTCGACGCTCGAAGTGCTGCTGTGTTACCCCGGCGTGCACGCGCTCGCGCTGCACCGGGTCGCACGGGCGCTGTGGGGCTCGGGTCTGCGCACGCTGGCGCGGGCGGTGTCGCACTTCGGGCGCCTGGTGACGGGAATCGAGATCCACCCCGGCGCGACGATCGGCCGTCGAGTGTTCATCGACCATGGCATGGGCGTCGTGATCGGCGAGACCGCCGAGGTCGGCGACGACTGCACGATCTACCAGGGCGTGACGTTGGGCGGAGTGTCGCTCGAGCGCGGCAAGCGCCATCCGACGCTCGAGCGGGGTGTCGTGGTCGGCGCCGGCGCCAAGGTGCTCGGGCCGTTCACGGTCGGCGCCGGCGCACGGATCGGGTCCAACTCGGTGCTGGTCAAGGCGGTGCCGCCGGGCGCGACCGCGGTGGGCATTCCGGCGCGGGTGATCGTCGAGGATGCCGACCAGCGCCGCGAGGCGCAGGCCGCGAAGATGGGTTTCTCGGCCTATGCGATCACGCAGGGGGGCGACGATCCGCTTTCGCTCGCGCTGCACCGGCTGATCGACCACGTCGCGGAGCAGGATCGGACGATCGAGCAGCTGCAGGCTGCGCTCGCGCGGATGGGCGGGGAGGTCACCGAGTCCTGCGAGCCGCTCGACGCCCCGGCGCTCAATCGCATGGTGGAGTGAGCGCGGCGCGCCGGGACGGCCGTTCAGAGGCCCACCGTCGTCCATCCGGCCGCGTCGACGCGAAGGAAGCCGCCGCGCGCGGGCGCCTCCGCGGTCTGCGCCTGCCAGTCGGGCAGCACCCAGCGCCGGGCCGGCTCGCGGTCGAGCTGCCAGCGGTGGCAGCCCGGTCGGTGCGTGTGCCCGTGCACCATCGTGCGCACGCCGGCCGCGCGCATCGCGGCGTCCACGGCTCGCGGGGCGACGTCACCCGGGTCTTCGGCGCCCATGGCGCGCATCGCCCGGACGCGGCGGCTCTCGCCGCGCAACTCGCTCGCGATGCGCAGCCGCTCGTCGAGCGGGCGTCGCAGGAAGTCGCGCTGCCACGCGTCGCTGCGGGCCATGGCGCGGGCGCGCTGGTAGGCGACGTCGTCGGTGCACAGCGCATCACCGTGCGCGAGCATCACGGGCTCGCCGAACAGCGTGACCGTGCAGGGATCCTCGAGCAGCGTGGCCCCGCTGCGCGCGGCGAATCCGCGCGCCGGCCGCGTCGCCGCGTCCGCGGGGAAGGGCACGTCGAGCAGGAAATCGCGGTTGCCGCGCATCGCGTAGACCTGCGCGCCGCCGGCGCCGATCCACTCCAGTCGCTCGAGCAGCGCCTGCGCGACGGCATCGGGCTGGTCGTCTCCGACCCAGGCCTCGAACAGGTCGCCGAGCAGGAACAGGTGGCTGGCGCCGCGCGCCTGCGCATCGAGCCGCTCGAGGAACAGCGCGGCGGTGCGCGGATCGTGGTCGCCCAGGTGCATGTCGGAGCAGAACAGCGCGACGTCGCGCGCTGCTCGTCCGACTTCGATCACTTCGCGCCGCCGACGACGGCCATCGAGTCGATCACCACCGCGTCGGCCGGCACGTCCTGATACGGGCCGACGGTGCCGGTGCGCACCTTGCGGATCGCGTTGACCACGTCCATGCCGCTGACCACCTTGCCGAACACGGCGTAGCCGTGGCCGTCGGGCTGCGGGTAGTTCAGGCCGCCGTTGTCGACCACGTTGATGAAGAACTGGCTGGTCGCCGAGTTCGGGTCGCCGGTGCGCGCCATCGCGACCCAGCCGGTGTCGTTCTTCAGGCCGTTCTTCGATTCGATCGCGATCGGCGCGCGCGTGGCCTTCGGGCGCATCTGCCCCTTGTACAGCTCCGCGGTGAAGCCGCCGCCCTGGATCATGAAGCTGCCGATCACACGGTGGAAGACCGTGCCGCTGTAGAAGCCGTCGTTCACGTACTGCAGGAAGTTGGCGACGCTCAACGGCGCCTTGTCCGGATAGAGCTCGATCACGAACTGACCCATCGAGGTCTTTACCAGCACCTGCGGGTTCGGCGCGGCGCTCGCGCCTTCGGGCGCGGCATGCAGGGCGAATACGAGGGCGCCGATCAGCGGCAGTCTCTTGAACATCGTCTACTCCGGTGAGGTCGAAATCGGGGCGCGTGCTCAGCGCGCGCCCGGGGTGGTTGCCGCGGGCGTCGCGGCGGGACGGATGTCGGCTGGGCTACCTGCAGGCGACACCTTCACGATCAGCTCGCGCGCCAGCGCGAGCTTCTCGCGAGCGGCGCGATTGGCCGCGTCGGCCCTGGCGGCGCGATCGTAGGCGCGCTCAGCCAGCCGCAGGTGGATGTCGCCCAGGTTCTCGTGCGCCAGCGCGTACGAGGGCAGCGCGCGCACCGCCTCGTCGAGCGCCGCACGAGCGCGGTCCAGGTCGCCGCGCGACGCGTGCAGCACGGCCAGGTTGTTGTACGGTTCGGGCAACTCGGGAAAGTCCTGCGTGAGTGCCTCGAAGGCCTCGATCGCCGCGTCGATGCGCCCGCCGTCGGCCAGCACGACGCCGCGCTGGAAGCGCAGCTGCGCGTCGTTCGGGGACGCTTTCAGGCCGGCGGCGATCGCCGCGAGCGCATCGTCGTGGCGGCGCTCGGCGAACAGCCTGCGGGCGGTCTCCAGCGCGGCGCTCGCCGCACGCGGATCGTTGCCCGGCGCGACCGCAGCCGGCGCATCGGATGCGGTGCCCTGCGCGACGGCGCCCGGCACGCCGGTGCCGACGACGGCGGCAAACAGCAGGGTCGACGCTGCTATACTCGATCGCATCCGCGCATTCTAGCCAATCGCGCCTTGCCGGCCGCCAGGCGCCTCGCGCCGGCCCGCCGGCCACGCGCTTACCCGGCCGGCTCGACCCATGCTCCGAATCTACAACTCGCTCACGCGAAGCAAGGAAGAATTCGTCCCGATCGAGCCGGGCAAGGTCCGCATGTACGTCTGCGGCATGACCGTCTACGACTGGTGCCACGTCGGGCACGCTCGCGTGCTGGTGGTCTTCGACGTGGTGCAGCGCTGGTTGCGCGCGTCGGGCTATCGCGTCACCTACGTCCGCAACATCACCGACATCGACGACAAGATCATCCGGCGCGCGGTCGAAAACGGCGAGACGATCACGCAACTCACCGACCGCTTCATCCGCGCAATGCACGAAGACAGCGACGCGCTCGGCGTGCAGCGGCCGGACCACGAACCTCGCGCGACGCACTACGTGCCGCAGATGCTCGGCCTGATCGACCTGCTCGAGAAGAACGGACTCGCGTATCGCGCCGCCGACGGCGACGTCAACTATGCGGTGCGCAAGTTCCCCGGCTACGGCCGCCTGTCGGGCAAGTCGCTCGACGACCTGCGCGCCGGCGAGCGGGTAGCGGTCGACGACGCCAAGCAGGATCCGCTCGACTTCGTGTTGTGGAAGGCAGCCAGGTCCGACGAACCCGGCGAGGCGAAGTGGGAGTCGCGCTACGGATTCGGGCGCCCGGGCTGGCACATCGAGTGCTCGGCGATGGCCACCAGCTTGCTGGGCAAGACGCTGGACATCCATGGGGGCGGTGCCGACCTGCAGTTTCCGCACCACGAGAACGAGATCGCGCAGAGCGAAGGCGCGCTGAACTGCCGTTTCGTGCGCTACTGGATGCACAACGGGTTCGTACGCGTCGACGACGAGAAGATGTCGAAGTCCCTCGGCAACTTCTTCACGATCCGCGAGGTGCTCAGGAAGTTCGATGCCGAGGTGGTGCGGCTGTTCATCCTGCGCGCGCACTACCGCAGCCCGCTGAATTACTCGGACGCACACCTCGAGGACGCGCGCCAGGCGCTGCTGCGGCTCTACGGTGCGCTCTCCGACGAGGGCTCGGCGGCCGCCGACGGCGACCCGGCGATCGACTGGAGCGGCGCGCAGGCGGCGCGGTTCCGCGACGCGATGGACGACGACTTCAACACGCCGGTCGCGCTGTCGGTGCTGTTCGACCTTGCCGGCGATTTGAACCGCGCGCGCGCGGTGTCGCCGGCCGGGAAGGGGGACACGGCGGTGCAGGGCACGGTGCGGCCGGAAGGGGCGCCGGCGCTCGAGGCGCTGCTGCGCCGGCTGGCCGGCCTGCTCGGCCTGCTCGGCTGCGCGCCTTCCAGCGTCAAGCGTAGCGGGCTGCACGGCAGCGACGCCGCGCAGGCGGGCGCGGGCGCGCCGGACGACGCGGCGATCGACGCGATGATCGCCGAGCGCGCAGCAGCCAAGAAGGCGCGCGACTTCGCCGCTGCCGATCGCATCCGCGACGCCCTCGTCGCGCAGGGCATCGTGCTCGAGGACACGCCGGCCGGCACCGTCTGGCGGCGCTCGTGAGCCTGCCGGCCGTCGCGGACCCGGCGAGCCCCGGCCGCACGCCATGAAGCCGTTCTGGGTCCACTCGGGCCTTGCGCTGCTCGACGCCGACGAGCACGGCGGCCTGCAGGTCACCGACGCGTTCCTGCGCGCCTATCTCGAGCGCCCCGAGCTCGCGCCGGTCGACGAGTCGTGCGACGCCGAGCGCGCGTTGCACGCGAGCCTGCTGGCCGCGCCGCGGCGCCCGGTCGCTACCGGTGACCGCGGCGAGGGCGGCGAGCTCGCGGCGCTGGCCGACGCCGACGCGCGCGAGAACTGGCGGCTGTTCCTGCGCTTTCGCGACCGCCTGCTCGCGGCGCCGAACCTGCAGTCCGCCTACGTCGCGATCTTCGCCGACGCCCAGCACGCCGGGCGCATCGACGTCCCGCCGCTGTTCGTCGAGCAACTCGCGCAGATCATCGTCCACCACATCCTCGCCGACAGCGAGGACGGGCTGCTGCTGCGGGTGGCGGAACTGTGGTTCCGCGAGCAGCGCGTCTCGCTGATCGACCAACGCGTCGTCCTCGCCGACCTGGAAACGGTCGAGGCGCGCAATCGCGATCCGGGGCTGGGCAACCTCGGCCGGCTGCTCGCGCAGGCGAACGTGAAGACGAGGGCGGGGGCGGGCGAGGTCGACCTCGAAGTGATCGACCGCGCGAACGCCGCGGCGTACTTCGGTCGCGACGAGCGCCACGACTTTGCGGTCGAGATCACCCACGGGCGCGTGGCGTCGGCGATGTTGTGCGATCTCGTGCGGCGCTGGGTGGGTCACCTGCTCGGCGTCCCGGTGCGCGTGGCGACGCTGGCGGCGATCGACGACGTGCGCTGGCGCTGGCACGTCGGACTCGATGCGCAGGCCTCGCTGCTGCTCGACAAGCTGTATCGCGAAGAGGGGCTCGCGCCCGATGAGCACCGGCGGATCCTGCTGCTGATGCGGCTGGACTTCGAGCGGCTCGAGGACCAGGACCCCGCAGTCGCGGGCAAGCCGGTCTACCTGGCGCTGGCGGCGGACGAAGCGGGCGTGCTGCGGATGAAGCCGCAGAACCTGCTGTTCAACCTGCCGCTGCGGGGGCATTGACGTGATCCCCGTCCTCGTTCCGGGTGCGGCGCGTTCGCGGCGGGCGGCAGCGGGCCGCGCGGTCGCGAGGTGCGGTGGGCCAGCGCCGGACACGGCGATGGCCGCGGCGGTCGGTGCTGCGCACCGACTTCCCTGCGCGGCTCGCCTCGGGGTCGCGCGGCGAAACTCGCTGCGCTCGCTTCGCGAGCTCCGCTCGGACAATCGCCGCGAGTCAGAGGGACGAAGCGCGCTGCGCGCGCCGACCCCGAAGCTGCGCTGCTCGGCGCCACAGACATCGCCGTGCCCGGCGCTGGCCCACCGCGCCTCGCGACCGCGCGGCCCGCTGCCACCTGCCGCTCGGGCAACGTCGATGGTGTTCGGGCCGGAGGCCGGCGCACCGGCGGCCGACAGCCCAGGCGTATGCCCGAACCGCTGCCCGGCCGCTTGCCCGCGCCTTTGCCCGCGCCACCGCCACGCGCGGGGGAACCGCTGACATGAAGCCCGACTACTGGGACGCTGCCTGCAGTGCGCTAGCGCGGCGCGACCGCACGATGGGCCGCATCATTCGTGCCTGCGGGCCGGTCCACCTGGCCTCGCGCGGCGATGCTTTCCAGACGCTGGCGCGGTCGATCGTCGGCCAGCAGATCTCGGTGAAGGCGGCGCAGTCGGTCTGGGACCGCTTCACGGCGAAGGCCGTCGAGGTCGCGCCGGCGCGGGTCGTGCGCATGCGTTCGACGACGCTGCGCGGTTGCGGATTGTCCGGGCGCAAGGCCGAGTACCTCAAGGACCTGGCCGCCCGGTTCGTCTCCGGCGAGGTCGATCCGGCCCACTGGCCGGCCGCCGACGACGAGGCGATCATCGAGGAGTTGTGTTGCGTGCGCGGCATAGGGCGCTGGACAGCGGAGATGTTCCTGATCTTTAATCTCCTGCGCCCCGACGTCTTTCCGGTCGACGACATCGGCCTCTTGCGGGGCATCGGAACCAATTATCGGGACGGGCAGAAGGTCTCGCGCGACGAGGCCCGCGCCATCGGGGAGGCCTGGCGGCCGTGGCGCACCGTCGCCACCTGGTACCTGTGGCGAAGCCTGGACCCGTTGCCGGTGGAGTACTGATGAAGACGACATTTCTCGACTTCGAGCAGTCGGTTGCCGACCTCGAACAGAAGATCGAGGCGTTGCGCTTCGCGCAGGAGGACTCGGTGGTCGACATCGCCGAGGAGGTCGAGCGACTGCAGAAGAAAAGCCTGTCGTTGCTGAAAGACACCTACGCGAAACTCTCGCCGTGGCAGGTCGCCATGGTGGCGCGGCATCCGCAGCGGCCGTACACCCTCGACTACATCCAGGCGATCTTCACCGACTTCCACGAACTGCACGGCGACCGCGAGTTCGCCGACGACGCGGCGATCGTCGGCGGGCTGGCCCGCTTCAACGGGCAGCCGGTGATGGTCATCGGCCACCAGAAGGGGCGCGACACCAAGGAGCGCGGCTACCGGAACTTCGGGATGCCGCGGCCCGAGGGCTATCGCAAGGCGCTGCGCCTGATGAAGCTTGCCGAGAAGTTCGACGTGCCGGTGATCACCTTCGTCGACACGCCCGGCGCATTCCCGGGCATCGGTGCCGAGGAGCGCAACCAGTCCGAGGCGATCGGTCGCAACCTGTACGAGATGGCGGCACTGAGAGTGCCGATCGTCACGACCGTGATCGGCGAGGGCGGCTCGGGCGGCGCGCTCGCGATTGCGGTCGGCGACGTCACGCTGATGCTGCAGTACGCGATCTACTCGGTGATCTCGCCCGAGGGCTGCGCAGCGATCCTGTGGAAGAGCGCCGCGCAGGCGCCCGAAGCGGCCGAGACGCTCGGCATCACCGCGCACCGGCTCAAGGCGCTCGGTCTCATCGACCGGATCATCAGCGAGCCGGTCGGCGGTGCCCACCGCGATCCGGCACAGATGACGCAATTGCTCAAGCGCGCGTTGTCCGACGCGCTGCGCCAGTTCCAGGGCGTGAACCCGAAGGAACTGCTCAAGCAGCGGCACGAGCGCATCATGAACTATGGCAAGTTCAAGGAGATCGGGGCCAGCTGACGCCTCGGGTTGCGGCGCGCTCGGCGCGGCCGTCGACGAGGCGCTGCGCCGGCTTCCCGATCGCTCGATCCTGCTCGTCGCGTTCAGCGGCGGGCGCGACTCCACCGCGCTGCTCGACGTCCTGGCGCGCCTGCGTCCGCCGGCGCAACTCGTCGCCTGGCACGTTCACCACGGTTTGCAGCCGGCGGCCGATCGATGGCTGGCCTTCTGCGATCGCGAGGCGACGCGCCATCGCGTTCGCTTCGGCCACACGCGGCTGGGGGCGGCGCCTGCGAGTGGCGGGAACCTCGAAGCCTGGGCGCGCGACGCGCGCTATGCCGCGCTGTGGCGGGCCGTCGCCGACTGCGGGGCGGCGGCGCTGCTCACCGCTCACCACGCCGACGACCAGCTCGAGACGGTCTTCATGCGGCTCGCGCGCGGCAGCGGACCGGAAGCGCTCGGCGGCATGGCGCCGGCCGAGCAGCGCGAACGAGGCTGGCTGCTGCGGCCGCTGCTGGGCGTCGGCCGCGACGTGATCGACGCGTACGCGCGCGCGCGCGGCCTCGCGTGGGTCGACGATCCGATGAACGCCGACGAGGCGTTCCTGCGCGCGACGCTGCGCGCGAGCGTGCTGCCCGCCCTGGCCGCGGGCGTGCCCGGCCTGCGCGACAACGTGCTGCGCAGCGCTGCGCTGCTGCGCGACGCCGGCGACGCGCTGCGTGCCGTCGCCGAAGCCGACCTCGCCGCCGCCGGGCTGGCGGTCGACCGCGGTTCGATCGACCGCTGTTCGCTGGCCGCGCTGCCGGCGTTTCGCCGCAACGAGGCGGTGCGGGAATGGTTCCGCCTGCTCGGCGTGCCGATGCCCACGCAGCCGCGGCTCGCGCAATGGGTTGCGCAGATGCTGCTCGGCGGCTCGGCGAGCGCGGCCGTCGTCGTCGCGCCGATTCGCTTCCGGCGCTACCGCGACCGCGTCAGCGCCGAACCGATGGGCGTTCGCGATTGGCACCGTGACCCGCCGCCGCCACTGGCGTTGCGCTGGCGCGGCGAATCCGCGATCGAGTTGCCCGGTTGGGCAGGGCGGCTGTGCGTGCGGCCCGCCAGCGGCCCAGGCGCGCTCGACGCCGCCTGGCTGGCAGGTCAGCCGCTCGAAGTCAGGCCGCCGCCCGCCGGCGCGCGACTGCGCCCGCGAAACGGCGGGCCGAGCCGCACGCTGAAGAACCTGTATCAGGAGCGCGGCGTACCGCCGTGGCTGCGCGCGGCGATGCCGGCGGTGTTCACCGGCAATCGCCTGCTCTACGTGGCGGGGATCGGGATGGATGCGTCGGGTGCGCCGGCCGAGGGCGGCGAGGCGGTGCGCCTGCACTGGCGGCCGGACGATCCGGACGATCCGCGCAGCGCCGGATTCGAGCCCGTGCCTGCCGTATAATTTCGGGCTTTTCGCGGTCCGATCGCCGGCCGCGCCACTATC
>Ga0209476_10000414_pt1 | contig 28752 bp, 29 predicted proteins | sample KloWWTrecipitate_FD_187179 | JGI IMG/M metagenome (GOLD analysis project Ga0209476, IMG submission 187179) | Active sludge microbial communities from Klosterneuburg, Austria, studying microevolution and ecology of nitrifiers - Klosterneuburg... | ecosystem: Engineered > WWTP > Aerobic digester... | reverse complement strand
CATCCACCTGTTCTGCCAGCACTTCATTGTTCTTTAAAATATCTTGCTGCTTTTCTTCTGTTTCTTTTACAATGTCTATTTGCTCCAGCAGTTGATTTATTTTAGTGTTATGCTCCAATAAACCACTTTGAGCAATCCGCAATTGTTCCATGTAATCAGGTTTACCAGTAGTTGTAGTTTGAGGCGTTTTTTTCAGCAACTCTATTTCTTCTTTCAACTGCTTATTCTGCTTTCTTAATTGATCAATCTCAATGCTCTCGTTTGCATTTGTAGTTTTAGGTGCTTGTTTTAAAAGTTCTATTTCTTTTTTTAGCTCCTTATTTGCTTTACGCATCTCATCTGCCTCAATCATGTTGATCTCACTATTCTCTTCCGTATCTGCAAATTTCTTTTTCAGGCTTTCCAGTTCCCGGTCTTTATCTTCAATATCATTAAAGTAACGACGTTTCCAGTCATCTAGTTCACGGTTTAGTTTTCCTCCTGGAGCTTTTTCAACTTCTTCCTTTAATGAACGACGGCTTGTAATAAAAAAGTGAATGGTGATACCAAGAACGATAGCGCCGAGCATCAGCACTATAATCTCAACCAAGGAAAGTGAAAGTTGGCCATCCATAAACAGTAGCATAAGGTTTGGAAACTATAAAAAAATCAGCAAATTGCCGTTTATAGTTTTTCACAGGTGTAGTGGATATCTACTGCAAGATAGTATTTGCTGCAAAATTTGAAATAGGAAAACCACGTAGTATTTACCCTTTTACCAGTGTTCCAACCTTTTCTCCAGTTACAACTCTGCGAAGGTTATCTTCCTTATTCATATTGAAAACAATAATAGGAAGATTGTTTTCCATGCAAAGGGTAAAAGCAGTCATATCCATTACCCGAAGATTTTGCGATATGCAATCTTGAAAGGTGAGAACATTATATTTGGTTGCTGTCGGGTCTTTTTCTGGGTCGGCATTATAAATGCCATCTACTCTTGTACCTTTTAAAATAACATCAGCATTTATCTCAATAGCCCGGAGAGATCCGGCTGTATCTGTAGTAAAATATGGATTTCCTGTGCCAGCTCCGAATATCACCACTCTTCCTTTTTCTACGTGGCGTATAGCTCTGCGACGGATATAAGGCTCTGCAATCTGCTCCATTTTTATAGCACTCTGCAATCGGGTGTACACACCTGCCTTTTCCAATCCTGCCTGTAATGCCATTCCGTTAATAACTGTCGCCAGCATTCCCATGTAATCACCATGAGCTCTTTCTATTCCTGTTTCAGCTTCATTCATTCCTCTGTAAATATTGCCTCCACCAATTACAATGGCTAACTGAACGCCTAAATCAGTAATTGATTTAATATCCTGGGCATATTGGTTGATGACATTGGTATCGAATCCAAAACTTTTATCACCCATTAATGCTTCGCCGGAAAGTTTAAGAAGAACTCGTTTGTACTTTGGTAACATGCAGGTTATTTTTCGGGACGAAGATAGGGGAATTAAATTTTTTTAGCCAGCTTCGGTTCATTGGGCATCGTCTGTTGCGTCGCACACTTGTGCTGCATTAATTCTACTCGGCATTTTGCAGCATCCCGATGTTTATCGGGATGCAGTTTTCATGTCATCTTTTTGCCATTATGGAGTAAACCATGGGTATTTTTCCTTCCAATCCTTTTATATGCCATTTGCCTTTCTCAAACTCAACGGTATTATTAAAGCAAGGATATGGTGAATACATAAATTCATTAAAATGGCTGATTTCAAGGCCTTGATTAATCAAAGCATTTAAAATTTCACTTATGCTGTGGTTCCAGCCATATTCTTTTGCTTTAATATCTGCATCCCTGTCGGTATAAGTCCCTTGATTTTCAGTTACAATTACTTCTTGATTATCATAAGAATATTTGATATGGGAAAACTCATCATCAAACATCCATACTACAGGATGAAAATCGGCGATATAGAAGATGCCGCCTTCTTTTAAAAAATGCGAAATAATTGCTGCCCATTTGTCTAAATCCGGCAACCAGCCAATCGTTCCATAAGAGGTAAAAACAATATCAAATTTTTTGTCCAAATGTTCTTTCAGGTCATACACATTACTGCAAATAAATGTAGCATTCAGTCCCAACTCATCGTTCAATTTATTAGCTTCTTTAATTGCTTCGTCTGATAGATCAACACCGGTTACCTCAGCACCCATTCTGGACCAACTCAGGCTATCCATACCGAAATGACATTGCAGGTGCAATATTGTTTTGCCTATTACATCGCCGAGTTCTGCTAGCTCGATAGAGGTCAAAGCATTTTCACCCTTTTTAAAATTCGCAAGGTTATAAAAGTCAGAATCTTTGTGAATCCTGGTTCTTTGATTCCAAAGTTCCTGATTTGCTTTAAAGTATTCTTGAAAGTTGCTCATATATCAAACATAATTTAAATAAGAGAAATTGTCAAAATCACCCCCAGGTGTTATATGGAAAGAGGAAGACTCTGTTATTTTGTAAACAATCCCTTATTCTTTCTAAAAAATAATGTAACTTCTTTACGATAATGTTTTTAAAAAAGTGTTTCTGCATATTATTATTTGGTTATTGTCAGTTTGTTCAGGCTCAACCCATCGAAAAGATACTGTCGTCCCTTACATCTGTAAATGAGAAAATTGATACGCTACATTATTTTGGAAGAAGGTACCATTTAAAAGCAATGCCTGATAGTGCCAAATGGTATTATTTAGAAGGATTGAAATTAGCTACGCAAACGAAAAATAATAGTGACAGAATTGTACGATTATATACAAGTCTAAGTAGAGTAGAGCAGATGCAGCGAGATCCTCAAAGAGCTCTTGCAACAATTAACGAAGCAAAGCCATTTATTGATGCCAATACATCTAAAAGTGTATTACAAAACCATAGGTTTCTTACCGCCACTTATTTTCGTTTATTGCTTAAGTACGATTCTGCCTTGTATTATTATCATGAAGCAGAAAAAATTAGCAATTCGCACAAGCCTTATGGAAGCTGGTTTATTTACGATGGAATAGCAGAATTGTTTCTGGCAAGTGAAGAGTATGAAAAAGCAGAAGAATATTATCTCAAAGCATACAATCTTACTAAAGCTGGCGGTGTAAGAATGGATCATGGATTAATAATAAACCGATTGGGAAACCTTTATACAAAGTTGGATAATGCAGAAAAATTTGCTGAAATATTGAAGGAGTTTCAAGAGTTTAATGAAAATAAAAAAAGAGACTTTCAGAAAGATGCACTTCATAGTCTACTTTTTATTAATTGGGGAAATAAGACATTAAAGGAAAAAGTAACACTATTGGAGAATGCAAAAAAACTGCATATTAAAAACGGTTTTATCTCTGCTGCTGCTTTGGCAAACTATCAAATTGCATCTATTTATGAGGAAAACAATCAACCTGAAGAAGGGTTGAAATACTTGTATGAAAACAGAAATTTTTTTATAGAAAAGAATGCAGTGTCTGAAAGGTATCCTAACTTAAAATATATCTATGAGCTTGAGGTAAAAATAGGGAAAACGGCAGATGCTTTGCTTACTGCGAATCAACTACTTGAGCTTATTGCTAAGCTTACTGATCATTCCAATAAGGAACTTGCTTTTGAACTTGAAAAAAAATACGAAACTGCAAAAAAAGAAAAGGAAATTGAGTTATTGAATTCGCAAAACCAACTTACGGCAATTGAACTACTTCGTGAAGCAGATATTCGGCAAGCCCTTGAACGGGAAAATTTTTTGATGGATGCTACCATCACACAACAGAATGAGCTAAACGTCCTTTCAAAAAGCGAAAAAAAATTACAATTTAAAGAATTAGAAAAAGAAAGACTCTTAAATATTGTATTAGCCAGAGAGAATAGCCTTAACCAACAATTACTTGATGATGATAAAATGAGGAAAAAAATTCTACTGACAGGCGTAATATTATTTGCTTTGGCAGGCGGTGTAATACTTTATCAATATCGTCGTCAGGTTTTAAAGAATGCTATTATTGCTAAACAAAAGGAAGATCTCCTTATGCTAAACCGAGAAATTCATCACAGAGTAAAAAACAATCTGCAGATAATTTCAAGTATGCTTGATTTGCAGTCTGCCGCTACTGCCGATAAAATGATTGCTGAAAAATTTCAGGAGGGAAGCCAACGGGTGCAAACCATGGCATTTATACATCAAAATTTGTATCAAGGCGAAAGTCCGGGATCAATTGATATACAGGAATATATCAAAACACTCGCAACCAACCTGATGCTATCATATAATACAGTTTCAGAAAAAATTATACTCACTACGGATATCGAACCAATCAATCTGCATTCAGATACTGTTATACCACTAGGTCTTATTATTAATGAATTAGTGAGTAATTCTTTAAAATATGCTTTCAATTCAAAAAGCAAAGGACAAATAAATATTGTGCTTAAAAAAATAGATGAGAAGTTATTATTGCAGGTAAAAGATGATGGAATAGGAATCCCAGAAAATGAGGATGTTACAGCAGGCCCATCATTTGGCTATAAAATAATAAAAGCATTTTCTCAGAAATTAAAAGCTTTTATCACAATAAATAGTCAACATGGAACAGATGTTCAGTTGTTAATTTCAAAATTCCGGACAGTTTAATGAGTAACCAAAAATTAATGGTGTTAATAGTGGAGGATGAGCCACTTATTGCCGAGGGAATAAAGCTGCATCTGTCTGGCTCCTCTTTTGTAGTAAGTTGTATGGCATATGATCCTGATGATGCCATACAGGCCATACAAAGTAATGACTTGGATATTGCTATACTGGATATTAATTTAGAGGCGGATAAAGATGGAATAGACATAGCAAAATATATTCTTGCTAATAATCCTTTTCCTTTTATTTACTTAACCTCTTACTCCGATAGCCACACCATGGAGAGGGCAAAAGAAACTTCTCCCGCCGGTTTTATTGTAAAGCCATTTAATAAAAAAACATTATTAGCTACACTAGAAATAGCCGTCAATAATTTTGCTCAACATAATAAGCAACATGTACCCGATCTTTCAGTGGGAAAAATAAATCAACAAATTGCCTCGCCTTTGAGTGAAAGAGAATTTGAATTACTTCAATTGATTTATGAAGGGAAAAATAATAAAGAAATCTGCGACCTTCTTTTTATTGCGATGAATACAGTAAAAAGACATGTAACAAATATTTATTTTAAGCTGGATGTTAAAAGCCGTACTGAAGCCATTAAAATAGCAAGGAATTTAATGCTTAAATAAGCTACACTCTCTATTAGCAGCTAATGTTTTTTTAATAAAATCACCCATTGGGGTGAATAGCTACCTTAAAATTAATCTCATTTTAGTGTTATCAGTTTAAAGATTGTTCTAAAAAATAAATAACATTCTAAAACATTTAAAATGAAAAAAAATATTCTTCTTACATCAATTTGCTTTGCAATTTTTGTTACAGCTTCAGCCCAATGGCCCTCAAATGTAACTGTCATTGATACAAATAACGATTCAATTATAGTACAGGGCGACCTTGCCAAAGGGTCTAAAATGGCTGACCTCAGTTGGGCTTGGAACAGTGCCAACGCCTGTTTTCCGGGTACACAATCATCTAAATTCAAGGGAAATCATGTTTTCTATGCATTGACAATGCCCACACAATGCGAAATGAAAATAAGTGTAACACCGGCAGATGACAATGCTGACCTGAGTATTTATGCTTATCGGTTAGGTGCTACGGAATATAATCTTGTTCCTAATTTGGGAAGTTGTATTACCTGCGAAGCAGACCATAAATGGGATGGTAATTGGAAAGGTAAGGTGCAGACCAGCGAAAGAAAAGTAAGTATGCAAAATCCAGGTAAGGAGTTTTACAATATTCTTATCGGAGTATCTGCTCCTGCTGCTACCAGCGGTTCTTTTAATCTTAAAGTAAAATTTGAAAAATGATATCTATTAGTTTTAAATGCATGATGCTTTTAGCACCGTTCCTGTTTTTTGGTTCGCTTGAATCAAACGAACCTTCGAATGGTGCAAAATGTCCCGACGCCACGTTTGTAAGTATAAGTCCGACGAACTTAACAGCGGGAAATGCCACCCGAATAACAGTAAAATTTAAGAATTCTGGTAATTGTGTTTGGAAAAAAGGTACTGTAAAGTTATATGCTAATTCAAAAGGGTCACCGTCAGGAGTTGAATTCACAGAAAGTATTAAAAGAAAATTTGGGTTGGTAGATAGTTTTCCAGGGTATTTGATCACACAGGATATTGCTGTTAATGCAACTGCCACATTTAGATTTATCGTTGATGCATTTCCATCCCCAGGGAAATACTCGATTAAGTACAGGTTAGTACAAAAACCGGGTGTAACTGATTTTTTTGGAGCCTACAAGGATGTTGAGTTTACAGTAAAGTAAAAAAAAGGGCATGTTGAAAGACATGCCCTTTTTAATATTAAGTGTATTAAAATCTGCTTATTATCCTAACGCCACTCTCTTAAATTCAGTCACTTTCACATCACCACTCTCTTTCAGAAAATCAGCAACAGTTTTGCTGCCATCTTTTACAAAAGATTGTGCAGTTAATGTTTGCTCTTTAAAGAAAGCTCCCATTTTGCCTTCAACAATTTTAGAAAGCATTTCTTCAGGCTTACCAGCCATCTTAGGGTCTTGCTTCATTAATTCAAGAATGATATCTTTTTCACGGGCAATTATATCAGCAGAAACAGAAGCAGCATCAACAGCTACCGGATTCAATGCTGCGATTTGCATAGCAACATCTTTACCAGCATCAACGGCTTCTTTATCCATTCCTACTAATACACCAATACGGTATGCACCATGATTGTAAGAAGCTACATAAGCAGCATCTACTCTTTCAAATTTAGTAACACCGATTTTTTCACCGATAGTTGCTAATTTATCATTTACTAATTCAGCTACAGTAGAATTGCCAGCTGCAGTATTCATTAATTCTTCCAATGTCTTTACATTGTTTGCGATAGCCGCATCAGCAATTGTTTGACCAAAAGCAACGAAATCAGCATTCTTAGAAACGAAGTCAGTTTCGCAACTTACGCAAACAACGATACCTGTTTTGTTATCAGCTGTTGTTTGTGCTATTACCACACCTTCTTTTGCTTCACGGTCGCTTCTTTTAGCAGCTACTTTCTGGCCTTGCTTACGTAACCAGTCGATAGCAGCTTCAAAATCACCATTAGTTTCGGTTAAAGCCTTACGGCAATCCATCATACCAGCACCAGTTGCCTGGCGTAGTTTGTTTATGTCTTGTGCACTTATAGTTGCTGTACTCATTGTTTTGAAATTTGAAGTCTGATGTCAGAAGTCTGAAAGATTCTTCTGTCATCAATACTTTATTAATTAAATAAAAACTCCGGTTAGGAAATCCTACTTCAGAATTTTCCGTCCTCAGATATTATCTTCTTCCACCACCAGGTCCTCTGCTTCCGCCGCCAGGTCCACCAGTACCAGTCGTACGACGTCTTTGTCCGCCGCCAGCTCCACCAGCAGCACCACCAGGTCCACGGCTACGTCCGCCAGCACGGCCACCTTCAGCCTGTGCTTCTGCTTCTAATCTTGCGGCTCTTTTGTCTTGTTCATCATCTCCTACTTCTTCTACATCATCATCTTTTGCAGCTTGTCTTTCAGCAAGACCTTCTGCAATAGCAGCAGTGATATAGTTTACTAAGATTGCAATTGATTTAGTAGCATCATCATTACCAGGAATAGCGAAATCAACTTTATTTGGATCACAATTGGTATCTACTAAACCAAATGTTTGAACGCCTAAACGCTTTGCTTCTGCCAATGCAATATGCTCATGACCGATATCGATAATGAACAAAGCTGCAGGTACACGGCCCAATTGAGCTATACCACCTAACACTTTCTCCATTTTATCTCTGTCACGGCTCAAGGTTAAACGTTCTTTTTTAGTAACGCTGTCGAAAGAACCATCACCCAACATTTTTTCAATGCTCTGCATTTTCTTCACACTTTTACGAACGGTGTTGAAGTTGGTCAACATACCGCCTAACCATCTTTCAGTTACGAAAGGCATGTTTACTTTCTTAGCAGATTCCATTACGATGTCTTTTGCCTGCTTCTTAGTACCAACAAACAAAATTTTCTTACCGCTGCGGGCAATCTGCTTTAATGCAGCAGCAGTTTCCTGCAGGCACTCAACAGTTTTGTTAAGGTCGATGATGTGGATACCTTTCTTTTCAGCAAAGATGTAAGGTAACATCTTTGGGTTCCACTTCTTCTTCAAGTGACCGAAATGAACACCTGCTTCAAGAAGTTGCTGTTGTAAGGATGTATTATTTTCCATTGTATATAAATGATCGTTTTTAAAAATTGTTTGCTGCGATTAACGTTTAGAGAACTGGTAGCTCTTACGGGCTTTCTTATGACCGAATTTCTTACGTTCAACAGATCTAGGATCTCTTTTCAACAGACCAGCTGCTTTTAATGCAGGACGAAACTCAGGGTTGATTTCCAATAAAATTCTGGCAATACCTAACATTGCTGCTTCTGCCTGACCTTTAACGCCACCACCGGTTGCATTAATCTTTACATCATACTTATCAGTTAAGTCAACTGTTTTCATCGGACGTTCAACTTGGTTCTGTAAATAAACCAGTGGGAAATATGTTTTGTAGTCTTTGTCGTTGATGGTGATCTTACCTTCGCCTTTGGTAACAAACACTCTTGTTACTGCAGCTTTACGACGACCAATTCCGTTTAATTGCTTTTCCATTTATTATTTATTTGGACGTTTTATAATTAAAATTCAATTCTTTTGGTAATTGTGCAGTATGAGGATGCTTGTCGCCAACATATACAAATAATTTTTTGTACATCTTGCGGCCCAAACGGTTCTTCGGTAACATTCCTTTTACAGCTCTTTCAATAACCACTTCTGGTCTGCGCTTAATAAGGTTTCTTGCTACCTCTTCTTTACGTCCACCAGGATATCCTGTAAAGTGGTCATAAATTTTCTGGTCCAGTTTGTCACCTGTTAATACAATTTTTTCGCAGTTGATCACTATGATATAATCACCAGTGTCAACGTGAGGCGTATAGTATGCTTTGTTTTTACCACGAAGTATCGCAGCAATTCTAGCACACATACGGCCTACGGTTTGATTAGTACCGTCTACAACATACCAATTACGTTGTACGGTAGCCTCGTTCGCATGTTTAGTTGTGAAATGTAATTTGCTCATCTTGTTTTCTGTTTTAGTGACCTCCGCTATCCCGGCAGGTCGTTTTTTAAAATGGAGTGCAAAGGTAGGTGCGGGGTAAATTCAAACCTAATATTCAGGAAGGTATTTTTTTATCGTACCTTTGTAATATCCTGATTATCAATAATATTTTTGACCAATTAAAATAATAGGCTTGAAAAAAGTCATAGTTCCCACCTGCTTTTACTTTCAAAAGCCTTGTTGTTGTGAACTAATATTATTTAATGGTAAATAATCAGCTTTTAAAAAATCAACTTCCTTTTTTCTTAACTGCAATTTTTGCAGGAGTAAGATGTGTGATGATAACCTTTACCGTATCACCTTCTTTCAGATTCTCTTTTTCTTCTTCCGTTACGGCCAATTTTGATTGAATTTTATCTCCAAATAAATTCAAGTAAACGGCATGTGGAGTAATTTTTGAAACTACGGCTTCAACATCAAATTGCTTATCAAAAAATAGCTCTGCTTTTTTATATTCAGGAATATAGAAATGTGAAAATAATTCCGCCTTTATGGCATTGGGTTTATCCATATTGACGAGGCTGAAATTGATGGCAACATTCTCTGCTGATTCAACAGGAGGGATTTCCCAAGGCGATAACTGCAAGGGAAATAGAATGTAACTTTCCCATTCTTTTACAAAATAATTATTATCAATTTTTTTCAGATAGCCAGAGAATCTGTTTTCAATAGCAGTTTTTTGGATCATCAATGAAATAGCTTCATTATGACGATACTTCACATTATACGCCGTCATTTTATCACCTCTGTCTGAAAGTTTTAATTGAAAACTTACTTCATCGCCAAGTCGGTAATGTTGTGGTTTTTTACCACTGTCTGCTATATTCGTTTTACAATTGACCGACTTTTTTTTATTGCCATGCGAATACTCGATAGTGGCAAAGTACTTCTCGTAGCTTACGAACGATATTTTCCCTTTATAAATTTGCTCTTCCATAATTTTCAATCATGCAAATTTAGGTTGAAGAAGTGTAAGCATGGTTTTTAATCATTAAGTCTGGCAATTAAGCTATTCACTCTTATATTTATAACATAAAATATAATTATGTCTGATCGTTTTCTTAATCGCACCACATTCGGAGATCCTAAAAATACAGGCAATCTGATGCCAATAGATGAAGCTTATGCTTTATTAAATGAATGGGTGCCGAATGAAAAACTTCGTCTGCATATGAAGCAGGTAGCGGCCAATATGAAAGCATGGGCGATTAAAAAAGAAAACGCTGATGAACAAAAGGCTTTAAAATGGGAATTGGCTGGTTTGTTACATGATGCTGATTGGGAAAAATTTCCTGATCAACATTGTAAAGTGATTGTAGAAGAATTGGAAAAAAGAAATATTGATCCGGAAGTTATTCATTGTATTGCATCGCATGGTCCAAAAGTATTTGGTGTGGAGCCAGAAAACATGATGGATAAGATGATTTATGCCATAGATGAGCTTAGTGGTTTAGTTCATGCCTATAGCTTACTTCGACCTGAAAAATATGAAGGCATGGAAGTGAAAGGCGTAAAAAAGCGACTAAAAGAAAAAGCATTTGCTGCGCAGGTAAGCCGGGAAGATATTGCAGATGCACTGACAAGAATTGATGTAACACTGGAGGAGTTAATACAATTCATTATCGATCATCAAAAAGAGGTATCCTGATTTTTAAACTCTCAGATAATTATCCGGTCTGAATCTCCAGCCACTAATTTATTTCCTGCGTAAGAAAACATTGCATTTAATCTATTGTGAGAAAGCCTTTGGTTTTTACAGGATGTTTATTGTCTGTACACCTATTTCTTATGTCAGGGCAAACAAAAGCCGTCCCTTATAAGGCGGCTTTTACATTTTTCGATTTTGAATAATTTTTCAAATGGCCGGCGGAAAAGATGATAATTTTTTTCTGAATGAAGACTTCAGCCTGAATAATTTGCCCGGTCTGTGCGGAACATCGGTTTCCATTTCATTGATATCTTCTAACCAATCTTTCAATGATATTTTTTTTCTAAAATTTCTTCTATCGAGTTCTACACCAAGTATGGCCTGATAAAGTTCCTGCAGTTCTCTTAGTGAAAATTTTTCAGGAAGCAGATTGAATACAACTGGCGTTTCCATAACCTGCTGTTTTAAACGACTTAAACAAGAGTCAAGAATGAGTTTGTGGTCAAAAGCCAGTTTTTTTATTTCCTTTACCGAATGCCAATGTAACTCATTGTGACTGAGTTTTAGTTTATGACTTTTAATATCAATTAAAGAAAAATAAGCGATAGTAATTACTCTTCCGGACGGATGCCTGTTAAGGCCGCCAAAAGCCTGCACTTGCTCAAGATAAACATCGTCAAGCCCGGTTCTATCTTTTAATACCCGATAGGAGGCAGCTTCAAGATCTTCATCAGGTTTTATCAGATCTCCTAACAAAGAGTTTAAATTTTGGAATTCTTTAAAATCAGATATGATTAATAAAACTTTCAGGTCTTTCCCTTCGTAGCCAAAAATGACACAATCAACCGAAATGGCGATGTTGAAATAATCGAGACGATGCATTTTTTCACTTGCTGCTGTTTTTAATTGTAAATCTTTACTCATGGGATATACGTTTAAATTACTGCGGCACCACTGAGGTTTGTAGTAGTCTTATATTGTAGTTAAGCAATCGGCGATTCAATAATTGTTTCGAAGATAACACAATATGAATTTCCAGTTTTTACTTAGTTGTTTAATAAATAAGCGGAGATATTAACTTTACATCATAACAGCAGATTGTATGTATTCAAAAACAGAAGTTCAGCGCATTCAAAAGCTTACACAAGAAATTATTAAAAAAGAAAATCAAGGCGTTGTAACTGGTAAAGAAACGGATGCTCTACGAGAAATACTTCGTTTTCATGAACATAGGTATTATATTCTCAACGATCCGCTTATTGCTGATGGCGAATATGATAAGTTATATAAGTTATTAGAAAAAATAGAGCAAGAACATCCTGGATTAATTACCGCTGATTCTCCTACACAAAGAGTAGCAAAAGGATTAACAAAAGATTTTCCGGCAGCGCATCATCTGGTGCCAATGCTTTCACTTGATAATTCGTACAACAGTGATGATCTTATTGACTTTGACAGAAAAGCAAAAGAATTGTCAGGCCTTTCAGCAATTGAATATTGTGTAGAACCAAAATTTGACGGAGGAAGTATATCTGTAATTTATGAGAATGATTTGTTGGTACGAGGTGCAACAAGAGGTGATGGAATAGAGGGAGATGAGGTGACAACTAACATTAAACAGATTCGTTCGCTGCCTTTATCAGCAAAATTTTCTGCGTACGGTATTCAGCAGATAGAGATAAGAGGTGAAGTGCTGATCAATAAACAAAATTTCGCAAAATATAATGAGCAATTAATTGAAGATGGATATGCGCCTTTAGCCAATCCCCGGAATGCTGCTGCTGGTTCGTTGCGAATAAAAGATTCAAAAGAAGTTGCAAAACGAAACCTCGAAGCATTTGTGTACCATGTTAGTTATTTCTCTTTGTTGAAAGGAGAAAATACTCCTGTTGAATTAACTACTCACTCTGCTTCATTACAATTATTATGGGAGCTTGGTTTTCGGAGTCCTGAAAAAGAAAAAAGAGTTTTTAAAAACATAGATGAAGTAATTACTTATTGCGCCGATTTTGAAGTTGGGAGAGATAACCTGCCATATGAGATTGATGGAATGGTAATCAAGGTAAATAATATTGAATTGCAGGATACATTAGGAATGACATCGCATCATCCACGATGGGCCATTGCCTATAAATTCAAAGCAAGACAAGCAACTACCAAATTAATAGATGTAGAATACCAGGTTGGAAGAACAGGGGCGGTAACACCAGTGGCCAAATTAGAACCAGTTCCAGTTGGCGGTGTAACTGTTAGCAGTATTTCCATTCACAATGAAGAATATATACGAGAAAAAGATTTACGCATTGGAGATGCTGTTTTAATAGAAAGGGCTGGTGATGTAATACCGCAGATTGTAAAATCATTATCAGATGTAAGAACTGGAAAAGAAAAGAGAATTAATTTCCCAAAGACATGTCCAGTTTGCGAAAGTGAATTGTTTAAAGAAGAAGAAGAAGCCGTTTGGAGATGTATCAATATTGAATGTCCTGCACAGGTAGTTGAGCGGATGATACATTTTGTAAGTAAAGATGCGATGGACATTCGTGGCTTTGGCGATGCAAACGTCCGCAAGTTTTATGAATTGGGATGGTTGAAAGATATTCCGGGCATTTACAATCTCGACTTCAGTAAAATGACAGGGATGGATGGATTTGGTCAAAAGTCAATTGATAATTTGCAGTCGGCAATCGAAAAGTCGAAAAGCCAGCCATTGCATCGGTTACTCTATGCCTTGGGTATTCGCTTTGTAGGAGAAACGACAGCTAAAACGCTGGCTCGTTCGGTTAGTCATCTGCTTGATTTAAAAAATTTCTCCTTGGAAGATTTACAGAACCTGGAAGATGTGGGTCCTAAGGTAGCAGGCAGCATTCGCCATTTCTTCAGTAACGACAGTAATATTGAAATGCTGGAACAGTTGGAAAAGATTGGCCTTCAATTGAATAATGAAAAGAAAGAAGAAAATGCTGAAGGCAACCTTAACGGTCAGACTTTTTTATTTACCGGTACATTGCCTACACTAAAAAGAAGTGATGCCGAAGCAATGGCAGAGGCAAATGGCGGACAGATTTTGAGCGGCGTCAGTACGAAACTCAATTACCTTATTGTGGGCGAAGATGCTGGAAGCAAGTTGGAGAAAGCTAAAAAGATAAATTCGGTAAAAATAATATCAGAAGCTGAGTTCCTTAAACTGGTCGGTAAAAAATAAAATTGTTGGTGATTATAATTATTCTATCTTAGTAAGGACCATTAACCAGCTTAGATAACCTTATCGTACCGGCGTTATACTTTGCACTCTGTCCCTGGCTTAAAAAAAATACTATGATAAAAAAATTAGCCGGTGAAACCTGGAAGCCACTGCTGTTTTCCGGATGGAGGCAACTTCGAAATCGCTATGCAGTTTCTAACTTAGGGAGAATAGCCAGTTACAAAAAAGATGTTTTGGAAGATGGAAAATTACTCAGTGGTTCATTAACCACGGGGTATCGTACATTAAATCTTCATCGTCCAAACAATAAAGGGACTTTGTACATTCATCGGGAAATGGCAAAGTTGTTTTTGAAAAAACCTTCAGTTAAACATAAATATGTTGTTCATAAAAATCACAAAAAGTTAGATAATAATATAAAAAATCTCAGATGGGCAACATTGGAGCAAATGATAGATCATCAACAGGATAGTCCTGCAAAGATCGCCTATAAAATAAAACAGGCCAACCGTACAGAAGGATTAAAACTCACAGCCACTCAGGTTAAAAAGATCAAATCGACCCTTGCTGATAAAAATCGAAAAGTTACTATCAAAAGACTTGCAGAAAATTATGGTGTAAGCGAAATGACGATGTACCGTATTAAAAGCGGAGAAAACTGGGGAAGGATATAACATTAAACATTTGTTGCTTTTTTTTGTTTACACTTATCTTCATAGTAAACAATTAAAGTAATGCTGCAAACTTCAACGTTTAAGTTTCTAAAAGATTTAAAGAAGAATAATAACAAACCTTGGTTTGACAAAAACAGAAAGGTGTACGAAGCAGCTAAAGCTGATTTTATAAGTTTCATTCAGGCAGTTATAGACCAACATGGTAAAAAAGATGCTTCAATAAAAAATTTACTTGCAAAAGACTGTTTATTCCGCATTAACAGAGATGTTCGTTTTGCAAAAGATAAATCTCCCTACAAAACCAATATGGGAGCCAGCATTAATAAAGGTGGAAGAAAAGCCGAGAACTCAGCTGGCTATTATTTTCATTTGGAACCGGGCGGAGTTTTTACCGGCGGCGGCATCTGGATGCCAATGCCTGACGAATTAAAAAAAGTAAGACAAGAGATTGATTATAATTTTACTGATTTCAAAAAAATTATTGCAGCCAAAAAATTCAAAACTGTGTATGGCGAACTTTCCAGTAATCCGGAGTATAAGCTAAGTCGTGTGCCGAAAGGTTACGATCCTGAAAATCCTGCGGCAGAATTTCTGAAGTTGAAAAGTTATATAGCAATGATAAAGATTAGCGATGCTGATTTAACTTCAAAAGAACTTGTAAAAAAAACGGTTGCAGCTTTTGAAGCACTGCAACCGCTGATTGAATTTATTAATGAAGCCTTGCGAGCCCCGGAATGATATATTGATTTATATTAAATTTTTACAGGGAGAAGCAAACTCTTACCACTTGAAAAACTTGTTGCACTATTTTATACAAATCATTTTGCCCCACAGTATAAAACACTATATTAAATACTGAGAGTTTGCTTCAAAATTTATTGTGGTGATCTCATTTCCAAATTTACTAAACTAGCCCAATAAATTTTTCGCAAGCATATACTCCGCTATCTGCACAGCATTGGTAGCAGCACCTTTTCGCAAGTTGTCAGAAACCACCCACATGTTTAATGTTTTTGGTTGCGTTTCATCACGGCGAAGCCTTCCTACAAACACCTCGTCTTTTTCATGTGCCCACAATGGCATTGGATAAACTTGTGCAGCATCATCGTTCTGTACAATAATTCCGGGTGCACCGGCTAACAATGCTGTTACTTCTCCCAAGTCAAATTCATTTTCAAATTCCACATTCAAGCTTTCGCTATGACCGCCGACAACAGGTATGCGAACAGTTGTAGCCGTCACTTTTATGGATTCATCTTGCATAATCTTACAAGTCTCTTTCACCATTTTCATTTCTTCTTTTGTATATCCATTATCAAGAAACACATCTATCTGCGGAATTACATTCAAATCAATCGGATATTTATAAGCCATTTCGCCTTTCACTTCTTTTCTTTCATTGAATAATTGATCAACAGCCTTTTTGCCAGTACCTGTTACACTTTGGTAAGTGCTTACTACCACTCTTTTAATTTTATAAGCTTTATGTAGGGGTTGCAATGCTACCACCATTTGTATAGTAGAGCAATTGGGATTAGCTATAATAAAATCATCTTTAGTTATTGCTTCGGCGTTTACTTCCGGCACTACTAATTTTTTCGATGGGTCCATTCTCCAGGCACTGCTGTTGTCAATTACTTTAATGCCTGCTGCTGCAAATTTAGGCGCCCATTCCAGCGAAGTATTGCCTCCAGCAGAAAAAATAGCAACTGCTGGCTTCGCAGCAATAGCTTCTGCCATACTTACAACTTTATAATTTTTTTCTTTAAATATAACTTCCGTTCCTACCGATCTTTCTGATGCGACGGGAATCAATTCCGTCACCGGAAAATTTCTTTCTGCTAAAATTTGTAACATTTTAGTGCCTACCAATCCTGTAGCACCCACCACTGCGACTTTCATTTTTCTTTTTCTTTTTAGAGTTAAAAATCAATTATTATTTAACCTCCTTCGCTAAAGCTTCGGAGGGCAAAGAAAAAGCCTTCCGGTTAAGGAAGGCCTGCAGAACTTTTTTATGTTATAACACACATAACGTTGCAAACCTCCCTCAGGAATGTTTAATGCTGCGTTTTGTATGTTTCGTCGTCATCATTACGAGGTCGAAGATAATTACAAAAGGAATTGCAGCCAAACTCTCTTTTACAAACAACTGTTCTTGTTCCATCGAAATAGTCGTACTTTAACTGTCAGAAATTTTTACCGGCACTATATCATTTGCTTATGATAAAAAAGATACTATCATTGTTTTTATTGGCAGTTTTGGTTTTTAGTAAACCTGGTAACGCTCAGTTTATTGATAGCTTTACGGATGGCAATTTTTCTGCCAACCCAGCTTGGTCTGGTAATACGGCAGACTGGATAGTTAATCCTTCCTTGCAATTACAAAGTAATAACAACGTTGCCAGCAGTAACTTTTATCTGTCGACAGCCAATACTTTAGCAACTACCGCTCAATGGGAATTCTGGTGTCAAATTACCTTCAATCCATCTTCAACAAACTATATTGATTTTTATCTTACTGCCTCTGTAAGTGATATTACACAATCTGCTGTAACAGGTTATTTTGTACGAATAGGTGGAACCAGTGATGAGATTTCTTTGTACAGAAAAAATGCAAACGGTACCAGTACATTAATTATTGACGGACTGGATGGAACATTGAACAGTAGCAGCAACACAATGAAAATAAGAGTGATCCGTGATGCTTCGAATCAATGGACATTATTAAGAGACCTTACCGGAACTGGAAATACTTACTCAAGCGAAGGATCTGTGGTGGACGCAACATTTACAACATCGGCTTTCTTTGGTATCTGGGTTCGTCAAAGCACTGCAAGTTTTTTTCAACGGCATTTCTTTGATGACTTTGAAGTAAAAACGTATGTACCTGATGTTACAGCTCCAGCCATTCAAACATTGACGGCTCTTTCTCCCAATACACTTGATGTTTTATTTAATGAACCAGTAAGTGTGGCAACAAGCCAGACATTGAGTAATTACACAGTTACCAACGGAATCGGAAATCCTACTACTGCTGTACGAGATGTAACGAACAATGCATTAGTACACCTGACTTTTACCAATAGCTTTCCAAATGGAATATCAAATACTATTACGATAAATGGTGTACAGGATTTATCCAACAATGCCATTGTAAACGGAACAGGTACATTTAGTTTCTATACAGCCCAACGCTACGATATTGTAATTGATGAATTGGTTGCTGATCCGACACCTGTAGTAGGTTTGCCAGACAATGAATGGATTGAATTAAAGAACACTACAACATTTCCTATCAACCTGCAAGGATGGAAAATAAGTGATGCCACAGGTACAAGCGGAACGATGCCGAATTTTATTTTACAACCCAATGGTTATGTTATTGTTTGCACTGGTAGTGCTGTTGCGGCTATGTCAGCACTTGGTTCAACTATTACTGTTACAAGTTTTCCTTCGTTAGATAATAATGGCGAGATATTATCACTTAGCGATGCTTCCGGAAAAGTTATTCATGCATTGACCTATGATATAAGCTGGTATCAAAATGAATTAAAGAAAGATGGTGGCTGGTCATTAGAAATGATTGATACAAAAAATCCGTGTACCGGTGGTAGCAACTGGAAAGCTAGTACCGATGCTACTGGTGGCACACCGGGAAAGAAAAATTCTATTGATGCAGTTAATAACGACCAGACTGCGCCAAAATTAAAAAGAGCATATACAATTAATGCTACCACAATTGTAGCTGTATTTAATGAACCAGTAGATAGTTTAAAGGGAGCAACAGTTGCCAACTATACTTTTAGTAATGGGTTGACTATTGTTTCCGCCATTTCATTAGCTCCATTATTTAATGAAGTACAGCTAACACTAAGCGGTGCAATGCAAGCTGGTACTGTTTATACATTAACAGCTGCAAATATTACAGATTGTAAAGGCAATACAATAGGAACTGACAATAAAGCCAAAGTCGGTTTACCGGTAGATGCAGCAGCATTGGATATGATTGTTAATGAAATTTTATTTAATCCAAGAAGTAATGCTTATGATTTTGTAGAATTTTATAATAAAAGCAATAAAATATTTGACGCTTCAAAACTATTTATTGCTAATAGAAACAGCAGTAATGTAATTAGCAGCATAGGTTCGTTAACCACAATACCTTGGTTGGTTTTTCCTGGTGATTATATTGTACTTACAGAGGATGCCGCAAGCCTGAGCAGAGAATATCTTGTTACAAATCCAGACTGGGTGTTCACTAAATCTTCTTTGCCTTCTTTTCCTGATGATAAAGGATTTGTTCTTTTATTAAATCAGCAAGGCGATGTAATTGATGAAGTAAATTATGATAAGAGCTGGCATTTTAAATTAATAGATAATGAGGACGGCGTTTCATTGGAAAGAATTGATCCAGTTGGTTCTTCCCAAGAACCAACTAACTGGCACAGTGCCGCCTCAACAGCAGGGTACGGGACACCAACGTATAAGAACTCTCAGTATAAATTAATCAACAGCGTTAATGCGACTATAGAAGTTGTACCAAAAGTTTTCTCGCCTGATAATGATGGAAGGGATGATATTGCTACTGTTCAGTATCAGGTAACGGAGCCTGGGTTTATCGCTAACATCACCATTTTTGATGCTGCAGGAAGACCAATACGTAACCTTATTCGCAACGGTACATTAGGATTACAAGGATATTGGAATTGGGATGGTCTTGATGATAAAGGCAATAAATTGCCGGTTGGTACTTATATTGTATTCTCAGAGATTTTTAATCTCCAAGGCAAAAAAGAAAAGTTCAAGAATGTGGTAGTGCTTGCGAGGAAATTATAGGGGTCAGATTTTTATCTTTCGCAACAATTCTACCCCTATAATTTTCGAAGCAAACTCTAAGAATATACAGAGAAATTCATTTATGTCTACTATTGGCTATTTCTATATTCTAACCAATGTCAATAATGCCGTTTTATACTGTGGCGCCACGGACAATCTGTATCGGAGAGTACAGGAACACAAAAACAAAACCTTCGCCAATAGCTTTACAACTAGATACAATCTGGAAAAGCTTGTTTACTTTGAGACTTTCAGTAATATCAGCGATGCTTTTAAGAGAGAAAAACAAATTAAAGGCGGTTCCAGAAAGAAGAAGATAGATTTGATTAAAAGTATAAACCCAGAATGGAAAGATTTGTTTGATACTCTCCAGTCTGGGTCGGTGGAAGAACTTATAAGGATAAAGAAGTTCTTCCAATAAAATGAGTTTGCTTCGCACCAATAGTATTCACTAAGCTATAAAAAACAATTGGGTGCTCGCAAGTTTCAAATCAGTTCAATATCAAAACTCACCAGATCTTTAAACTGCTGTAACCTTATATCTATATCTTCTTTGGTAATTTCTTTTAATCTTGTTGGGCCAAACTTCTCTACACAAAAACTTGCCATAGCCGAACCAACAATGATGCCTCTTTTCATATTCTCGAAAGAAATATCGTTAGTGGCAGCAAGATGTCCCATAAATCCTCCGGCAAATGTATCACCAGCACCTGTTGGGTCAAACACTTCTTCTAATGGTAAGGCTGGCGCAAAAAATACCTGGTCGCCATGAAATAATAAAGCACCATGCTCACCTTTTTTTATGATTAGGAATTTAGGTCCCATTTCCATAATGCTTTTTGCAGCTTTAACCAGTGAAAATTGCCCGGTTAATTGTCTTGCTTCTGCATCATTCACCATCAACATGTCTACATACTTCAAAACGATTTTTAGTTCGGACATTGCAATTTCCATCCAAAAGTTCATAGTGTCCATCACAATAAGCTTTGGACGTTTTTTTAATTCCTGGATTACATTAAGTTGAATTTTTGGTGCAAGATTACCGAGCATTAAAAATTCTGCTCCTTGGTAACTGTCTGGTATTTTTGGATCAAAATCAGCCAGTACATTTAAATCGGTAATTAATGTGTCACGGCTATTCATGTCTTCATGATAACGACCACTCCAGAAAAAAGATTTTTTATCAGGTACTATTTCTACTCCTTCCAGTTGTACTCCTCTTTTTGTCATCTCTTCCATTTCTTCTTTTGGAAAATCAAATCCAACTATCGAAATCTGTTGCACTGGTTTTACAAAATGGCTGGCCGCATACGCCACATAGGTAGCAGAGCCACCAACAATCTGGTTTATTTTTCCAAAGGGGGTTTCAATCGCATCAAAAGCCATTGTTCCAACAGTAATTAAAGACATAATAGATTTTTGTAGATTAATTGTAAAGTCAAATATGACTTGCTTATCTGGTTTCGGCCGCAAACCTACATGAATTTTGTTTATAGGAAAAACCATGTATGTTTTTGTTTCAGGTGATTTTGCATTTTATTGCATTATACTAATCAACTTAATCACAGAATAGTATCTTTGAGCATGGCCACAGTTCGACGCAAAAAAGCTTCTAAAAAAGATTTTATCCTTCTGAGGGCTTCTGCTATGTTCAGAGAAAAAGGATTTTCGGCTACTTCCATGCGGGATCTGGCAGAAATGGTGGGAATCGAAGCTGCCAGTTTATACAACCACATACAATCAAAATCGGAAATATTGCAGGAAATCATTTTCCGTATGGCGAATGATTGCAATGTGCATTTAGAAGAATTAGAAAGCAGCAAACTGAGTAGTATTAAAAAAATTGAATCATTGATCCGATTTCATGTGCAAATGATGATAAGTAAATGTGATGATTACACCGTGATGATTAATGAATGGATGCACCTTTCAGAACCATACCTTACTAATTTTAATATTCAACGACACCAGTATGTAGTTAAGATGGAACGCATTGTAGCTGATGGTTTTCAACAAAAGGAAATGAAAGGAATATCGCCATATGTTGCGGTGCTTACTATTTTATCATCTGTTCGTGGCTTAGAATTTTGGCATCGTAGTTCACAAAAAATTACACCGAAGGAAATCGAAGATAATATGGTAAACCTTCTGATTAGCGGATTAAAAAAGAATTAAGAACATGTCCATTCACTTTCACTCAATTAAGATAAAGGATATAAAAAAAGAAACGGACGATTGCGTTTCTGTAACTTTTGAAATTCCCGATTTATTAAAATCAAAATTTATTTATAAGCAGGGACAAAGCCTGACAATGCGAGCAACAATTGGTAAAGAGGAAGTTCGCAGAACTTATTCATTGTGCAGTTCTCCGCTGGAAAATGAATGGAAAGTGGCAATAAAAAAAGTAGAAGGCGGATCATTCTCAACATTTGCTAATCTCAGTTTGAAGAAAGGCGATATGCTGGATGTAATGCAACCGGTAGGAAAATTTTATGTAGAATTAGATCCGGTAAATAAAAAAAACTATTTGGCTTTTGCAGCTGGAAGTGGCATCACACCTTTACTCTCTATAATTAAAACAACTTTGCAAACAGAACCGCAAAGCAGTTTTACTTTGGTGTACGGGAATAAAAGCCGCAGTTCAATCATATTTTTTGAAGAGTTGGAAGGATTGAAAAATAAACACCTACAACGATTTAATTTCATAAATATACTCAGCAGAGAAAGAACGGATGCGCCAATCAATTTCGGAAGAATCAATATGGAAAAGCTTTTTGAGCTTTCGAAGTTGATTAATTATTCTTCAATCGATGAAACTTTTATTTGTGGCCCTGAAGAAATGATTTTTACTGTAAAAGAATTTTTGGAGCAAAAAGGAATTGACAAAAAGAAAATTCATTTTGAATTATTTACTACGCCGGGGCAGAAAAAGTCAGAAGTCAGAATTCAGAAGTTAGAAATAAACAGTGGCCCTAAAAGTACTATAACAGTAAAGTTAGATGGCCGTTCTTTTGCTTTCGATTTGTCCTTAACCAGCGATACCAGCATATTAGATGCAGCGCTGCAACAAGGAGCTGATCTTCCTTTTGCTTGTAAAGGAGGCGTTTGTTGTACCTGCAAAGCCAAACTACTCGAAGGGGAGGTGAGCATGGATGTCCATTGGGGACTTGAAGATGAAGAAGTGGAACAAGGCTATATTCTCACCTGTCAGTCTCATCCCAAAACAGAGAAAGTTGTGGTGGATTTTGATGTGAAGTAACTGCTATAACCTGAATAGGTATAATCTTTTGGGTAATTATTTCATTTATTTGCTTATTCAAAGTATAATTTATTGCCTAGTAAAACTTGAGATATACTTCTACAGTGGTGCCGAATGTTGTATATGCGAGAAAATCAGCACCATTCTCTTCCATCAACGTTCCGGATTTTTTTCGAAACGTTTTTTTATGTATAAAAAATATCATAGTGAACAAAAAGTTCTAACAGGCGTTAGTTTTTAGTAAATTTGTAAACTAATAAGATTGATATGCCAGTACAAAATTTTGAGCAGTTATTTCAACAAAAAATTGATGCAGAAGATAAGATTGAGCCTAAGGACTGGATGCCAGATGCTTATCGCAAAACAAATATCCGGCAGATAAGTCAGCATGCACATAGCGAAATTGTAGGAATGCTTCCCGAAGGTAATTGGATTTCGAGAGCTCCATCATTAAAAAGAAAAGCGATACTTATTGCTAAAGTGCAGGATGAGGCCGGTCATGGCTTGTATTTATATTCTGCCGCCGAAACATTGGGCATGAGCCGTGAGGAAATGATTAATGATTTACACAGTGGCAAGGCAAAATATTCTTCCATCTTTAATTATCCATCACTAACATGGGCTGATATGGGTGCCATCGGTTGGCTGGTTGATGGTGCTGCTATCTTAAATCAAGTAATGCTTTGCAGAACTTCTTACGGCCCTTATGCAAGAGCAATGGTAAGAATTTGCAAAGAAGAAAGTTTTCATCAACGCCAGGGTTTTGAAACATTATTGGTTCTATCAAGAGGAACAGAAGAACAAAAAGTAATGTGCCAGGATTCAATCAATCGTTGGTGGTGGCCGTCACTCATGATGTTTGGACCAAAGGATAGCGAAAGCACCAACAGCGACCAGAGTATGAAATGGAAAATCAAAAGAAAAACAAATGATGAACTCCGTCAGAATTTTATAGATATGATTGCGGAGCAGATAAAAGTTTTAGGAATGACATTGCCTGATGACAAACTGAAATGGAACGAAGAAAGAAAACATTATGATTTTGGTGAAATTGATTGGGACGAATTCTGGGCTGTGGTAAAAGGTAATGGTCCTTGCAATAAGCAGCGGTTAGCGGCAAGAAGAAAAGCACATGAAGAAGGACAATGGGTACGGGAAGCGGCAATGGCATTTGCAGAAAAAAGAAAGGCCTGCCCAAACCCCTCCGAAGGAGGGGCTTTAGAAGCAGCTTAATTATATAAAATTTATTTTATGAATATAAAAATCAGGAAATTTTATTACGGCGATATACCTGATGAAAATGCAGGAGGAACAGAATTAGAAGACTCTAAAATCCCCCCTTCGGGGGCTGGGGGGGCTGCTTGGCCATTATGGGAAGTTTTTATTCGTAGCAAACAAGGGCTTGACCATAAACATGCAGGCAGCCTTCATGCTGCGGATGCTCAAATGGCAATTGAAAATGCAAGAGATGTTTATACCAGAAGAATGGAAGGTGTAAGCATTTGGGTAGTAGAAAGTAAAGATATCACTGCATCTAATCCGGAAGAAGCAGGCGAATTGTATGAACCTGCTATTGATAAAATTTATCGTCATCCAACTTTTTATCAGTTGCCAGATGAAGTAAACCATATGTAATCGCTGGTTATATTTATTTAAATAATTTTAATGATGAACTCACAGTTGATAGATTATATATTACATCTTGCGGATACTACACTGATTCTTTCACAAAGAAACAGTGAATGGTGTGGACATGGCCCTGTTTTAGAACAGGATATTGCCATTACAAATATTTCGCTTGATCTTCTGGGACAATCTAGAAGTTTTTATCAATATGCTGCTTCGCTTATTGGAGGTGAGGCTACAGAGGATTCATTAGCATACCTGCGAAAAGAAAGGGAATTTAAAAACCTGTTATTGGTAGAACAAGCAAATGGCGACTGGGGACAAACTATTCTCCGTCAATATTTATACAGCCAGTTTCAATATCCATTATTTGAACAATTGCAAAACAGTAAAGATGAACAGATTGCTGCGATAGCTGCTAAATCAATAAAAGAAACGGCCTATCATGTTCGCTGGAGTAGTGAATGGGTAATACGACTAGGTGATGGAACAGAGGAGAGCCGAAACAGAATGATTAATGCTGTTGATGAATTATGGAGATATACCGGCGAAATGTTTTTACCTGCCGAGTATGAAACTTTGGTAGATGTTTCACTGCTTGAAAAGAAGTGGCTTGATAAAGTGAGAGAAATATTTAATGAAGCAACATTAACTGTTCCTGAAAATACCTTTATGCAATCAGGTGGAAAGGAAGGAAAACATACAGAGCAGTTAGGATTTATTTTAACCGAATTACAATACATGCAAAGAACTTATCCTGGTGCAGAATGGTAAAACCCCAACCCCTAAAGGGGCTTTAGCGTATGAATATTGAAACTTCTTTATTAATACAACAACAAAAAATTTGGTCGATACTGGAAACAGTAACCGACCCGGAGATTCCAGTCCTTTCAATAACAGATCTTGGTATTGTACGAGAGGTTCGGTTTGAGCAGGATATTAATCCCCCTTTAGGGGGTTGGGGGGTTTATATTACTCCAACTTACACCGGATGTCCTGCAATGGATATGATTGCAATGAATATTCGTCTGGCATTATTGGAACATGGCTATCAAAGTATAAAAATTACTTCTGTTCTTTCACCAGTATGGACTACCGATTGGATGACTGAAGACGGGAAAAGAAAACTAAAAGAATACGGTATTGCACCACCTAATCCACGGCAACAGGTTTGTAATAACGATTTATTTGGAGCAGCAGAAGCAGTTCAATGCCCGCATTGTAATTCCTACCACACACACCGCATTAGCGAATTTGGTTCCACAGCTTGTAAAGCATTATATCAATGTGATGATTGCAAAGAACCTTTTGATTATTTCAAATGTCATTAATCTGGTCGCTTATATTTTTGCTGCATAAATTCAAAATACATAAAACCAAATCGCTGATACCAGTCCTTTAATCCAAAAGAATTTTCACAAGCATCTATTTTCATCATGTTCTTTTGAAGCGAGGTTAGTAGTTCTCTTGCTTTCTTATCGTAGGTAGCTTTGAATTTTGTATAGGCTTGGTCTATATTCCTTTTAGCTGGTATCCAGCCCAAACCTACTCCTCCAGGTAAACTGGCCATAGCATTGCCAAACGCAATAGCCTTGTCAGTAAAATTTTTTGTGTTCATAAAAAGGCACATCATGCGGGCTAAGGTTTGTCGATCAGCGTTAAAGCTTGCTAGTGCTGTTGAATAACAATCATTACAACCCGCAGTACCAGAGCAAGATGAAGGTACAAGTGCATTTTCCGGCTGTGTAAAATCGGGAGTACATTCTCCTGCATCCAATACGCCAGCTGCATCCCAAAGTTCTCTGCCTGTATCTATGATGTCAACAACATTATTAATAGCACCAACAACATTATCTAAATGTTCGGCAGCGTTGCTTGCATTTTCAAATTCCTGCGCCGCTCTTTCGCCTCTGGTTCTTGGGTTTTGAACCACAAAATCATTTCCATCTAATGGCACTGATCCTGCATTATCATTTCTTAAAATTTCCTGTGTCTCAGGATCATCAAAAATATTATCCAACTGCGCCATAGAAGATAACGGAGTTAACAGAATGGCAAATAATAAAATGGTTAAATTTTTCATCTTCTTTTTCTTTTTGATAAAAAACCAGCTGATTACAATTATTAACAATAATGCAATGCCAATTATAATATTTTTTAACGTAAATAACCCCCCACCAGAAGCAGGTGAGTACGATTTAAACGGTGCTGCTATTTTCATCTTTACTTCATCTCCTACCCAAACATAAATGTTATACGCAGATGGTTTTTGTGGAGCTACTACCATTATTCCAAAATCTCCTTCGGTAGAGAATGTTTCCTCCCAATATCCTTTTTCATTCGTGGGCTTTCCAGGTCTGCTTACCTCTTTCCAGTTCCATTTATGCAAACTTACTTGTACAGGATTAGCTGGGTCTTGTACACCAACTGATACTACAATAGGCGAATAGATACTTAATTTTTTTACGAAATAGTAGGCGGTATCTTTTACCTGCACTACTTTGGTAATATTTATTCTTCCTTTTTTCTTTACATCTTTTGGCGTAAACTTAATAAGAGAGAGTTCGGTAGGCTTAATTTCTTTTTTTAGATTGAATGGCTGGGCAAAAGCAGTATTACAAAGCAGGGATATGGCCAGCAATAAGAGTAAGCAGTTTTTCACATTTTTAATTTTAAGGGTTAATGGTTTATAATTCTTTGTTTCATCGGCTAAAGAGAATCGGGCTCCTGAATAAAGCTTACTTATCGCATCCCCGATAAACATATCAATAGGTGCGCCTACCTCATCTATCAACACTTTTCTTTCTCCTTCCCTTGTTACTTACAAATATACTTACAGAATAACAACGATATGCTGTATTGAAATCTTAATAAAAGGTATGTATCAATTACCTTTAGTAGCAAATTTTGTAAAGCATTACATAAATGCCATTAGCAATGTAGTTTAAGTACCTTCATAATAAATTTCCAAAATATGTCATCTATACTTTTTGATATAAAAGATTCCGTTGCAACAATTACACTTAACCGTCCGGATAAACTTAATTCGTTCAATAGGGAAATGGCTTTACTGATGCAGGAAAAACTGGATTTATGTAAAGAAGATAAAATGATTCGGTGTGTAGTTATTACAGGCTCAGGTAAAGCATTTTCTGCCGGACAAGATCTTGCTGAAGTTGCCGATCCAAACGGTCCGGGAATGCAACGTATATTAAGCGAACATTATAATCCAATCATTACAAGAATAAGGGAACTAAAAAAACCTGTGGTTGCTGCCATCAATGGTGTGGCCGCTGGTGCAGGAGCTAATATTCCATTATGCTGCGATGTAATTGTTGCGACAAAATCTGCTTCATTTATTCAGGCTTTTTCCAAAATTGGATTGATACCTGACAGTGGCGGCACTTTTTTCCTGCCTCGTTTAATTGGTTGGCAAAAGGCCAGTGCATTAATGATGATGGGTGATAAAATAACAGCAGAAGAAGCAGATAAAATGGGAATGTTATATAAATGTATTGACGATGATAAGTTTACCGAAGAAGTTGATGCAATAGCAAAAAAACTAGCAGCAATGCCAACCATGGGGTTGGCGTACACAAAAAAAGCACTGCAATGGTCTAGCACACATACTATTTATGAACAATTGCAAAATGAAGATAAACTGCAACAATGGGCGGCTGCTACGAAAGATTTTAAAGAAGGGGTAGCCTCTTTTTTGGAAAAGAGACCAGCAAATTTTATAGGCGAATAGTTTTAAGCATTATGAATACAGAAAAAGATAGTACTGCTAAAAGGGTTGTTAACCATATGATGGAACATGACCTGTTCAGTCAATGGCTGGGGGTAGAAGTGTTGGAAGTAAAAGAAGGATACAGCAAAATAAAAATGACAGTGCGAAAAGAAATGATTAATGGATTTGGTATTGTTCATGGTGGCATCGCTTTTTCATTGGCCGATAGTGCTTTTGCATTTGCTTGTAATAATAGAAATGTGTTATCAGTGGCACTTGACACTTCAATTAATTTCATCAAGCCTGTACATGTTGATGATATATTAGTAGCCGAAGCCATTGAACAACATAATGGTAAGTCAACAGGACTTTATCATATAAATATCACCAATCAAAAAGAGCATTTGATTGCACAGTTTAAAGGGCTTTGTTACAGAACTGATAAAAAATTAATCGACTAATTAATGTTCTACGAATTCAACGGATATAA
>Ga0209476_10000412_pt1 | contig 28830 bp, 30 predicted proteins | sample KloWWTrecipitate_FD_187179 | JGI IMG/M metagenome (GOLD analysis project Ga0209476, IMG submission 187179) | Active sludge microbial communities from Klosterneuburg, Austria, studying microevolution and ecology of nitrifiers - Klosterneuburg... | ecosystem: Engineered > WWTP > Aerobic digester... | reverse complement strand
GAAGTCGCCGACCGTGAGGCCCGCATCCTTCAGCACCTGTGCAACCGAGCGCTTGTTGTCCTTGGCGTAGTCCTGGTCAAGCAGGGCGACCTGCTTGAAGTACGCGCCAACGCGACCCTCGATGATCTTGGGAAGCGCCGCCTCCGGCTTGCCCTCTTCGCGAGAGATCGCCGTAACGATGTCGCGCTCCTTGTCGACCTCCGCTGCGGGGACGTCTTCACGGCTGAGGTAGCTCGGGTTTGCGAACGAGATGTGCTGCGCAATGCTGCGTGCAGTCTCTGCGTCGTCGCCCGAGTAGGCAACGACAACACCGATCTGCGGGGGCAGGTCCTTGCTGGTCTTGTGCAGGTACACCGCAAAGTGCTCACCCTTGAGGGTGCGCACGCGACGCAGTTCGACCTTCTCGCCGATGATCGCTGCCTCATCGTTGATGAGATCCTCGATCGTGCCCGAGCCGGCTGCTGCAGCCAGGGCTGCCTCAGCGTTCTCGGCGCCGACGGCGGCTGCGGCATCCGCAACCTTGTCGGCCAGAGCGATGAACCGGTCGTTCTTTGCAACGAAGTCGGTCTCGCAAGCGAGCTCGATGATCGTTACCTGACCGGGCAGTTCGCGAGCGGCGACGAGGCCCTCGCTGGTCGAGCGGTCAGCGCGCTTGGCGTTGCCCTTTGCGCCCTTGAGGCGCAGGATCTCGACGGCCTTGTCGACGTTGCCGTCTGCCTCTTCGAGAGCCTTCTTGGTGTCGACCATTCCGGTGCCGAGCTGTTCGCGCAGCGCCTTAATGTCAGCAATGGTGAAGTTGGCCATTGTTGGGTGACTCCTTCTTTGCGTTTCGGTGACTAGTTGGACTCGGTGGCTTCGGCAGCTGCCTCAGCGCCTGCGGCGTCGGCGGCCGACTCAGTAGCCGCCTCGCCTTCGATTGCCTGCTCGGCGACGACTGCCTCAGCCAGGTCGGCTGCCGCGATGGCAACGTCAGCAACGGCTTCGGTCTCGGCCGAAGACTGTGCGGGGGCAGACTGCTCGAGCAGTTCGCGCTCCCAGTCGGCGAGCGGCTCTGCAACTGCAGCCTCTGCCTCGTTGTTGCCCTGGTGGCGCTGGATCAGGCCCTCGGCGACAGCGTCAGCGATGATGCGGGTGAGCAGGCCCACCGAGCGGATCGCGTCGTCGTTGCCGGGGATCGGGTACTGGAACTCGTCGGGGTCGGCGTTCGTGTCGAGAATACCGATCACGGGGATGCCGAGCTTGCGTGCCTCGTCAACGGCGAGGTGCTCGCGCTTGGCGTCAACAATCCACAGCGCCGAAGGCGTCTTCGTGAGGTTGCGGATACCGCCGAGCGACTTGTGCAGCTTGTCGAGCTCGCGCTTCTTGAGCAGGAGCTCCTTCTTGGTGAAGCCGCTGGCAGCCGGGTTCTCGTAGTCGAGCTCTTCGAGCTCCTTCATGCGCTGGAGGCGCTTCGAGATCGTCTGGAAGTTGGTCAGCAGACCACCGAGCCAGCGCTGGTTCACGTAGGGCTGGCCGACGCGCGTGGCCTGCTCTGCGAGGACTTCCTGCGCCTGCTTCTTGGTGCCGACGAAGAGGATGGTGCCGCCGCGGGCAACCGTCTCCTTGACGTAGTCGTAGGCTGCGTCAATGTAGCCCAGCGACTGCTGGAGGTCGATGATGTGGATGCCGCTGCGCTCGGTAAGGATGAAGCGCTTGCCCTTCGGGTTCCACCGGCGGGTCTGGTGTCCAAAGTGCACGCCGCTGTCGAGCAGCTGGCGAATGGTAACGACGGCCATGAGCCGCCCTCCTGTTCTTGACGCGCGAGGCGTCACTCGGTTTTTCACACGGCCTGTTGACCGGCGAACCTGGTGCCCGGCACTCACCCCGCACGCTCGCTGTTGAGCGAGAATGACCGGTGGGTGTGGATGCCGCGCCCCGCCCTCGTGAGAGATTGCGGTGCGCTCTGGGCACGCGTAGTCACCCCGACATGCGAGGTGCATCGTCAACTGTACCAGTCGCCGACTGGCCCGCTTGCGCATTCGCCCCACAGTGGCGGAGGTGTCTTCGTCTCTTGTCCTCCACCGGGTGATCGTCACGAGGCCTTTCTCCGGTCGATGTCGTGTGAGCTGTGTTTCGCTCGACACAGGAGCACGGCGGGACATCCTGAACGAGTGACGCTCTCATCTCGTAACCGGATTCGTGTTGCGACGGCGGCGTTGGCCACCGCAACGTTGATGGGGGCGCTCACGGGGCCCGCGGCCGCGCTGCGGGGCGAGCCCGTGCCGTCGGGCGCGTCAGCGATCAGCGCGCAGCCACGATGGTCCTGGCCGCTCGCGGGGCGCCACGTGATCGCTCGCGCGTTTCTTGCTCCGCCGCACGCCTACGGACCGGGGCATCGGGGTGTTGATCTTCGCGCCGATGGCTTCGGCGCGTCCGCCGAGCACCTCGTGACGGCCCCCGCGGACGGGGTGGTGGCGTACGCCGGCACGGTTGCCGATCGCCCGCTCCTGACAATTGACCACGGCGATGGTGTGGTCTCAACGCTCGAACCTGTCGCCGCGAGCATCGGCCTCGGCGAGCATGTCGAACGCGGCGCGCAGGTCGGCGTGCTCAGTGTGGGCGGACACGCCAGCACCGGGACGCTCCATCTTGGGGTGCGGGTGGCTGGCGCCTACGTCAATCCATTGTTGTTCCTGGGCGGGCTACAGCGCGCGCGGCTGCTACCGCTCGGCTGATCGCGTGTGCCCGTCGGGGCCCATGCGCGTCGGGCCTATGCGCGCGGATGCGCGAGCTTGTATGCGGCGGCGAGGCGTTCCGAAGAGACGTGCGTGTAGATCTGAGTGGTTCCGAGGCTGGCATGCCCGAGAAGTTCCTGCACCGATCGCAGGTCGGCGCCGCCATCAAGCAGATGCGTCGCAGCCGTGTGGCGCAGGGTGTGCGGGCCAACAGTCGACGTGCCGAGCGCGGGACCGAGGGCACGCGAAACGATGTCATATGCGGCACGGGCACCGAGCCTGCCACCGCGCACACCGAGCAGGAGTGCGGGTTGCGCGCTCTTCGCGTTCGCGAACAAGGCGGGGCGAGCGGCATCCATGTATCGACGCACCGCCGTGGCGGCCGGCCCACCGAACGGAACCACCCGCTCCTTTGCTCCCTTGCCCAGCACGCGCGCGGTCTGGCGTTCGAGGTCAAGGTCGGCGACGTCGAGCCCACATGCCTCGGCAATGCGAATGCCCGCCCCGTAGAGCAGCTCGAGGAGCGCACTGTTGCGCGACGCGACGATGTCTCCGGATGCCGCGGCCTCCCCCACCGCGTCGAGCACTTCACGCACGGCATCGGCCGTGGCAACACGCGGGAGCGTGCGGCCAAGCTTTGGTGTGACCAACCGCAGACTCGGGTCGCTCTCGATCTGGCCGTGCTCGAGGAGCCACGCAAACCACCCGCGCGCCGCTGCAGCTCGCCTTGCGAGCGTGGATCGCGCTTCACCGCGCTGGGTCGCGTCCCACAGCCAGGCCCGCAACAGCTCGAGGTCGATCGCGCCGGGCGTCGTGATGCCCGCCGTCGTTGCGGTGTCGGTGAGGAGGCGCAGATCGCTCGCATACGCGCGCACGGTGGCCGGTGACAGCCGCCGCACGACAGCCAGGTCATGCAGATACGCCTCGCTCGCCGCCTGAAGATCCACTCCCCTAGCTTCGCGCATGGTTGTGCACTCACGACCGTGCGCCGCGCGCGACACGCGGAGGCCCTGCGCCCGGCCGCCCGGCCGCCCGCGCTTGGTCCGCTTATGTCGCCCGTGCCGTGCGCCACCCCGCATCGCCGCGAACGGCACGACCCTCGAGCGCGAGCATCCCGAGAAACCCTTCGGTGTCTGCGAGTGAGAGACCGGCACGTGCCGCGACGTCGCTGGGGGTCCGCCAGCTGCGAGCGCTGAGCGCGTCCATCACGCGCGTCGCGTCATCGGTGTGCGAACCGGATCCCCCCGCACCGTGGGCCGCTGCAGCATCACCGCGGCCACCGCCACCGCCAGGACCGCCACCAAGCATCTCGATCACGTCGTGCGCCGATGTCACGCACTGCGCGTCGAACTCTCTCAGGAGCCTGTGACACCCCGCCGACGCCGCACTCGTCACGGGACCCGGAACGGCCCCCACTGCACGGCCCAGCGTGGCCGCGTGCCCCGCGGTGTTCAGCGAACCGCTCCGCGCTCCTGCCTCGACGACAACCGTCGCCTCGCCGAGCGCCGCGATCACGCGGTTTCTCTGCAAAAACCTCCAGCGCGTCGGGGCTGCGCCCGGAGCGAGCTCACTCAGCACCGCTCCGTTCACCGCGACGCGGTCGAGCAGGTCGGTGTGGCCGGCCGGATACGAGCGGTCGACGCCACCGGCGAGCACCGCAATCGTTGGACCACCGGCAGCGAGCGCGGCGCGGTGCGCCACACCGTCGATGCCATACGCAGCACCCGACACGACGACGATGCCGCGACCGGTAAGTTCGGCGCTCAGCTCCATCGCCACGTGTTCGCCGTAGCTCGTCGCCGCCCGCGCACCCACGATTGCGACCATGGGCGCGGCCGTCAAGGTTGTTGTCACGCCGCGGGCCCACATGCAGAGCGGCGCGTGCACCCCGAGGTCGTCGAGCTGGCGTGGCCAGAGATCGGCGCCGGGTGCCAGGAGCGACAGCCCCACTCTCCGGGCAGTGGCGAGAGCCTCCATCACCGGCCGCTCTGAAATCCGAGGCGCCCATCGGGCGCGACCCGCGGCGATCGCCGGCAACTCGAGCGCCGTCGCACCCACCGAGCCCGGCGCCGCGGTCCTCAGCTCATCCAGGATCTGTTCTGCCTCGCGCCGCGCAATCACGATCTCGAGCGCTCGTTCCGCACCGAGGCTCTGGACGAGCATCGCCGCGGTCGAATCGCCAGGTTCAACAAGGCAGCTCCACGCCGCCAACGCGAACAGCCGCTCACCGAGTACGTCTTCGCTGACCTCATCGACCGGGCCGACATCCATCGCGGTCGTCGATAGCCCCGTTGTCTCTCGCGCAGCGGTTACCGCGAACCCAATCGCCGAGCGTACTGCGCGCTCCTCAATGCCAAACACTTTCATGCCACCACTCCTCTCTTCATAAACAGCGCGCGGCCGACGTCGTGCAGCGTCGGCGAATCGCCGCCCACCAGATCGCACAGCGTCCACGCAACGCGCAACACACGGTCGTAGCCACGCAGCGTGAGCGCGCCCCGGTGCAACGCGGCATCGAGTGGACGCCGCGCCTCGGCCGAGACCGCGAGCGGGCCTTGCCGAAGCCACGGCCCCGAGACCCGGGCGTTGATCGACCAGGGAGTGCCGCGAAGTCGAAGCGCCGCGCGGGCCCGCGCCGCGAGCACACGCTCTTTCGCCTCGGCGGACGAGATCGGCACATGCCCGGTGGCGGCGGTAGCCTGTGCCACGCTCACCCGCCGCAGGCCGAGTTCGATGTCGACGCGATCGAGCAGCGGCCCGGAGAGCTTGCCCAGGTAGCGCCGCACCTGATTGGGCGGACAGACGCACGACCCACCCGGCACTCCGTAGTTGCCACACGGGCACGGGTTCGTTGCCATCACGAGCTGAAAGCGGGCGGGGAAGGTCGCACGGACACCGGAACGATGAATCGTGATCGCGCCGCTCTCGAGCGGCTGCCGCAACGCATCGAGCGCGGATGCCGAAAATTCGGCAGCCTCGTCGAGAAATAGCACACCGTTCGTGGCCCGTGCGATAGCCCCCGGCCGCACCACCCGGCTACCCCCGCCCACAAGCGCCGCCACGGACGCGCTGTGGTGAGGGCTCTCGAACGGCGCCTCGCGCACGAGGCCGTCAACCCCGATACCCGACAGCGAGCGAATCGACGAGACCTCAAGTGCCGCCTCGTCGTCGAGGTCGGGCAGGATCCCGGGGAGGCGGCTCGCCAGCATGGTCTTGCCGGCGCCGGGTGGACCGCACATGAGCATGTGGTGCCCGCCGGCTGCCGCGGCAACGAGTGCCTCGACCGCCTCGTGCTGCCCGATCACCTCGGACAGATCGCCGCCCATTGCCCGCGGCGGCGGAACCACGGCGGCGGGCACCGGCTCAACCTCGCTCGGCTCGAGATTCGCGCCGTGCCACAGCGCGACGTCGCCCAGCGTCACCGCGCCGATCACCGTGATCCCCGACACCAGCCGGGCCTCGTCTTGATTCGCGTGCGGGACCACGGCGTGCGTCAGCCCCGCGCGGGCCGCAGCCACCACCGCCGGCAACACCCCCGCCACCGGTCGCAACCGGCCGTCGAGCCCGAGTTCTCCCACGTGCACCGTGCGTGCGAGCGAAACCAGATCGAGCCCGCCATCGGTCGCGAGCGTCGCCACGGCGATCGCCACATCGAACCCGGCCCCCTGCTTCGGCAGGCTTGCCGGCGAGAGGTTGACGGTCACGCGCCGCCGGGGCAACACAAGCGATGAGTTTGCCGCTGCGCCGCGCACACGTTGCTCGGCCTCACCGAGCGACTTATCGGGGAGTCCGATGATGTGCAGCCCCGGCAACTGGCTCGATTGGTCTGCCTCAACTTCGACGAGGGCGCCCTCAGCCCCGGTGAGCGCCACCGCCCAGGTGCGCGCGACTGTCACTGCAGACCCGCAATGTGCTCGAGCACCGCGTGAGCCGGGTCGGCTCCCAACACTGAAATCGCATCAACGCGCAGTTCACGCCCCCGCGCCTGCTGCGGATGCGCAACGGCCCACGCAACGGCAAGCCTGTGCAATCGCGTGAGCTTTTGCGCGGTGATCGAATCGAACGGATGCCCGAACCCCACGCCCCGCCGAGTCTTGACCTCGACGATCACAAGCGCACCGTCGCGCTCCGCGACAATATCTATCTCGCCGTCACGACATCGCCAATTCTGGTCAAGAATTTCGTAACCACACTCGCGAAGATATGCGGCTGCCCGGGCTTCGCCCGAGCGCCCTAGTACGTCCTTTTGTGCCACAGCATGCCTCCTAGAGGCAGTCTGTGCGCCGAACGTCGCAGGTGATGAACGTGCTGCTCACGGTGGGGATGAAGCATCCGCCATCGAAGCCTGTGGACGAAGACACGCGAGTTCACGCGACTCACAAGCACGCGAGCTCACGCCGTTCACAGGCCCCCGAGCCACCGAGCCCACTCACCCAGGAGCGGGCACGCACCTACTCGTCGAGCGAGAGCTCCTGCGGGATCTGAAAGTCGCGACGCGAGAGTTCTTCAACGTTGACGTCCTTGAACGTGAGCACGCGCACCGACTTGACGAAGCGGTCTGCGCGGTAAACGTCCCACACCCAGACATCAGACATCGTGATCTCAAAATAGAAATCGTGCTCTGTGTCGCGGCGCTCAACATTGACCTCGTTGGCGAGATAGAAGCGGCGTTCCGTTTCAATCACATACTGAAATTGGCCCACGACGTCGCGGTACTCGCGATACAGCGCGAGTTCCAGCTCCCGGTCGTAGTCCTCGAAAACGTCGTCATCCATGATGCCCCCTATCTTACGGTGAGGCGAAGAGCGGCGCAGGCTGATAGGCCTCGCCCATCACCCACGTGCGCCGATGATGCTCGCTCACCCCGTGCTCGCGAATCGCGTCTCGATGCGCGGCACTGCCGTACCCCTTGTTGCGATCCCAAGAATACGCCGGAAGGCTCTCGTGCAGTTCGATCATCTGGCGGTCGCGCGCGACCTTCGCGATGATGGATGCCGCCGACGCACTCGCGCAGTCCCGGTCGGCTTTCACAACCGGACGCACAGTGATGCCGCCCGCCCCTTCGCGAGCGACCAGGTCGCACGAGTCCCACTCGCGAGAAATATAGTCGTGCGAGCCGTCAAGAATCACGATGGCGGCACGCACATCGACCCCCTGGGCAGCAAGGCCGCGAAGCGCGCGGACCGCCGCCATCCCCAATGCCCGAATGATGCCGTCCGCATCAATTTCGGCGGCGGATGCCGCGCCCAACGCGCTGCACGACACCCAACCGGCTGCCCGCTCGGCCAGATCCGCGCGCTTGCGCTCCGTAACGAGCTTCGAGTCTCGAAGCCCCTCCGGGATGACCCCGCCCGCCGCACCGATCGTCGAGGCATCAATGACGGTCGCGCCCACGGTCACCGGACCAGCAAGCGCGCCGCGCCCCACCTCGTCGCACGCAATCACAAGCGGAAAATCGCGGAGCAGTTCGTGCTCGAGCGCCAGCGTGGGGATCACGGGAGCGGCCCGTTCTGGCGTGCCCGCGGCAGCGCTCCGACCGCGGGTTCGCCCTCGGGAATGCCCATGAACACGTCGTCATGCGTCTCGATCAGGCCGAACCGGTTCAGGGGCCACGTGATCAGGAATGCACGACCCACGACGTTGTCGAGCGGCACGAAACCCTTGCCCGGCAGGTCTTGGTTATAGCGCGAGTCCTTCGACTGGTAGCGGTTGTCGCCGAGCACCCAGAGCTTGCCTTCGGGAACCTGCACGTCAAAATCGAGGTCGGAAGCCTTGGTGACACCATCCGGAAGGAGAAGGTACTCGCCCTCGTCGATCGGCACACCGTTCACGGTGATGCGCCCCAGGCTGTCGCAGCAGGCCACCCTGTCGCCCGGGAGACCGACCACTCGCTTGATGAGGTGATCGTTGCTGTCGGGGGCGGTCAAACCGACCATCGAAAGCAACCAGTCGACGCCCTCAAGAAATGGGGGGCGCGGTTCGCGATAGCTCACGGGCAACCAACCACCCGGATCGCGAAACACGATCACATCGCCACGGTCGTAGCCGGTAAAGCGCGGCGTCAGCTCGTCGACGAGGATCCGGTCATCGATTTGCAGCGTGTTCTTCATCGAACCCGACGGAATGTAGAACGAGCGCACCACGAAAGTCTTGACCAGGAACGACACGAGGAGCGCGATCAGTACGATCACCAGCACGTCGCGCAAAAATGCGCCCCATCCCCTGCTTCGCGTCGGACGTGAGGTCGAATCGGCCGCGGGCGATGCCATATCGGGCTGTGTTGACATATTTCCTCGTTGCTGGCTGTGGGCGGCTGGCATCTCGGCGCCGCTTCATGTCAAGGTTCGCACATTCGTCGGGCGCGGCATCCCGCCACGCACCCAAACTGCAACACACAAGCGCAATACGCACAGTAAGAGACCTCGCGACGCCGCCGAAAACAGAACAACCCCGCAGACCGAAGCCTGCGGGGTTGTCTAGAAAATCGAGACCTAGCGGTCGCGCTTCTCCTTGATCTTGGCCTTCTTGCCGCGCAGTTCGCGCAGGTAGTAGAGCTTCGCGCGACGAACGTCACCGCGGGTGACGACCTCGATGCGCTCGATGATCGGGGAGTGCACGGGGAACATGCGCTCGACGCCGACCTGGAAGCTGACCTTACGAACGGTGAAAGTCTCGCGCACACCATCGCCCTGGCGACCGATGACGACACCCTGGAACACCTGGACACGCGAGCGCGTGCCTTCAATGATGTTCACGTGCACCTTGACGGTGTCACCGGGGGCGAAGACCGGAATATCGGCCTTGAGGGATGCTGCGTCGACGAAGTCGAGCTTCTGCATGATCGTTCACTCTCTGCAACCCCCACAGGTGGGCGGCGGTGTTAAGGAAAAAGTTGAAGTGTGTGCCCTCGCGTCTTGCGACACGCTGTAACTCCCCTGAGGCAGAGTTTTGCTACGGCACAAGCAACCATTCTGCCACGGATTCGCGTCTCCGACAAACCACGAAGGCGAGCGGATGCCACAGCCTGCCGGGCGGCTACGGCCGGGGCCGGTCCGACTCGTCGATGACGAACACGTCGCCCGCTCCCGGCTCGAAACGCGGGGTGCTGCTGCGGGGTGCCCCCATCGGCGGCACCGAACGACCAGCCCCAGTCGCTGCGCCCGTGGCCGCCTCATCGAAGGAGGTGTACCGCAGGGCGACGGGGCGCGCCTCGGCCAACAGCTGGCGGAACGAGAGCGCGATCAGACCGAACCCCGCGATGATGGCCGCGACGAGCACCGGAGCGAACCACGTGTCGCTATAGAAGCCCGCCGCAATCGTCAGGCCGTGCCAGACGGTAAGACCCAGCACGTCCCACCACGAGACCGCCTGCGAAGCGCGAACCGTGCCGCGGGAGCGGATGAGAAAGGCAATGAGCAGTTGCCCGAGAAAAACTGAGGGGCACGCAATGAACAACACCCACAAGAACGCGAGCCCGCCGCCGGTAAATACGCCCCAGCCGATCAGGAGCCACAGCGGCAACACGAGTGCCGCAGGAAAGAGCCAGGCATAGAAGCCGCGCCGCAAGAACATACCTCGATGCTACGCCCGCACCCGTCTGCGGAGCCCTTTTGTTCGGCTGCGTGCGGCCGACTCTCAGCAGGTGCCAAGCCCCGGCATCCCCCGCCCCTTCAGGCACGCCCCAGCGCAATCCGGCAAGATAGAAGCGACCCGAAAGGACCCGAGATGATCGAGTTGCGCACTCCCGCCGAAATTGAGGCGATGCGTCCCGCTGGCCGCTTCGTTGCCGAAGTACTTGCCACGCTGCGTGACGAGGTGCGCGTCGGCACCAACCTGCTCGCCATCGATAAGCGCGCGCACGACATGATTCGCAAGGCCGGCGCAGAGTCCTGCTACATCGACTACCACCCCTCGTTTGGTGCGAGCCCGTTCGGCAAAGTGATCTGCACGTCGGTCAACGACGCGGTGCTGCACGGCCTCCCCCACGATTACGCACTGCGTGACGGCGACCTGGTTTCGCTCGACTTCGCAGTCTCGGTCGACGGCTGGGTCGCAGACTCCGCCGTCTCGTTCGTCGTCGGCACCGCGCGTGACGAAGATCTCGCGCTCATCGATACGACCGAACGAGCATTGGATGCCGCAATCGCCGCCGCGACCGTCGGCCACCGTATCGGTGACATCTCGGCTGCGATCTCGGCTGTCGCAAAGGGCGACGGCTACTCGATCAACACCGACTTTGGCGGGCACGGCGTGGGACGCATCATGCACGGCGACCCGCACGTGCCGAACGACGGCCGCCCCGGCCGCGGCTTTCCGCTGCGCGAAGGCCTGGTCGTCGCGCTCGAGCCCTGGTTCTTGCAGACCACCGACAAGCTGATCACCGACAAGGACGGCTGGACCCTGCGCGCCGCCGACGGATCGCGCGGCGCACACGCCGAGCACACGATCGCGGTCACGGCCGATGGTCCGATCATCCTGACCGACCGCTCGTTCCTCGGCGTCAAATAGCCCGGTTCGGTTAGTCAGCGAGCAGGTCGGGCCGCCGTGCGGCGGTGCGCTCGATCTGCTGCTCGCGACGCCAGGCAGCGATTGCGCCGTGATTGCCGCTGAGCAGGATCGGCGGAACCTCATGCCCCCGCCAGGCGGAAGGCTTGGTGTAGCTCGGGTACTCAAGCAGGCCATCTTCGTGTGACTCTTCGACCAGGCTCTCGGGGTTGCCAACAACCCCCGGGATCAGGCGGCCGACGGCTTCGATCATCGCCATCACAGCGACCTCGCCGCCGTTGAGCACGTAGTCGCCAAGGCTCACCAGGCGCACGCGCCCGTGGTCTGCCGCGAACTCGAACACCCGCTCGTCGATGCCCTCGTAGCGACCGCAGCCGAACACGATGCGCTCCTCCTGCGCCCACTCGCGTGCCGTCGCCTGCGTGAACAGTTCGCCGGCGGGCGACGGAAACACAATGAGCGGTCCGGATGCCGGGGCCCCGGCATCCGTCGCAGACCCAGCCGTTGCATCGCCCAGAGGCGATGCTTCGTCCAGAGACGGCGCGGACGGCTCGGCGAGGATCGCGTCGAGCGCCTCGCCCCACGGCTCGGGCTTCATCACCATGCCGGCGCCACCGCCGTACGGGGTGTCGTCGACGGTGCGGTGCCGGTCGTGGGTGAAGTCGCGCAGGTCGTGGATCCGCACGTCGAGGATCCCCGACTGGCGAGCCTTGCCGAGCAGTGACACTTCGAGCACGTCGAAGAAGGTCGGGAAGATCGAAACGACGTCGATACGCACGGGCCTACGCCTCGTCGGTGTCGTCAGCCTCGGCGGCAGGTGCGTCGTCGTCGGCGTCGTCAGCGTCGCCCACGGGCTCAGCTGTCGCTTCGTCAGCCGCGCCAGGAAGCTCTTCGAAGAGTCCGGGAGGCGGAGTCAGCGTCACGGTACCGGCAGCGATGTCGACCTTCGGGACGATGGCAGCCACGAACGGCACCATCACATCGCCGGCTGCGGTCTTAACGATCAGCAGGTCTTGCGCGGGGAAGTGGTCGACCCGCACGATGCGCCCGATCACCTCGCCGTCGCGCAACGCCTGCAGGCCCACCAACTGGTGGTCGTACCAGGCGTCGTCTTCGTTTGAGGGAGCAGTGATGTCGTGGTCGACCCAGAGGATCGCGCGAATCAGCTCTTCGGCCGCGTTGCGGTCGTCGATGCCTTCAAAGAAGGCAACCGGGTGGCTGTTCATCCAGCGAAACTCGCGGAGCGTGATCGTCTTGCGATGCCACGGCGAGCTTTCGGGAACCTGCAGCGTGAACGATGCCCCGGGCGTGAAACGCGAGTCGGGGTCGTCGGTGTAAAGCTCCACCTTGAATGCGCCCTTGAGACCGTGGGCCTTGACCAGGCGTCCGACACGCAACTGCGTCTTCGGTGAAGACGCATTGGACTTCACATCGTCGGAGGAAGAAGTTGGTGCGGGCGCGGACGCGGATGACTCCGCGTCGCGCCCGCTCGCATCGAGCGGCACGCCGTTCTCAGTCGCCATCAGTCTTCGTCAGACACGTCGACGCGAACGCGTCGACCGTCTGCAAGTGCCGATACCAGGGTGCGCAGCGCCTTCGCGTTGCGGCCCCCACGACCAATCACGCGACCGCGGTCCTCGGGATTCACATGAATCTCGAGAACCTCGGCGCGTGCAGACTGCGTAACCTCGATCCGCACGTCGTCCGGATGGTCGACGATGCCTTTCACGAGGTGCTCGAGTGCAGAAGAGAGCAAGATTACTCGGCCTCGACAGCGGTTTCAGCGGTCTCAGTAGCCTCGGCCTCAGCAGCGACGGGCGCTTCTGCAGCCTTCTTCTCGACCTTGGGGACGAGAACGGGCTTCTTGGCAGCGTCGGCCTCGAACGGAACCTTGGGCGCCTTGACCTTGACGGTGCTGACAGCGTTCGCGTCGCCCTTGAACTTGCCCCAGTCGCCCGTGAGCTTGAGGAGTGCAGCAACCTGCTCGGTCGGCTGTGCGCCAACGCCGAGCCAGTAGAGCGCGCGCTCTGAGTCAACGATGATCACCGAAGGCTCTTCGGTGGGGTGGTACTGCCCGATCTCTTCGATCACGCGGCCGTCGCGCTTGGTGCGCGAGTCAGCCACAACGATGCGGTAGTAGGGTGCGCGAATCTTGCCGAAACGCTTGAGACGAATTTTGACAGCCACAATTCTCCTGTGGGTTGTGAGTGAACGAACTGGACGCCTGGGTTGTGGGGTGCACACCCTGCGGAAGCTCAAAGGATTCTGTGTGTACCGGATAGAGGGTCGAGCACACACAGATTCAACGTCTTATTCTGCCAGATGAACCTGTGTGCTGCAGACCATGTGCCGATCCGAGTGTGCGTGTCGCTCGCTCCGGAGCGGCGACAGCACAAATTTTCGGCCCTGCGGGGGTGGTTAGCCCTTGCCGAGCATCTTCTGCAGTTCGGCGAGATCCGCCTCGGTCGGTGCCTTCGCACCGCCCAAGCCAAAGCCCGAGCCCGTCGGCGTCGACTCGGCCTGCGCACCGGAGTTCTCGGCCGCGCGCTTCGCCGGGTTGCCCGAGCGCGAGACGGCCTTTGCCTTCTGCTTCTTGCCACGCTTGCCCGCGCCGTGCGAGCCGGGCATTGGCCCCATGCCGGGAATCTGCGGGGTGCCACCACGGGCGACGGTCTTCATCATCTTTGCCGCCTGCTCGAAGCGGCTGACGAGACCATTCACATCTGTGACGGTCATTCCCGAACCGCGCGCGATGCGAAGACGACGAGAGCCATTGAGTATCTTGGGGTTGCGGCGCTCCCCCGGCGTCATCGAACGGATGATCGCCTCGGTGCGGTCAATTTCTTTCTCGTCGAAGTCGTCGAGCTGTTGCTTCATCTGACCCATACCCGGGAGCATCCCGAGCATCTTCTTCATGGAGCCCATCTTCTTGAGCTGCTGCATCTGGTCGAGGAAGTCTTCGAGGGTGAAGCTGTCGGTCGCGAACTTCTCGGCGACCTTCGCCGCTTCTTCTTCGTCGAACGTGGCCTGAGCCTGCTCGATCAGGGTGAGGATGTCGCCAAGGTCGAGAATTCGCGAGGCCATGCGGTCGGGGTGGAAGGGCTCGAGGTCGTCGAGGCCTTCACCGGTCGAGGCGAACATGATCGGTCGACCGGTAATCGACGCGACAGAAAGTGCCGCGCCACCGCGGGCGTCACCGTCGAGCTTCGACAGCACGACACCAGTGAAGTCAACGCCCTCTTGGAACGCCTTCGCCGTGTTGACGGCATCCTGACCGATCATCGCGTCGATGACGAAGAGCACCTCGTCGGGGTTTGTCACCCGGCGAATGTTCGCCGCCTGCTTCATCATGTCGGCGTCAACGCCGAGTCGTCCGGCGGTGTCGATGATGACAATGTCGTGCTGCTTCTGGCGCGCGTATTCGACGCCATCGCGCGCGACCTTGACGGGGTCGCCGACACCGTTGCCGGGCTCGGGTGCGAAAATCGCGACGCCAGCCTGACCTGCAACAACCTGGAGCTGGTTCACGGCGTTGGGGCGCTGGAGGTCGCTCGCGACCAGGAGCGGGGTGTGCCCGTCCTTGGCCAACATCTTCGAGAGCTTGCCCGCGAAGGTCGTCTTACCGGAGCCCTGCAGGCCGGCGAGCATGATCACCGTCGGCGGGTTCTTCGCGAACTCGAGGCGGCGCTGCTGCCCGCCGAGGATCGCAACGAGCTCCTCGTTGACGATCTGCACGACCTGTTGCGCCGGGTTCAGCGCCTTGTTCACCTCGTCACCAAGGGCGCGATCGCGCACCTTCGCCGTGAAGTCCTTGACGACGGGCAACGCCACGTCGGCGTCAAGAAGCGCGCGCCGAATCTCGCGCACAGTGCCGTCAACGTCGGCCGCCGTGAGACGGCCCTTCGTGCGGAGGTTGCGGAAGGTCTCAGTAAGACGGTCAGACAGGGTGCCGAAAGTAGCCATGGTGCGGCCAGTTTACGCGAGCGCACGCGCGAACTCGCCCCGCCACAGCGGTGTGACCTTTAGACCGGGCGCCCGGGTCGCTCAAGCAACGCCGGAATGCCCCCTGTTGCGCGCCCAAGCAGCGCCGGCAACGCGGTGCGCCCCGCGCCGTCGACCGCCCACATCCGCAGCGCCGCAATGACCGCCCCGCCATATGCCGCGCCGACGACGTCTGCCACCAGCGAGTCGACTCCCCCGCGCACAAGCCGCGCCGATACCGCCGTGGCGATGGTCAGCAGCCGCCGGGCAGATTCGCGCTCAAGCTCGTCGTCGATGCCCATCGCGGTCGCGTTTGCGAGCGCGAGCACCAAGCTATCGGGCGCGAGCGCGTGGCCGAGTGCGTCGATCGAGCGCGTGAGGGTGGCCGTGGCATCCGCCGTCTCGTCGTCGCGAAGTGCTGCCTCAAGCATGACGATTTGTGCGTCGAGACTCGACCACAAAAGATCGCCTTTAGACGAGAAATAGTTGAAGAAACTCGATCTGCTGACCCCGGCTCGCCGGGTGATTTCGGCGATCGTGGTCGCTTCGTAGCCCTGTTCAAGAAACAGTTCGCACGCGGCTTCGGCGAGCACCTCACGCGATGACGCGCGCGGCCGGCCCGCTGCAACCGGCGCGGTGACAGCTTGCGGCGCAGACAGCGGTGCGGCAGGCATGGTGGCTCAGTCTGCGCTCGTGACCGACTGCACCTGCGCGTCGCTGGTGAGATTCACGAGCAACACGTCATCGGTCGCATCGGGGTCGAGCGCGTATTCGAGCACAGCGAACGGGTCGGCACTGCCGTGTTCATCGGCGAGGATCGTCATGCTCATGAGTTGCAGCGAGCGAATCACGTCAACGTCAATGTCGCCAGAACGATCGACCAACAGGTCTTGCAGTTCTTCGCCGAGGGTCGCTTGCTGCTGCACAATAAACTCGGTCACCTCGCTCGCACGGTCGTCGACCTCGGCAAGCATCGCCTCACGCGCATGCGCATCGAGGTTCGCGATCCCGTTGATCATCGCGGCCGCAATGTCGAGCGCCTCGGTCGACACGTCGTCCTGGTCGGGCGCGGTGAGATCGACGGTGACGGTCTGATCACCCATGTCGACGTTCTCCGACCAGAAAATGGATCCATCGGGGCCAGACTCAAGGAGTCCGAAAAAGTCGTGCTCAATCGCCATACCCCTATAGAACCAGGGTGGCGCCAGTTACGAAAGTGCGGGCGGGCCTGCGCGTGTCGCGAAAGGCGACGTTGAGAGCGGATGCCTCGGCCCCGCCAGCCGCACTAGCTGACGAGTGACTCGGCAAACACGTGCGGCGTGAAACCGGTGAGGTCACCGATTTCTTCGCCCTGGCCGAGGAGCTTCACGGGAATGCCCGTCTTCTCCTGCACAGCGAGCACGAAGCCGCCCTTGGCCGAGCCATCGAGCTTTGTGAGCACGAGACCCGTGACCCCGGCATGCTCGAGGAACGCGCTCGCCTGGATCACGCCGTTCTGCCCGGTGGTTGCATCCAGCACGAGCAGCACCTCAGCGATCGGTGCCTGCTTCTCGATGACACGGCGAATCTTCGAGAGCTCATCCATGAGGCCGGCCTTGGTGTGCAGGCGCCCCGCGGTGTCGATCAGGACGATCTCGGTGCTCGTCTGCTTTGCGTACTCGATCGTCTGGAACGCAACTGAGGCAGGATCTTGGCCCTCGTGCTGCGGCCGCACGATGGCCGCTCCCCCGCGTTCGGCCCAGGTTGCGAGCTGCTCGACGGCCGCGGCCCGGAACGTGTCGGCCGCACCCACAACGACGGTGCGCCCATAGCGCTGCAAGAATTTCGCGAACTTGCCGATCGTCGTCGTCTTACCGACGCCATTGACGCCAACGACGAGTACGACTGCGGGCCGCTCGCTCAGGCGAAGGGTTGTGTCGAACTTCGCGAGACGTTCTTCGATGGTCTCACGCAGCATCCGCTGCAGATCGCGCGGGTCAGTCGTGCGGAAGCGCTCCACCTGTTCGCGAAGCTGCTCGACGATCGCCTCGGTGATGTCGGGCCCGAAATCGGCAGTAATCAGCGCCGTCTCAAGGTCGTCCCAGGTGTTCTCATCGATCGTCGGCTTGACGAAGACGCCGCGCAGGGCGCGTCCGAGCGACCAAGATTTCTCTGCCATGGCTCCAGCCTAGGGGGCGCGTGCCCGGGGCCCTGTTGCGCGGGCGCGCGCCGCGCTAGCCTTCGCTTGTCGTCACGGTGCAGCATCCCTTCTTACCCGATGGAGGTCCCGATGTCGGATTCATCACGCGCGCGCCTGCTCGAACTCGGCGAAGCCCTGGATGGGACCCTGTTCCTTCCGCATGATGAGGGTTGGATCGAGGCCGCCAGCCCGTGGAATCGTGCGATCGTGCAACGTCCGGCGGCAGTGGCGGTGCCCGCGAACGTGGCCGATGTGCAGCGCATCATGCACGCCGCTCGCGATGCCGGGCTCGGCGTGACGGTGCAGCCCGGCGGACACGGCCCGCACGGCGGCGACCTGCAGGACTGCATCCTGATTCGCACGAGCGCCTTCGATGAGCTCGTGATCGACGCCGCCGCCGGCACTGCGCGCGTGGGCGCGGGCGTGCACTGGGGTCGCTTGTTGCGGGAGCTCGACGGCACCGCACTCGTGGCCCTCGCCGGAAGCAACCCGACAATCAACATCGTGAGATTCACGATCGGCGGTGGACACTCGTCACTCGGCCGGGCGTATGGCCTCGCCGCGCACTCGGTCCTCGCTGTCGAGATGGTGACCGCCGACGGCGCCGCCGTGCGCGTGACGGGTGACGGCGACGCAGAGTTGCTCTGGGCGTTGAAAGGCGGCGGCGGTCAGTTCGGGGTCGTCACCGCGCTGGAGTTTCGGCTCCATCCCGCGCCCGAGGGCGGCAGGCTCTATGGCGGCAAGCTGACGTTCCCCGCCGCCGTCGCTGCGCCCGTGCTGCGGGCGATGGCCGATGTGGCCGCCTCAGCACCCGAGCCGCTGAGCATCAGCGCTGTGATGATGGTCCTCCCCGACCTGCCAGTGGTACCCGAACCGCTACGGGGCCAGCAGATCGTGACCGTCGATATCGTGTCGCAACTCGGCCGCGAGGCGACCGAGCGGGTGATCGAGCCAATTCGTAGCGCTGGCCCGGTCGTCGCCGACACGGTTGCCGAGTTCGGCATCGGCGCCCTGACCGACGTGTTCGCCGAGCCCGTCGACCCGGTGCCCACACTTGAGTGGAGCGCGCTCGCGGGGACGGTGAACCATGCGACCGTCGACGCGCTCGTCGGGGCGTTCGTCGAGGGCGCGGCGCTCGGCCTCTCGCTGCTACAGATTCGCCCGCTCGGCGGCGCAATCGGTCGGGCCGCGACCCCGCCCGCCGTGGCCGGGGTCGCGGGTGTGCTCGGGGCGGGGGCTCTGCTCGGCGCGGCCGGGTTTGTGTTTGATCCCGCGATGCTCGAGCCGGTCGGCACGGCGCTCAAAATCGTTCGGGATGCCGCTGCCCCGCACACCGTTGCGGGCCGGGTCGTGACGTTCCTCGCGCCCGGCGAAGACCTCGGCTCCGCCTATGCTCCCGCCGAGATCGCGCGCCTGCGCGCGGTGAAGGAACGCGTTGACCCGGAGGGCCTGATTCGGAGCAACCGCCCCTTGCCGGTCGGTTGAGCTGAACTGAGCGGGCGGGCGCGGCGCGGCGCTAGCCTGCTCGTTCCGCGTCCGCCACGCGGTCGGCACGCTCGGCACGCTCGGCACGTTCGCCGCGCCCGGCACGCTCACTACCGACCCGTTGCCCAACGACCGCCGAGACGCCGTCCTGCCGCATCGATACCCCGTAGAGCGCGTCGGCGATCTCCATCGTGCGCTTCTGATGGGTGATCACGATCAGCTGACTGGTCTCACGCAGGTCTTCGAAGACGGTGAGCAATCGGCCGAGGTTTGCATCATCGAGGGCCGCCTCCACCTCATCGAGGATGTAAAACGGGCTGGGTCTCGCCTTGAAAATCGCGACCAGCAGCGCGACGGCGGCGAGCGAACGCTCGCCACCCGACAGGAGCGACAGCCGCTCGATCTTTTTGCCCGCCGGTCGCACGGCAACTTCGATCCCGGTCGTGAGCAGGTTGTCGGGGTCGGTGAGCGTGATGCTCCCGGTGCCACCCGGGAACAGCGTCGGAAATACCTCTCCGAACGCCGCCTTTGTGTCTTCGAAAGCCGCCGCGAAGATGGTCTGCATCCGGTCATCGAGCTCGTCGATGATGGTCATCAGGTCTTTGCGAGTTGCGACCAGGTCACCGAGCTGGTCGGTGAGGAACGCGTGCCGCTGTTCGAGCGCCGCAAACTCTTCGAGCGCGAGCGGATTCACGCGCCCGAGCTGTGCGAGCTTCCGTTCGGCCGTAACGAGCCGCTTCTGCTGGGCGGCCCGATCGAACGGCATCGATGGTGCATCGTCAGGTGCTTCGACGTTTGGTATTCGGCCGTCGAGCGCTGCAGCGTCTGACGCGCCCTGCGTCGCCGGCGCGTTCGCGGGCGCTTCTTCGCCCGGGGCAAACATCACCGGCTGGTCGGGCCCATACTCCGACACGAGGATCCGCTCCTCGAGCCCAAGCTCCGACGCGACCCGCTCGAGCAACGACGACACGTGCAGTTTCTTCTCGTAGATCTGCAGTTCGAGGCCATGCACGTTCTCGGTGAGCACCGCGAGTCGTTCGCGAAGCTCGGTCTCTTGCGCGCGCAGGCCGACAAGCTCGGAGTTTCGCTCGGCGCGCTCGGCTTCGGCGCCGGCAAGGGCAACGCGGGCGTCGGTCAGCGACCCGTCGACCGACGCGAGCACCAGAGGCAGCTCGGCGACTACGCCTTCGGCCGCGGCCTGCTGCCGGCGGCGAATGACCGCGCGGCGCGCGGCCGCCTCGGCGGCGGCACGCTCGCTCTCCCGTTGGCGTTGCAGCGCGACGACTCCGGCCTCGCTGGCGCGGACGCGCTCGCGCAGCGTCTCGACGTCGAGCCGGGCCCGGACCTCGGCTTCTCGGGCCGCCTCAACGTCGGCGAGCAGGCCGGCTCGGGCCGTGGCATCCATCATCGGCCGTGGGGCCTGCTGCGCCGCTTCAAGTTCGCGTTTGGTCTTGGATGCCTTGGCTTCGGCCTCGCTGACGCCCGCCGACGCGGCGGTCAGGCCCGTTGCAAGACGCTCGCACTCGGCCACCGCCGACTCGTGGCGCACCTTCACGCGGTTGACGGTTTCGGCCTGGGCCGCGAGCGCGGCATCATGCTCGCGAAGCTCACGGAGCGACTCTTTCGCGTCGTAGCGCGCGACGTCGAGCTCATTTTGGCGATCTTGCAGCTCGGCTCTGGCTCCATCGATGTCTTCGCGCACGGCCTCGAGCCGCACCGCTGCCGCATCGCGCTCGGCGAGGAGCTCGAGCCTGCTCTGCTGGCCCCCCGAGCCGCCCTGCAGCGTGTGGTCGGTGATGATGTCGCCGGTGCGGGTCACGAGCGTGATCGGGCCGCCGAGTTCGGCCGCGGTGAGCGCGGGCCCCGCGACGCGGGCGGCTTCGAGATCGTCGGCCACGCCCACGAACGAGAGCACGCCGAGCACGCCCGCGGGTGCGGTCACGACCGAGACCGCCGGGACGACCCCGGCGAGCCCCGCTGGCCAGACAGGCCGGGCCGGCGCGATCCCGCCCCCGTCGGCGATCACAAACTCAATCCGCCCAACGTCGCCGGCGGTGTCGAGCGCGCGGTACGCGGCATCCCGGTCGTCGACGAGCACGCCCTCGGCGAGGCTGCCAAGCACGGTAGCGATGGCGGCTTCAAAGCCGGGCTGCACGTGCACGTGGTCTCCGACGAGCCCGCGGAGCCCCGCGATGTCGCGTGCGAGCAGGGCAGAGGCCCCGTTCTTGACCTCCATCGCGCGGCTGAGGGCACCGACCTGCGCGGTCAGCGCGTCGCGCTCGCGCTCGGCGGTGTGCAGGCGCTCACGCAGCGCATCGACGTCTGTCTCGCCGACGGTGACCGCGCGCTGGGCGCGTTCAAATGCCTCGCCCAGCGCCACCGCGGTGTCACCGTCCGGGACAAGATCCGGGTCAAGGCCGGCGAGCGCGGCAGCGGCCTCATCGCGGCGCAGGAGCGCGGCATCCAGAGCATTCTGTTGGCGAAGCACGCCGCCTCGCACGGCTGCCAATGTGGATGCCGCAGCCTCAGCCGCACCCTTCAACTTCGTGAGCTGCACATCGTGCGCCGAGATCAGCACGCTCTGCGCTGCAATGTCGGCGTCGAGCGCGTCGAGCGACGTGCGTGCGCGGGCAAGCGCGTGGGATGCGGCGGTCACCGCATCGGCGGCGACGCCAAGACCCGCGGCGAGCGCCGCAACCTCGGCTTTGGCTTCGTCGATGTGCGCCTGCAACACGGTGGCATGCGCACCGACGGATTCGTCTTCACTGCCGAGCAACGCCAGGCGCTGGACCGCGAGGGTGAACAGACCGCGCAGTCGCTCCTGTACTTGTTCAAGCTCGAACGCAACGCGCCGCGCTTCGTCGACGGCATCTGATGTCTGCGTCTGCTCGATGCGCGCAACCCGCACCCGCACCTGCTCGAGCTGCTCTTGCAATACGAGCCGCTCAGCGTGGCGCTCCTGCTCACCCCGTGTGTGATCGGCGAGCGCGGCGCGCAGCGACACGACGTCGTCTGCGTAGAGGCGGGCCTTCGCATCGCGGGCGATCGCGGCGATGGTCTGTGCCTCGCGAGCAATTTCGGCCTGATGGCCGAGCGGCTTGAGCTGTCGCCTGATTTCACCGGCCAGGTCGCTCAGCCGGGTGAGGTTTGCCTGCATCGCGTCGAGCTTGCGAAGGGTCTTCTCTTTGCGGCGGCGATGCTTCAAGATGCCGGCCGCTTCTTCGATGAACCCGCGGCGGTCTTCGGGGCTCGCGTGCAGCACGCCGTCAAGGCGCCCCTGGCCCACAATGACGTGCATCTCACGGCCGAGGCCCGAGTCACTCAGCAGCTCCTGCACGTCGAGGAGCCGGCAGGTGTCGCCGTTGATTGCGTACTCACTCGAGCCGTTGCGAAACAGGGTGCGGCTGATCGTGACCTCGGCGTATTCGATGGGGAGGGCGCCGTCAGAGTTGTCGATCGTTAGCTGCACTTCGGCGCGGCCGAGCGGCCCACGCGTTGCGGTGCCCGCAAAGATGACGTCTTCCATTTTGCCGCCGCGCAGGGTTTTCGCTCCCTGCTCGCCCATCACCCACGCAAGCGCGTCGACGACGTTCGACTTGCCGGAGCCGTTCGGCCCCACGATGCACGTGACACCCGTTTCGAAGGCGAACGTGGTGGGTTGGGCAAACGACTTGAACCCTTTGAGCGTGAGGCTCTTCAGGTGCATGCGTGCCCCTCCATACGTTCGCTTCGCGGGTTCTTCGAGATCACCGTGGATATCAGGCCACGGTACCGGACTCGCCCGACACCCGGCCGGAGCCACGGCGGTGACGAACGCCAGGATTCGGCGAGCGCGCCCGCCAGCATGCTGCCGGATCGCAACCCAGACGCCCCCGCGCTACACTCCCGAGTGATGACATTCACGGTGCAGTTTTGACCACGATCCACGCCCACATGCCCTCCCCGCTCAGCCCGCGGCTCGCCGCCAGACACGCAGACTTCGTGTCGGAGCGCCCGAACGGTGCCGACGAAGACGTCCACATGCTCCCGGCGATCGTCGATCACATCATCGATCGCTGCAGCAAGCCCGGCGATGTGGTGTTCGACCCGTTTGCCGGTTTTGGCACCACGCTCAAGCGCTCGGTTGCCCTGGGCCGTGGCGCACTCGGCATTGAACTGCTCCCCGAACGTGTCGACTACATCCGCGCCCGCATATCTGGTGCGCACATCATCGAGGGCGATGCCCGAGAGTTGCTGCGTCTCGTTCGGCAGCGCGATCGCCACGACAACACCCCGCAACGCATCGACCTGATCGTCACCTCTCCCCCATACATGTCGGCCGAGCACGGCGAGCCCGACGCCCTCACCGCCTACGAAAACGATGACGGCGACTACACGCGGTACGTCGCCGAACTCGGCCACGTGGCCGCGCAGTGCGCCCGAGCCATCGCCCCCGGCGGCTTCGTCGTCTGGAACGTCGCCGACATCCACCACATGGCCCGCACCACACACCTCATTGACGACTGCACGCGCGCGCTCAGCGAGCACCTCACCCTGATCGGCATCACCGACATCGAGTGGGATCACTACCCTCACGACCTGGTGCGCGACGCGATCCTCGTGTTCCGCCGCACGCCGGAGCCCATCGAAACGTCTTGATCTTGTGGATGCCTGGGCCCCGGCATCCACGCTGCACAACCACGCTCAGACCTCGCGTGGCACCCCAAACGCATCGACGTTGCGTTCGCGCCCCTCCGCCGTGTCCTTCCCTTGGAACAGCTCGAGCACCACGACGGCGAGCGCAATCGACACGGTGCACGCCAAGACGGTCGCAGTCGGCAGGACGGCACTCAACAGCGCCGTCGCGGCGAGCAACACGAACAGGAGCGATCCGAACCACGGCAGCGAGCGCCGCAGGAGAATCAGCCACGCCACGATCATGTAGACGCCGACGGGGATCGCGAGCGCGAATGAGACCAGAATCGATTCGGATGCCGCGACCTTGCCGGTCAGCAGATCTAGCTCGGTTGCTATCCCGGCCGAAAGCGCCCCGACCGCGGCGAAAAGAACGTAGTGCGCGTAACCGAACACGAGCCCGCTTCGGCGATCCCGGAGGAGCTTGACTGACTGCGTTGAGAAATAGATCCACCAGACACCGGCGGCGAGCACGAGTGCAACGACGCTCAGCGCAACGATCTCCGAGGTGCGCCTGCCACCAGCGGCGGCATCGAAAAGAGCGTTGGCCGAGGCGAGCAGGCTTTCGCCAAGCAGGATGAGCACGAAGAGACTGAACCGTTCGGCGATGTGTCGAGGGTGCCACGGGGTCTCGCGGCGCCGCTCCGCCCACACCGGGACCAAGAGTTCGAGCACGACCGCGCCCCAAAATGACCAAAGCTGCGCCTCTGGGGGCAGGACCAATCGAAGCAGCCACACGCACTGCACGGAAGCGATACCGCCGGCATAGCGGAGCGCCGCTGCGCGCTGGCTCGGGTCGGAAATCGCAACCCGGACCCACTGGCTCACCATGGCGAGGCGCATGATGACGTAGCCCCAGGTCACGGTGTTCCACTCCCCGTTGAGCATCGCTCCGGAAACCCCGGCCGCGAGCACGAGCACTCCGCCCATCTGGACGATCGTGGTGACCCGATACAGCCAGTCGTCGGTGTCGAACGCCGATGCGAACCAGGTGAAGTTCATCCATGCCCACCAGATCGCGAAGAACACCATCAGGTACGACACGACCGCGTGCCCCGGATCGCCAGTGGTGAGTTCGAGATGCAGCGCTTGCGAAGCCTGCGAAACGGCGATCACAAAGACGAGATCGAAGAACAGTTCAAGCGAGCTGGCGACCCGGTGTTGTTCACGCGGGTCGCGCGCGACCATGCGCGGGAACCTCGGCGTGTTGCGTGTCTTCATCGTCTCTTCCCGAGGCATCCGTCGGCCCAGCGCGTTCGCAACGCGCCGAGGGCGAGCGCCTCCTCAGCTATTTTGCGGCATGCATCAGCGACGCCGCCACGATGAGATCACGGATGTCGCCGCGGTGCGCATGCAGTTCGTCAATGTTCGCAAGCTTTACGTGGCGCATCTTGGCGCTGCCGGTGAGGAGTCCGGCGGGGTCGTCGAGGAGGGAACCCTGCATGAACGTGAGCGAGACCCACTTCGCGTACGGCATCACCGCGGCCACGCCCCATCCGTTGTACCCGTACTGATGCGCGCCGTAGCCGATTGCCTGGTCGACGGTGTCGACCGAGGCCGCGATGTTGGGCAGCGTCTCACTCAACAGCTCGTGGAAGGCGAGGTACACCTCGACAATCGGTGCCGGGCGCTCGGCAACGAGCTTCTGAAGGGCCTCGGCGCTCGGGTTGTCGATGTGTGGGTGCTGTTTTGCCATGCGGCCAACCTAACCGCTGCGGCCGACACAGCACAGGGTTCGGATGACGTGAGGCCGGCGGGCCAGCTGTTAATGTTGCACGATGGCCGACGCACCCCAGATCATCACCTTCTCGGTCGCACCCGAGCGCCTCAAACTCGCGAGACGCACCCACCAATCGGTGAGCCGGACCCTCGCCGTGGCCATGGGAACGCTGGCGCTGGTCATTGCAGTATTGGGCTCGTTGCTCTCCCAGCAGGGCACCACATCGCTGCCGGGAAGCCTCGCTGTTGCGGCGGCGTTTGCAGTGTGCGCCGTGTTCATGGTGTGGTCTACGTCGAAGACGTTGCGGCGAGCCGAGCGGTTTCTCGCGGCCGATGGCGCGACCTTATTTGTTGTCGGCCCCACCTCACTTCGTGTCGCTGACTTCGAGATACCGTACGAACGCATCACCTGCATGTACGCCCAGGTGGAGGGCGAGACGTATTCCGCCGGCGGAATTCGTGGCGAAGTCATGGCGTATCGCATGGATCTCAGCGAGGATCGTCCTACCCCCGGGCGGGCTGTTGGTACTCGCATTGGCAATACCCAGCGCCGCAAGCTCTACCGCGATGGCGCGAAGAGCGCGATTTCGCTCGCTATCGGCATCGATAAAAAAGCCACGCTCCAGGTGCCCGAGGGTGTGATCAACCCGCTGAAATTGCTCCCACACCGCGGCGCTGACCCCGGGCGCATCGATGTGCCATTCGGCGCATTCCTTTCAGACGTCGAGCTTCAGCAGCTCCTCGGGAGTGTGCACGGAGCAACCGGTGGCAACGCGTTCCCGATCATGATCGTCTCGGGAATTCTGGACTGGGCAACAGCCTCGACCTCGGTGTGTGAAACCCGAGCGACGATTTGGGAGGGGTATTCGGCGTTCATCGCCGCTGGCACCGGGGGCAAAAGTGCGACGAACGGTTCATGAACGAGTCCCGCTTGATCGGCCCGCCACACCGCGGGCACGGCGCTCCCCCACGCCCATAGGCATTGAGTGAGTGCGCGAAATACCCAGCCTCGCCGTTCACATTCACGTACTGCGCATCGAAACTCGTGCCGCCTTCGACCAGCGCCTTGTTCAGCACTGCGCGTACCTCGGCGAGCAGGCGATTCACGCTTCGGGTGGGCAACGCCGACGCCGCAGTCTCGGGGTGGATGCGCGCCGCCCACAGCGCCTCGTCGGCATAAATGTTGCCCACGCCGCTGATGACGGTCTGATCGAGCAACACCCGCTTGATCGCCGAGTTCTTGCGTGCGAGCACACTGACCAACCGGCGATCATCAAATGCCGCATCGAGCGGATCACGCGCGATGTGCGCCACCTGCGACGGCACCAGGGCCTCGCCCGAACCCCATCCGGCCGGCGCGCCATCAGCGGTGGGCACGAGCGCGTCAATCGCGAGCGATCCAAAGGTGCGCTGGTCGACGAAATCGACGCGCATTTCACCGTGTTCGGGATGCTCCAGTCCCACCCGCACCCGCAGGTGCCGGCCATCCTCAGCACCGGGCGCGCGCAACAGCAACTGGCCGCTCATGCCCAGGTGCGCAACCAGCGCCTCGCCGGCGGGATCACCAGCACCAGCGGCGCCACCTGGAGAAAGTGGCATCCATAAGAATTTTCCGCGGCGCGCAGCGCCCACGATGCGTCGACCCCCCAGCCGCACCTCAAAATCAGACGCATCGCCGTCGTGGCGCGTCAGCGCTCGTGAATCGAAGACTTCAACACCAGAAATCACCGCATCAGTCACGGCGGGCGAGAGGCCGAGGCGGACGACCTCGACTTCGGGAAGTTCAGGCACGCGCGCTGAGGGTGCGCCACGCGGCAAGCGCTGCGGCCATCTCAGCGTGCTTCTTGCTTGTGCCCACACCGGTTTCGGTTGCGATCTTGCCCACGATCACGGTCGCGGTGAACTCGCGATTGTGGTCCGGCCCGACCGAGACGACCGAATACACCGGCGCCGGCGCCGCGAGACGAGCGGCAAGTTCTTGCAGGCTCGTCTTCGGGTCCATGGCGGCGCCATAGCGTTCGGGATCGGCAAGAAGCGGTTCGACCAAGCGCAAGACCAGGTCGGTGGCCGCTGCCGGACCGGCGCTCAGGTAGGTCGCACCGATCACAGCCTCGGTGGTGTCGGCAAGGATCGACTCTTTGTTGCGGCCACCCGTCTGCTCTTCGCCACGGCCAAGCAACACGTACTGACCGAGCCCGATACGCCGCGCAACCTCCGCGAGCGCGACCGTCGAAACAACACTCGCGCGGCGCTTTGCGAGGGCGCCCTCATCGAGCAGCGGATGCTGTGTGTACAACATCACGGTCACCGCTTGCCCGAGCACCGAATCGCCGAGAAACTCAAGGCGTTCGTTGTGCGGGATGCCGCCGTGCTCGTACGCGTACGAGCGGTGCGTCAGTGCCAACGTCAAAAGCTCAAGGTCGATATCGACCTTGAGCTTTTGAGCAAGAGTTACGAGCGACACGGCGCCATCCATTTTCAGGCTGACGCCAGAGTGCACAGCAACTGACTAAACGTCAGCGACCTTGCGACCCTTGTACTCAAGGAAGAGCTCCGTGCCCTGCGAGTCCGTAACGACCTTCGCCTGGTGGGGACGGCTGTAAACGACCTCGCCGTTCTCAATCGTCTTGGTCAGCGTGATGGGCGCTGCCTTCCACTGCGCACGGCGCGAGCGGGTGTTGGAACGGGAGACCTTCCGCTTGGGAGGGTTACCAGCCATAGCTGTATCTCTTCTCTATCTCGGGCGCGGGGCAAAAGCGCGGACTAATCCGCGCCCTCTTCCCCATTGCCTGGGTCTGTGGTGAACTTCCCGAGCGCCGCCCAGCGTGGATCGAGGGCTTCTTCGGGGTGTGCGTCTGTGCCGTGCGCGAGCTTCACACCGGTCTCGGGGTCGAGACCTGCGCAATCCGGCTCACACACTGGTTGAAACGGGAGCGACAACACGATCGCATCCCTAACCAAGATTTCAAGATCCACGTGGTCGTCTTGAACGTCAAAGTCAGCCGCTTCGGTTCCAGCGTACGCGAAAAGTTCTTGAAAATCGACTTCAAGCGGCTCGTCGATCGGCTCGAGGCAACGACCGCAGATTCCGGTGTATCCGGTGACGGCTTCGCCCGAGACCAAAATGCCCTCGTGGACTGACTCCAACCGTACGTCGAGGTCAAGCTTTTCACCAGCGGGAACGGCGACGAGACCCTCCCCCCATGCGGTGGGGACGGTGAGATTGAGGGTGACTTCACGCATCTCGCCTGAGCGGTGCATGATGTCGCGAACGGGAAGACTCAACGGGCCGGGTCGGTGATGTTTCACACTTCCAAGCGTACCGTCGCCCGGCTGGGTGGGCGCCCACAACCGCGAGCGCCCAAGCAGTTAGATGCCGCGCGCGCCCGTGTCGAGGTAGCGCGCAACCGCCGGCGGCACGAACGGCGAGACATCGCCGCCCAACTGCGAGACCTGGCGCACCAGTGAACTTGAAACCAGCGCGTGCGATGGGTCGGGCAGCAGGAAGACCGTCTCGACATGCGCCAGATGACGGTTCACGATTGCCATCGGCGTTTCGTAGGCGACATCGAT
>Ga0209476_10000411_pt1 | contig 28842 bp, 26 predicted proteins | sample KloWWTrecipitate_FD_187179 | JGI IMG/M metagenome (GOLD analysis project Ga0209476, IMG submission 187179) | Active sludge microbial communities from Klosterneuburg, Austria, studying microevolution and ecology of nitrifiers - Klosterneuburg... | ecosystem: Engineered > WWTP > Aerobic digester... | reverse complement strand
AAAAGAACCCGCAGCCCGAACTGCAGATTCGGGCGGAAAAAACCACCCAGTACCAGTTGATCGCGACCGTCATGGCCAACGCCAAGAGCGCGGGCATGGTCAAGATCGGATTCATCACCGCGCAGGCTGATCGGTGATCTGATCCAATCTTGCATAGCTGGAATCCGGAAAGGCGTCGCGAAAGCGGCGCCTTTCCTGTTTGTGGGATGGGCAACAGGTGTAGTATCGATGGCGTCAACGCGGGACCAGCATCCAGAAAGCCGCCATTCCGCATTGACTGCAAGATGGAACACTGACCGAAGTCACGACCGAGGTGCACCATGTCCCATGCAAGCAAGCGCAATCCGACTGCAATGACGATGGCCGAGATCAACATCACTCCGTTGGTGGATGTCCTCCTTACCGTCCTCATCATCTTCATGGTCACCACGCCCCTGCTGACCCGGAACATTCCGTTTCCATTGGCCGGTACCGAGCCGGGCAAGAGTGAGCCCGTGACTATGGATCTGGCGATTCGCGACAGCGGCGAACTCGTTCTCGATGGGCAGTCGACCAGTCGTCGTGGTCTGGATCAGCAATTGCAGATCGCCAACGCACGCGGCGTTCCGATCCAGCTCGATATCCGGCCCGAGCCGCACTCTTCCTATGACAACCTGGCCAACGTGCTTGCCATTGCGCACAACAATCGAATCAACGGCCTGCGCGTCGTTGCCCCGCAGGGCGAATAGGCAGCGTCATTCCGGCCCGACCAGGATCGAAAACCGCGCGGGATCGCCGCGGCGCGCCACGCCGCGGCAGCGCACAAACGAAAACCGGAAGCGACCCAGAGCGGCGCGTGCAGCGGCCCGCACGGTACGCTGCATCAAGGGCTTTGTCGTGCCCCACCGGCCCCTGGCGCGGACGCGCAGCGCCGGATGATGTCCAGGTAATTGCGCACGGTCACGCCGAGACCCGCATACAAGGCCTCGGCAAACAAGGCGTGCCCAATGGAAACCTCAGCGAGCGTCGGAATGGCCTGCAGCAGCGTGGCCAGGTTGGCCTGGCTGAGATCATGCCCGGCATTGACGCCCAGTCCACATTCACGAGCATGCTGCGCGGTGACGACGCAGGCTTCGAGTTCGCGTTCAAACGCGCCACCCGCATGGGCCTGGGCAAACGGACCCGTGTAGATCTCGATACGATCGACCCCACAGTCGGCAAGCTCCGCAATCACCGTGCAGCCGGGATCGACAAACACGCTGGTCCGCGCTCCGCACGCCTTGTATTCGCGGATCATGGCTTGCAGGCGTGGAAAGTCGGTGTCCCGGTCAAAGCCGTGGTCGGAGGTGATCTGCGCGTCGGCGTCAGGAACCAGGGTGACCTGGGCCGCGCGGGATTGCCGGACCAGCTGCAGCAGGCCGGGATATTCATCGCGCGCTGCCGCGAAGGGATTGCCCTCGATATTGAGCTCGGCCTGGCCGACGATACCGGCAATCTGCAGCACGTCCGTCGCGCGGATGTGGCGTTGATCGGGCCTTGGATGCACGGTGATGCCGTGGCAACCCGCGGCCAGCGCGCAGGCCGCGGCAGTCAGCGGCCGCGGTTCCTCCGCGCCGCGGGAATTCCGCAAGACCGCAACCTTGTTTACATTGACACTCAGTAGAGTCACGACGAACCTTCCCCCGAAACAGTTGACCATCCTGACGCGCGGCAGAAGGTGACGGTCAGCGGCATGCCTCGCTGGATTCGCTCCAGACCACCGGTTCCCACCACGCGCCGTCGCGCCACTCGTTGCGATGCTCAGGCACAATGCGGGTGGCAAGCCGGTAGGTGGTGTCGGCCTTCACATCAATGGTCAGGGACTTGTAGCGCGATGGCCCCTGGTTGTCACGCAGGCGACTGTTGAAGCCGAGGTAGCGGCTGTCGACATTCTCCGCAACCGTGATGGTATGGATGCCCGTGCTGACACGGAAATTGCTCTGGCCGTCAAAAGGCGAATTGCGATCATCGATGCTGATCAGTTTCAGCGGATGCAGTCCCCGCTGGGTGGGCGCGTTGTCGAAGACACTGATCCGGCCGCAGCCGGCGGTCGAGTTCCTGTCTGCCTCAGCGGTCTCGGGTGCTCGACTCGGCCCTGGCTCGCCCAGGCGCAGATGCACCGCCGGAATCTGCGTCGTGCGCACGATTCCATCAAACACCAGCACCTGCTCGCCACGGCGCACGTTGAAGCGGATCGCGGCGCCATCGGCGAGACCGGCAAATTGACGGCGCAGCTCACTCGCTGCGCGAGCCGAGCCATCTGCATCATTGCCGCGCCCGACCAGCGAGATGCCGTTGCAGGAGAGAATGATGTCGCCCGCGCGCATGCCCAGGCTTTCTGCGAGGCTGCCTGGCGTCGTGCCGAGAACGTGCAGCCCGGGCATGGCATTCTCCCCGCTGCGACTGTCGACGAGTACACCGAGCGTCGACAGGCGCTCCGTCGGCATCGCCAGGTCCAAAGAAATCCGCTCGACCGGGACATTGCCAAACGCACCGGACTGCACCAGATCAAGCAGGAGCAGACGCAATTCAGAGCGCAGCCGCTGCTCCACCACGTCCGCAGCCTTCTGCGTATTCGCGCTGGCGGTGCTCGCTGCAGTGGCATGCACATCGACATCGGCCGCATTGACGTCCCCGGCGGCCCAACCAGCCAGGGCGACGCACAGACCGAGCAAAAGCAGCATCCCGCGCCGGCAGTTTCCCAACTCCGGATCTGCACGTGTCATTTCAGCCTCCAGGAATCATATTCGCGTCACTGACAGGTTCGCGCCTGCATCCGCGCCGAGCGCGCGCAAGGCACCATTGCGCAAAACCCACAACGCAGCAAGCTCGTCATCCGTCGCGTTGCGGTCGTAGGCAGCCTGCAACCTCGCATCGATGAGGCGCAACTCGGACAACGCCCGAAAATCATCCTGAGCGCCGGAAACGGCGGCCAACTTCTCCTGCAACTGCTGCGAGGTCCCTTGCCTCACGGCAAGCTCTGGAGCCGACGTGGGCTGCCACGATGCGAGCGGATAGACGAAGGCAAGCACCAGCACCAGCGAAGCCAGCGCCCCCGTAAACGCCCCCAAGCGGATTCGTCGCCACCGGCGCTGGCGCCGGCCCCGAGTCTGGATGCGCCCCCACAACGCCGGATCGGGATCGAACTCCGGCAGTTGCCGGAAGAAGACGCCGGCAGACGTCGCAGCGGAACGCCCCGTGGAAATACTCATGCATCACCTCGCCATTCGATTGTCCCGGCATCCAGCACGCCAAGTCGCTTCAGGGCGCGGGCAAGCACGGATTTGGAGTAGCTCTCGCTTTGCCCGAACAAGCTGGCCAGTTCCTTGTGCGTATAACCTTCCAGTTCATGCAGGATCACGACGGCACGCTCGCGCACTGACAGCCGCATCAGCAGCGACCATGCATCAACGCCGACATCCGGTCCCGGCTGCTCGACCGCCATACGCTCGAGATGCACTTCTGCGCTTTCCGTGTCGAGGCGGCGGTTGCGACGCGCCATGTCGATCGTGGCATTCGTCGTCATGCGCTTGAGCCATGCACCAAACGGTGCATCGCCGCGGAATCCGGGCAGGGCATCCAGCATGCGCACGAACACGTCCTGCACGATGTCCTCGGCGGCCGCCGGATTGCCGAGGATGCGCAAGGCGAGGTTGTAGCAGGCTCTCGAATAGAGTCGGTAGATCGCTTCCTGGGCTGCCGCATCACGGCGTCGGGCCCGTTGCAGGACGAGCGGATCCAGTGCCTGGCCGAAGCCGGAACTCACTCGTTGTGCCAACCCGTCCGCAGCCATTCCAAGCATGACGATGAAGACCGCTCAAGCGTCGCAGGACGCGTCGACAACGGCACACGAGAATTCATGGCGAGACGCCACTGCGTGTGCGCAATCGAACCTCCCTGATTCCCTTCAGCGGGACCGAAAGCTCCGCTTTGCCGCGGGCTACGGCAATGCTCAGTACCACGGTATCGGCCGAGACGCGCACGACTTCGCCCTGGAAACGCTTGCCGTTCTCGGTCACCAGCTGGATGTCGCTGCCGACCAGGCCGGACAGACGTTCCTTGGCGACAAGCACGAATTCCTTGTCGGTGGCCGGCGGTGGCGGCAAGCGTTCGATGACCCCCGGCTTCCACACCAGGGCAAGGGTCGAATCCTTCGGCGGCGGTGGTGCACTGGCAATGATCCTTCGCTCGCCCTGCGCGTTCGCGAGATCGGGAGTGGCGCTGATGTCCGCTGCAATCGTCGGCGGCGGCGAAGTGGCCGGTAGCTGCACGCTGGCGGGTGCAGCCGGCGCGGCAGTTGTCGTGCTGGTTGCGGGTTCCTCATTCCTTGCCGGGGCCGCCGAGGTTCCGGCGTCGCCGCCAACGCCGGTGTCGGCGAGCGGTGCCGTGCCGGCGGGCGCGGGCATGGTCACAACGGCCACGGGTGGATCGACCACCGTGGTGATGTCGACCGGACGCTCCGGAGTTGCAAATGCCAGACGCAGCATGATTGGCGGCGCATCTTCGTAGCGTGCCGTGATATTGAGCAGGCGCAGCAGGTCTTCCTTCGGGTACGCCTCGATGCGTGCCGGTATCCAAGTGCTGTCCGGCAGGCTGGTCAGCTTGAGGTTGCCGCCATGGGTGGCCAGGCGCTGGTACAGCGCCAGCACGTCCTGACCCGGAATGATGCCGCGCGCGCCGAGAAACGCAGCAACGGCTTCAATGTGCCGGTCGATGAACTGTGCGGCGCTGACCCCGAGCCACTGCGCACAGAATTGATTGCGGCGGGCGAGATAGCCGGAGTCCTGATAGCCGATGCTTATTCGCGCCAGGCGCAATTTCTGCAGCGCTGCCGGGTCGAGCTTGCCGTTTGCGGGGAAGCCGGTCAGCTCGGCATCGGCGCGGACAGCCGCGATGTTTTCGCTGCGCAAGTCCATCGACAGGATCAACGAATGCGCGTCGCCATCGTATTGATAGCGCAGTTCGTCATCGCGCTCGCGGGTCTCGACGCCCATGCGCACGCGATCCTTGTCGCTGAGGGCGTCGCTGCCGCAGCCCAGGTTTTCAAACAGGGCCAGGTCCGTCGTGCCGAGCCAGCCGGCCAGCGGCACGCCCGTCGGACCTTCGCCAAGATGCAGGCCACGCGCGCGGATGCGCATCTGCACGGGCAGCTGGCCACCCGATCGGAGCGCATGAGCCACCAGCCAGAACGGCCCGCCGCCCCGCAAGTCCGCGACCCGCGCCAGCACGCTGCCCTTCCACACGCCCTGCTTCACGCTGAGCCGGGGATCGCGCAGGCGCACGCTGCCGTCGAGGGCGATACCGGCACTCGCGTAGTGCAATGTTGCAAATGGTTCGATGGCGGCGGCCATATCACGTGCGGCCGAACGTGCCGCGAACTCGAGCGCGACACCACCGGCACCGGCCATCAGCGTGGCCAGCAACAGGAAACTGCGCAATCTCATCGCCGCGCGCATCCTCATCTTTGACAGTCAAACTGTCGCTCGCACCCCTGCCCGCTGACGATAGCCGGAATGCCGTAAAGCGGCAATGTCACACGCCCGTGCCGGCAACGATTCCGTCGTCGTGTGCAGCCTGCGTCGATCTCGCCCGAAACGCGCGCGGTGCCGGCGACGCAAGCCGCCGGCAGCGGCGCTCAAACCTTGCGGATCGCCATCACGATGACCAGCAGGATCACCGCACCAATCATGGCATGGATGATGCTGCCGAGAATGCCACCGCCAATCGCGATACCCAATTGCGGCAGCAGCCAACTGGCAATGAATGCACCGACGATGCCGACCACGATATTGCCGATCAGGCCGAGCCCCCGACCTTTCACGATCAACCCGGCCAACCAGCCGGCAACGGCTCCGATCAGAAGCAGAATCAACAGACCTTCGATTGTCATGCTGGAATCCCCTCGAGCGCCGCCCATCGCGGCTCCGCCATACTGCCGCATTCGGCGAGGCGGCGCATGACACGGTCGATCCGCTCAGGAAACCGAATCCCCGGCGCCGGCCGCCTTTGCCGGGGAAGGCGCTTTCGGCTGGCCGCCGCCACGTGCCGCATTGGCCTTGTCGCGGATGGCATGCAGCACTTCCGGGGGCAGCATGGCCGCATCCGGGCGCGAATTTGCCGAGATGCGATCCGCAGCCAGCGAGAATACCGTGCCGAACAAGCCGACCACCGTCAGCAGCAAGGCGATGCCGAGCACGCCGGGACTGCGTGTAAGGATGGCGACAGCCAGGCCAATCAAGGTCATGGCGATCATGATCCAGCGCGTCATGTCGATTCCCCCCGTCAGTCATCCGCACCCTGGGCAGGTTGCCCGGGCAATGTCCGGCAAATTATCAGACCGGGCAGGGCAGCGGCTGTCCGCCAATCGGTGGAATGCTGCCGGTAGTATGGGTGCGCGGTGCCGCACGCAGCACCTCAACGCTCCGAATGCCCTGCCTCGAACCAGTCATGGCGGGCGAACAGGCCGGGACGGATCAGGTCGATGAAGGCACGCGCCTCGGTGCCGAGCACCTTGCCCTTGCGCACCACCACGCCGTAGCTGCGCTGCGGAAAGTATGCGCGCAGGTTGCGTACACACAGCCGCTCGCGGTCGGCCTCGCGGATGCACATGCCGGTGACGATCGAGATGCCGAGCCCCATGGCCACGTACTGCTTGATCACTTCCCAGCCGCCGACCTCGATGGCGACATGGTAGGGAACCTTGCGCTTCTGGAAAACCAGGTCGACCAGGCGGTAGGTGGTCAGCCGCTTCGGTGGCAGGATCAAGCCGAACGGGGAGAGATCCTGCAGATTGATTTCGGCCTTCTTCGCCAGCGGATGATCGAGTGGCGTGATCAGCAGCGGATCGAAATGGTAGAGCGGTTCATAGGAGACATCGTGCGGCACATCGACCATCGAGCCGACCGCGAAGTCGACTTCGTCGGAACGCAACAAGGCCATGCCATCGGTGCCGGTGACGTTGTGCAGGTTCATGTGCACGTTGTCGTGTTGTTCGCGAAACGCCGCAACCATGTCCGGCAACAGGTACTGGATGGTCGAATTGCCACAGGCAATATCCAGAGTCGATTGACCGCCGCCGCGTGAGCGCGCCAGGAACTCCTCGTCCAGACCCTCGAGGCCCTCGACCAGCGGTCGCGCCAGTTCGTAGAGGATCTGGCCTTCCGCGGTCAGGGTCACGCGGCGTCGTCGGCGTTCGACCAGCTGGCAGCCGAGTTCGGATTCCAGCGCCGCCAATTGCAGGCTGACCGATGGCTGGGAGAGAAACAGGGCCTCGGCGGCACGGGTCAAGGTGCCGAATTTCACCGCGTAGCAAAACGCCCGCAACTGCTTGAGACGACTGCCCTTGTAGTAGAAGCGCGGCGCCGGCTCGCTGGCATCGGCACTTTTGCGGCGCCGGCCCGAGGCCATCGTCTTGTCGCGTTGCAGCATTGACGCCGTTCGGCTCACAGGAAGGAACTCCAGTCAATTCAAAGAATTGAGCCTGCTATCAATAAACTCAATGTGTTGCATTGAAACATTCGTTTTGTCAAATGTAAATGGAGCGCGCTAGTGTGAGATCCCGATCAGGCGAACCCGACATGCCCAATCCAAGCCGCCAAGCCTTGCCAGGTGCTGCAGATGCCGCAGGCATAGAGCTGACCGCAGCCGGCAATCCCCGCATTCTCGGCACCCCGGCACTGTCCTTTGTCGCCGAGCTGCAGCGCCGTTTCAATGCCCGGCGTCAGGCGTTACTAGGCGCCCGCGCGATCCGCCAGGCGCAATTCGATGCCGGCGCATTGCCGGGATTCCTCGCCGAAACCGCGTCGATCCGTGCCGCCGACTGGCAGGTGGAACCGATACCCGCGGCCCTGCTCGATCGCCGCATCGAGATCACCGGCCCGGTCGAGCGCAAGATGATCATCAATGCCTTGAACTCGGACGCCAAGGTATTCATGGCCGATTTCGAGGATTCAACCGCGCCGACTTGGGCCAATGTGATCGACGGACAAGTCAATCTGGCCGATGCGGTCGCTGGCACCATCGACTTCCAAGCCGCGGACGGGCGCGTGTACACGCTGCAACCCGATCCGGCCGTACTGGTGGTGCGCCCGCGCGGCTGGCACCTCGATGAAAAGCATGTGCTGGTCGATGGCCTGCGCGTCAGCGCGGCCCTGTTTGATTTCGGCTTGTTCGTTTTCCACAACGCGGCCACCCTGCAGGCGAGGTCGCGCGGACCCTACCTTTACCTGCCCAAATTGCAGAGCCACCAGGAAGCGGCGTTGTGGGACGAGGTGATCAGCTACGCGGAGGGCGCCCTCGGTCTCGTTGCGGGCTCGATCAAGGTTACCGTGCTGATCGAAACCCTGCCTGCGGTCTTCGAGATGGACGAAATCCTGTGGGCATTGCGCAGCCGCATCGTCGGCCTCAATTGCGGGCGCTGGGATTACATTTTTTCCTACATCAAGACCTTTCGCGCACGCCGCGAACATGTCCTGCCCGAGCGTGCCCAGGTCGGCATGACGGCTCCCTTCCTCAAGGCCTACAGCGAACTGCTGATCCGCACCTGCCATCGCCGCGGCGCCTTCGCCATGGGTGGCATGGCCGCCCAGATCCCCATCGCCAATGATGCGGAGGCGAACGAGCTGGCCATGGCGCGCGTACGCGCCGACAAGCAACGCGAGGCGCGCGCCGGCCATGACGGCACCTGGGTTGCGCATCCGGGTCTGATCGCGGTGGCCATGGCGGAATTCGACCGGGTGTTCGAAGGCCCCAACCAGCTTGATCGCCTGCGTGAGGATGTCGCGGTCAGCGCCAGTGATCTGCTGGCGGTTCCGCCCGGAACGATCACCGCCAAGGGTTTCGAGAACAACGTCGATGTCTGCGTGCGTTATCTGGCGGCGTGGCTCGACGGCCTCGGTTGCGTGCCGATCCATCACTTGATGGAGGACGCCGCGACCGCCGAGATCTCGCGCGCCCAACTCTGGCAATGGCTGCATCACGGCGGCCTGCGTCTTGATGACGGCCGCACCATCGATTTCCAGTTGTTCGACGAGGTGCTGGCCGGGTGCGCGGATCGTCTTCCGCAAGCCGGCTTGCCCGGCCAGGCGCACATTGGCGAAGCCGCAGCCATGCTTGGCGAACTGAGTCACGCCGGGGAGCTGGTCGAGTTCCTGACCCTGCCGGCCTACGAACGCCTTCCCTGATTGCCAAACCCGACGACCGGCGCAGGCCGGGCCAACTTCGCATCACCCAGCAACCGACTCCACTCCGAGCGGATCCACGAGGAGCAAGCCATGAGCAAGACCACGATGCCAACCGCCGCCGAACTCAACCGCGATTGGTCGAGCAATCCGCGTTGGGCCGGAATCCGCCGCAACTACACGGCCGAGGATGTGGTCCGCCTGCGCGGCAGCGTCCACATCGAGCACTCGCTGGCCCGCCTTGGGGCGGAGAAACTGTGGGCCAGCCTGCACAACGAACCGTTCGTCAATGCGCTGGGCGCACTGACGGGCAACCAGGCCATGCAGCAGGTCAAGGCCGGACTCAAGGCCATTTACCTGTCCGGCTGGCAGGTTGCCGCCGATGCCAACCTGGCCGGGCAGATGTATCCGGATCAGTCCCTGTACCCGGCCGATTCGGTGCCGGCCGTGGTCAAGCGCATCAACAATTGCCTGCTACGCGCCGATCAGCTCAACCACGCCGAAGGCAATGATGCAGTCGATTACCTGCAGCCCATCGTCGCCGATGCCGAGGCTGGTTTTGGCGGTGTGCTGAATGCGTTCGAGTTGATGAAGATGATGATCGAAGCCGGCGCCGCCGGCGTGCACTTCGAAGACCAGCTTGCCTCGGTGAAAAAATGCGGGCACATGGGCGGCAAGGTGCTGGTGCCGACCCGCGAAGCCATCGACAAGTTGAACGCCGCGCGGCTGGCTGCCGACGTGCTCGGCGTGCCGACCCTGATCGTTGCCCGCACCGATGCCGAAGCGGCCGACCTGCTGACCAGCGATATCGATGCCAACGACCAGCCGTTCACTACCGGCGAACGTACTGTCGAGGGCTTCTACAAAACCCGTAACGGACTCGATCAGGCGATCAGCCGTGGTCTCGCCTACGCGCCGTATGCCGACCTGGTCTGGTGTGAAACCGGCAAGCCCGACCTCGAGTTCGCGCGCAAATTCGCCGAGGCGATCCACGCGCGCTTCCCCGGCAAGCTGCTCGCCTACAACTGTTCGCCATCATTCAACTGGAAGAAGAATCTCGACGACGCCACGATTGCCCGGTTCCAGAAGGAAATTGCGGGTTATGGCTACAAGTTCCAATTCATCACGCTGGCGGGCTTCCACGCGCTGAACTATTCGATGTTCAACCTCGCCCACGGCTATGCGCGCCAGCAGATGAGCGCCTTCGTGGAACTGCAGGAGGCGGAGTTCGCCGCCGCCGATCGAGGCTTCACCGCGGTAAAGCATCAGCGTGAAGTGGGCACCGGCTATTTCGACCAGGTCACCCAGGCCATCCAGCAGGGCCAGTCCTCGACCACGGCATTGACCGGTTCGACCGAAGAAGCACAGTTCACGAGCGGCGAAAAGGCAGCCTGAACCAGGCGTTGCAGGCACTGCAACGGGTCGGCGCGCAATGCGCCGACTGCGGAACGGTGGGGTGGGGGGTGACCCGGTGGGAATCCGGGTCGGCTGTTCCGAAGTCGACGCTGCGCGGGAACCGAACCGCTGAATGGACCCTTGCCTGGTCTGAGGGTTCGACCGGCGGATGCAGCTTCCCACCGTCGTGGAATTCCACGCATGTGGCGAAAGTCATCAACACCGGACAATTCCGGCCAATTGTTAGGGTAAGATCGTCGGGATTGGGTGGGGAGGGCACCATGTCGATCAAGCAAACCGCCAACAACGTCACCCCGATCGGCGTCGTCGCCCATCGCCCGCGCTCGCCGCTGCTGCCGCGCGAACTGTCCGAACGCGAGTTGGCGTTGTTCATCTCGGTCAGCGAGCGCCGCGAAGTCAGCCCGGGCGAGGTGATCTTCCGGCGCGGCGAGCTTGGCCGCAGCATGTTCATTGTCGAGAGCGGGCAGATTCGCCTCGAATTCGGCGACGGCATGCCCGACAAGCTCATCGGCCCGCGCGAGTTCTTCGGCGAGCTGACCCTGTTCATCGGCGATCACACGCGCGTTGCCAACGCCGTGGCGACGACCTCGACCGTGATGCACGTGATCGAGCAGCAAACCTACGATCGCCTGCTCGATACCGAGCCGCGCGTGCTTGCCCAGTTCATGCGCCGCTCGTTTGCCTACCTGGTGGCCAGCGAGCAGCAGTTGATCGCGAGCCTGAAGCGACGCAACGAGGATCTGCTGGTCACCCTGGATTCGCTGCGGCAGACGCAGACCCAGTTGAGTACGGCGCAGCGCCTCGTGCAAACGGATGAATTGACCGGCTTGTGCAATCGCCGCGGCCTCTACACGTTCCTCGAACAACTGGCCAACGCGCGTCTTGACGGCACCGAACTCGGCCTGTTGCTGATCGACATCGACCGCTTCAAGCAGATCAACGATCGTTGCGGTCATCTGATTGGCGACCAGGTCCTGCGCGCGATTGCCGAAGAAGTGCAGAGCGCCGCTTCGCCTTGCGATTTGCCATGCCGGCTTGGCGGCGACGAGTTTGCCCTGTTGACCCAGGTCACCGGTGCCGAGGAACTCGCCTCGCGCGCCGAGCAGATCATCAGCGCGGTGCGGGCATTGCGCTTCCCGGCCTGCACCGGGCTGCAGATCAGCGTCAGCATCGGCGCGCAGCTGTGCGAGGAAGCCGCCGACTGGGCCATCTGGTACAGCGAAACCGATTGCCTGCTTTACGAGGTCAAGGGCCGCGGCGGCGACGGTTACCGCACGCAGGATTGATCCTCGATTCGGCGCACGTCAACCAGAGCCAGGCATTGCCGACAAACAAGCTCCTGGACTCGACGCCGTTTTCGCCAGCGTGGCAAGTCATCAGTGCACCCAGCGTCCGCCGCGTCTTCGCGGCGGGCGTGGCCGCCGGTCGTCATCGCCGTGGCGTACGTACTCATCCTCGCTGACCGGGTTATCCCGCCAGTACGTGGATACTGCATCGATCGATTCGGGAATGCGCGCCAGGCATTCGTCGTATTCCTCGTCGCTCAAGGCGGCGAATTCGGCATCGCTGTCGAACACCTCGTCCTCGATCGACAAGGCGATGATCGGGCCGAGGAATTGCATGAGGTCGGAATCCTGGCCCAGGCGTGCTTCCCAGGCCGCTGCGCGCAGATCGATGCCGCGACTGAAACCCTCGCACCAGCCGCGCGAGGTGAAGGCAGTGCTGCCATCATCGGTTTCAATCTCGCCGAGGATCGGTTCGTAGGCACCGGTCTCGATCTCCAGGGTGACCGAATCATTGAGGCGGGCAAGCAGGGTCAGGATGCGCTCCCCTTCGTCAACATCGGCGAACGGCTCGTGCAGGACCTCGGGCAACCATTCATCGGGTGTCGCCGGCGACGGACCAATGGCCAGCGCGGTGAGCAGGCCGTGCACGCCATCGAGGAGCAGGTGATCCTCGCCGGGATGCGCGCGCAGGAACTGATCGAGTTCTTCCAGTTCGCTGTCGGACAGCGATGCGGGCCAGTCGGATTCAGACATCGGCAAGCTCCAGCAAGGCCGGGGCGTGATCGGACGGCCGCTCCCAGGACCGCGGTTCACGATCGATGCTGGCTGCCGTGGCGCGTTGCAGCAGCGGCGCGCTGGCCAGCAGCAGATCGATGCGCAGGCCGAGGTCGCGACGGAAACCGGCCTGCCGATAGTCCCACCAGCTGTACTTGCCGGCAGACGGGTCGAATTGGCGGAAGCTGTCGACGAGGCCGAGATCGAGCATGCGTTTGAGCGCCTCGCGCTCGGGCGTCGAGCACAGGATCTGTTCGTGCCAGGCCACGGGATCGTAGACGTCGCGATCATCCGGGGCGATATTGAAATCTCCCATCACCAGCAGGCGCGGATCGTTGCGCAGCTCGCCCTCGAGAAAGTCCGTGACCTTGGCCAGCCAGTCGAGCTTGTAGGCATATTTCTCGCTGCCGACGGCCTGGCCGTTGACGACATACAGGTTGGCCACGCGCATCTCGCCGATCGTCGCAACGAGGATGCGCCGTTGCGGATCATCGAGGCCCGGCACATCGGTGACCACATCGTGGATCGGCTGTTTCGCCAGCACGGCGACGCCGTTGTAGGTCTTCTGACCGGAAAACGCGACCGTGTAGCCCAGCGCCTCGATGGCTGCACGCGGGAACTTCGCGTCCTCCGTCTTGGTTTCCTGGATGCCGAGCAGATCCGGTTGCGCCTGCGCGCACCATTGTTCGACATGCGCCAGGCGCACCTTCAGCGAATTGACGTTCCAGGAGGCGACTTTCATGCGTCCAGTTTAGCCGAGGTCCGCGACCTCCTGCAGGTGTTGCCGGGGGCGCGCTCGACTACCATCCATGCCTTCCACCACCGATTGGTTTCCACATGAAGATCGTCGACCTGCGCAGCGATACCGTCACCCAACCCGGCGCGGCAATGCGCGCGGCGATGGCTGCGGCAGCGGTCGGCGATGATGTCTATGGCGAGGATCCCAGCGTGCGCGCCTTGCAGGATCGCCTCGCCAGCGACCTTGGTTTCGCCCGCGGCTTGTTCATGCCGAGTGGAACCCAGGCCAACCTGGTTGCCCTGCTCGCCCATTGCCAGCGCGGCGACGAATACCTCGTCGGCATGGAGGCGCACACCTACAAATACGAAGCCGGTGGCGCCGCCGTGCTTGGCTCGATCCAGCCGCAGCCGGTGGCCAATGCAGACGACGGCAGCCTGGCGCTCGAATTGCTGGACAAGGCGGTGAAGCCGGATGACCCGCATTTCGCGCGCACGCGATTGCTTGCCCTCGAAAACACCTGGCAGGGCCGCGTCCTCGCCCGGGATTATGTTCGCCGCGCCATCGACTGGGCGCGCTCGCGCGGTCTCGGCCTGCATCTGGATGGTGCACGCCTGTTCAATGCGGCGATTGCCAGCGGCACGCCGCCGGCCGAGCTGGCCGCCGGATTCGACACGGTGTCAGTGTGCCTTTCCAAGGGCTTGGGCGCGCCGGTCGGTTCGGTGCTGCTCGGCAGCGAAAGCCTGATCGAGAGTGCGAGGCGCTGGCGCAAGATGCTTGGCGGCGGCATGCGCCAGTCCGGCATCCTCGCTGCCGCCGGCTTGCACGCGCTCGATCATCATGTCGCGCGCCTGGCCGAGGATCATGCGCGTGCGCAAACCCTGGCCGCCGGCCTGCGTGCGATCAAGGGCATCCGCGTGCAGGCCTGCCACACCAACATGGTCTTCATCGATGTCCCCACCGAGCGCCTGCGTGACCTCGATCGGCATCTGCGCGAGGCCGGCGTGCGCGCGAGCATCGGCTACCTGCCCAGCGTGCGCCTGGTCACCCATCTCGACATTGACGACGCGGCGCTCGCCCGCGCGATCGAGGCGTTTGCCCGGTTTTCCTAGGCTGGCTTCATCAGGCTGGCGAAATCGACCCGCTTGCTCAGGCGTCCTTCACCGAGATGCTTGCCTTGCACGTAGTCGACACCGGCCGTGCGCAAGGCCAGCATGGTTTCCTCGTCATCGACCTCGCCGGCGAGCACGCCCATGCCCAGCGAATGGGCCAGTTGCACGATGGACGAAACCACCTCGCGATCATGCGCCTGGCTGGCGACGCGCTGCACCACGCTGCGGTCGATACGCACGAAATCGCCCGGCAGCCGCTGCGCGCGCAGATGCGGCATCAGGCCGCTCTCGGCATCGCTGCCGTTGAGCACGAAGCGGCAGCCGATGGCATGCAGGCGGGTGATGAAATGCAGGGCCGCCGGCAGGTTGGCCAGTTCCGGATTGTCGCGGATCTCGAAAAGCAGCCGATCAGCGGAAACGCCGGTATTGACGATGGAACGCTCAATTGATTCCAGTGATTCGGGATCGGCAAGCGTGGCCGGCGACAGGCGGATGACCAGGCCCAATGGCGTCGCCCGGTTCGCCGGGTTGGCAAGTTGCAGCAGCAGGCTGTTGACCGCCCAGAGATCAATGCGCTGCACCATGCCGACGCGCTCGGCAAGTGGAATGAACGCGCGCGGCAGGATCAGCTGGCCACCCTTGCCGACCATGCGCAACTGCACGAAGAACAGCGGACTGTCGCTGTTGCGAGCACTTTGCCAACCGATGCCTTCGGGTATCTGCGCCGGCGCCACGGGCAGGTCGCGGGTGGCAACCAGCGGCTGCACGAGGATGACGAAGCGGGCCTGTTCCAGGGCCACGCGCAAGCGTTCACTGGGTGCGCTGACAGCGGTTGTCGCCTCGAAGGTGGTGGTCGCTGTCGGCGTTGTCATGGTGGCTTCGGCGGGGTTGCCGGCGTCTGCGGCGGACGCCACCGCCGGGGCGAAGCTGCGGATCGCCGCGCGGGCTGCCGCGAGGGCCTCATCGGCACTCGTCGTGCGTGGACTCAACAGTTCCGCGCCAACCCGCGCGAAGATGCGGTGGCGGCTGTCGCCGACGCTGTATTCGCGCTCGGAGAGCAAGCGCTGGAAACTCTCGACGAGCACGTCGATGTTGTCGACCTGCACCTGGGTGAGCAGCAACAGGAAACTGTCGCCCTCACCGCGGGCCAGCACGTCGCCTTCGCGCAGACGATGCGCCAGGGCGTGCGCCACCGTGCGCAGCAGCTCGTCGCCGCGTGGCGGGGAGTGCGCGTCGTCGCGATCGATCTCGACATGGATCAGCGCCGAATAGCCGCCGTTGTCGCGCAGGCGTGCAAGCTCGCCAATCAGGCGCTGGCGCAGATGCCGCGCGTTCGGCAGGCCGGTCAGCGGATCGTGGCTGAGCTCCCAGCGCAGGCGCTCGGCGGTGCGTCGTTCGGCAATGTCGCGAAACACCACCACGGCTCCGGGGGTGCGCCGGTTGCTGGCCAGCGGCAAGACCGTGTATTCGACCGGTATTCCGCTGCCATCGCGACGCCGGAACATGGTTTCGATCTGGTGCACCGCCACGCCATCGGCATAGGCGCGACTCAAGGGCGAGCTGCGCGGCGACTCCTGCGGATGGATCGCGGCCTGGGCGAGCAGGCCGACCAGGTCGTTGTCATCGCCATAGCCGAGCAGGCGCAGCCCGGTCGGGTTGACGAAACTGATGCGGCCATCACCATCGACGCCGAACACGCCATCGCCAACCGAACCGAGGATGCCGTCGAGCTGCTCGCGCTCCATCTCCGCCGAGCGGCGCATCTCGATGGTGCGCGCCAGCGTGCGGATGCGCGCCAGGAACAACTCGCGCGCTTCGTTCTTGAACATGCATTCGCTGGCACCGGCCTGCAGGCAGCGCCGGATGATGTCCTCGCGATAGCTGCCGGTGATCACCGCCAGGATCGGTGGATCCTCACGCTCGCTCAAGCGCTTGCACAGCTCGTCGCCGCTGCCGTCCGGCAGGAAATAGTCGACGACGACGAGATCGTAGTGGTTCTCCGCGGCCAGCTTGTCGGCCTCGGTGATGGAGGCGGCGACATCGACCGCATAACCATTGCGTTCGAGCATGTCGCTGTAGGCCAGGCATACGCTCCTGGAATCATCGACAAAGAGGATGCGGATGCGCTCGACCGATTCGGCCGCCGCCGCGTCCGCGGAGAAATCATCCGGAGCAAGCTCGATCACGCTGTTCGGGATGCGGCTGAACTGCGACCACAGCAGGAAGCGCCCGCGCAGGGTGGCCGCCACCCACTTGCGCACCTCGGCGGATTCCTCATGCGCCATCAACAGGGTTGCCGGTGCCGCGGGAGAGTCGCGGGTGAATTCGAGCAGGGCCTGGTACTCGCGCGTCGGCCGCGCGGGCGCACCGACGATGGCCAGCGAATACGGTGGATCACCACCCGCCGAACTGCCTATGCGCCGCAGGTGGTCGAGGGCTTCCAGGTAGTTGCCGATTTCCGCGCGCACCGGCAGCCCCGCCGCGTCCAGCGTGCGGCGCAACAGATGATTCAGGGTGGTCGATCGTTCGACTAGCAGGATTCCGCTCAACAGGGGCCTCAAGATCATCCGCAATCAAAGCGCCAGATACGCGCTGCAGTCGCCGGCAACGACATCTGCATGGCGATCCTCGTCGCGACCAGCTCCCCGCGCGACGTCGCACATGAGAGCAGCACACGTTGCGCTTTGCAAGGCCGCAAAAAGTGCAACTGCGGCACTTGGGCGGCCCGGCTTCGGTGTACGGTCGGGTTTCATTACAATGTCGGCATTCCGTACAGCGAGCCTGCCATGACATTTCCTCATACCCGCATGCGTCGCATGCGTCGCGATGCGTTTTCGCGCGCGTTGATGCGCGAGACCACGCTGACCTGCAACGACCTGATCATGGTTGCCTTTGTCATCGATGGCGAGGATCGGCGCGAGGCGGTCGCCTCGATGCCGGGCGTCGAGCGCCTGTCGATCGATCACCTGATCACCCTTGCCGACGAGTGCGTTGCGCTGGGCATTCCGGCGCTGGCCTTGTTTCCATCGGTCGATGCGCGCTTCAAATCGCTGGATGCGGCCGAGGCCTGGAATGCGCAAGGCCTGTTCCAGCGTGCCGCGCGCGCACTCAAGGCGCGCCATCCGCAGCTCGGCCTGATTGGCGACGTGGCACTGGATCCCTACACCACGCACGGTCAGGACGGCATCATCGATGGCGATGGCTACGTGCTCAACGACATCACCATCGAGGCCCTGGTACGCATGGCCCTGGCTCAGGCCGCAGCCGGTTTCGACATCGTCGCACCGTCGGACATGATGGACGGGCGCATTGGCGCCATTCGCGAAGCGCTCGAACAAGCCGGCCACATCAACACGCGCATCCTCAGTTATTCGGCGAAATATGCCTCGGCCTTCTATGGCCCGTTCCGCGATGCGGTCGGTTCCTCGGCCAATCTCGGCAAGGGCGACAAGCACACCTACCAGATGGATGTCGGCAACAGCGACGAAGCACTGCGCGAGGTCGAGCTGGATCTCGCCGAAGGCGCCGACATGGTCATGGTCAAGCCGGGCATGCCGTATCTGGATGTCGTGCGCCGGGTCAAGGATCACTTCGGCGCGCCGACCTTTGTCTATCAGGTCAGTGGCGAATACGCGATGCTCAAGGCCGCCGCCCAGAATGGCTGGCTGGATGAGCGTGCCGTTGTCCTCGAAGCGTTGACGGCGATGAAGCGCGCCGGTGCCGACGCGATCCTCAGCTACTACGCCATTGATGCCGCGCGCTGGTTGCGCGCAGACTGAAAGCTGCCCGACCCGGAGTCCCGCATGCAAATCATCGAAGACGAAACCACCAGCCAGACCACCGCCCAGGGTGGTCCGGGCCTGTATGCGGTATTCGGGCAACCCATTGCGCATTCGCTGTCGCCGCGCATCCATGCGGCATTCTCGCGCCAGCTTTCAATTCCATTGGACTATCAGGCAATCGAGGCCTCGGCCGAGACCTTTGTCGGCGCGCTTGCCGCCTTTGCCGCGCGCGGCGGACGAGGTGCCAACGTGACCCTGCCACTGAAGCAGTTGGCGGCGCGGTTTTGCCTGTCGATCAGTGAACGCGCGCGCCAGGCCGACAGCGTCAACACCCTTGTCCGTCGAGGCGAAGGCTGGCATGGCGAGAGTACCGACGGCGCCGGCCTGGTGCGCGACATCACCGGCCGACACCGGCTGTATGTGCGTGGTCGCCGCACCCTGCTGCTCGGTGCCGGCGGTGCCGCGCGCGCGGTGGCCTTTGCCGTGCTCGATGCCGGCATCTCCGAACTGACCATTGCCAACCGCACGCCCGAGCATGCCGACGCGCTCGCCGATGCCATCGGGCAGCCCGACCGGGTGACCACGCGCTACTGGAACGATCTCGGCAACTGGGGCGGATTCGACTTGATCATCAATGCCACCTCGGCCGGCCATCACGGCGCGTCGCTGGATTTGCCGGCCTCGGTGATCGCTTCGCGCGCGATCTGCTACGACTTGTCCTACGCCAAGGCCTCGTTCAAGTTTCTCGCCTGGGCGCGCAGTGTCGGTGCCGGGCATGCCCTCGACGGTCTCGGCATGCTGGTCGAACAGGCAGCGGAAGCATTCGAGATCTGGCACGGCCAGCGTCCCGACACCGACGAAATCTACGCCGAACTGCGTGCCTACCTGCCTGGCGATTCCGAGGATTGACCGGTGCTGGATTGCCGCAGCGGTTGCGGCGCCTGCTGCATCGCGCCATCGATCTCCTCGCCGATTCCGGGCATGCCCGACGGCAAGCCGGCCGGCGTGCGCTGCGTGCAGCTGACTGAAAACAACCGCTGCGCGATTTTCGGCATGCCGGAACGCCCCGCCGTGTGCGTGCAACTGCGCCCCGAGCCGACCATGTGCGGTGCCAATACGTCAGCGGCGATGGCTTACCTGCAAGACCTCGAACGGCAGACCGCGCCCGCCTGAGACCAGCGGCTCAGATGGCGGCCGGCGGCAACAACAATTGATACATGGCGATGATGCCCCAGCCGATGTTCAGCACGCTGAATGCGCCCAGCGCGATTGACCAGGCGCGGCTGCGTTTTGCCCAAATTGATTCCGCGCCGGAAAAATGCGCGGCGAGGCCGAGGGCCAGGCCGAGCAAGCCTGCCGCCAGCCACCACGGTTGCACGATCAGGAAGCGCCGCGTCAGTGCGGGCAAGGCACTCACGTCGTGTGTGTCGAAGAGCCTGGAAAACACCAGCCAGCAGACGGCGCTGAAGACGATGGCGGTGATCGGCGAGAGCATGCCGAAGCCCCGATCCGGACGGCTGCGATGAGGGTGCACGGACATCGATCAATGTCCACTTTGACGCAAATATTGGTTTTTCAGCCGGACATAGTTCTGCGCCGAATAATAGAGCTTCTCGATTTCAATATCGCTGAGCTTGCGCGTGAAGCGTGCCGGATTGCCCAGCCAGAGTTCGCCTTCGCCAACCACCTTGCCCGGGCTGAGCATCGCCCCGGCACCGATCATGCTGTGCCGGCGCACCACGGCCCCATCGAGGAGGGTCGCATGGATTCCGATCAGGCAGGCATCCTCGACCGTGCAGGCATGCAGCACCGCGGCGTGTCCGACGGTGACGTCGGCGCCGATCAGCAGCGGCGAACCGCCGGGCGTGTACGGGCCATCGTGGGTGACATGCAGCACCGCGCCATCCTGGATGCTGCTGCGCGCGCCAACGCGGATGTGCTGCACGTCGCCGCGCACCACCGCGCCCGGCCAGATCGAGGCATCCTCGCCCAGCTCGACATCGCCGATGACGAGGGCGTCGGCATCGACATAGGCATTCGCTCCGAGGCGGGGAACGATGCCATTGAAGGCACGAATGTTCATTTGCGGAATCCGCTCAGGAAGGAGGGAAAACTATCACGAGCCGGTCCTGGCCAGGCGTTCGGAGTCGAAGCCACGGCGTCGACTACGATGCTGTCGGACTTGCAGCTAGACTGCGCGCATGAACATGCATGATTCCATCGATCTGGACGCCTTGCTGGTCCGGCAAAGAGCCGCCTGGAGCGCGAATACGCCGAGCGTTGCGCAGCGCATGCGCGATCTGGGCAGCTTGCGCGAAGTCCTGAAGCGGCGCTTCGACGAACTCGCCGAGGCAATGAGTGCGGATTTCGGACGCCGCTCCAGGCATGAAAGCCTGCTCACCGACGGCATGACCGTGTTGCAGGAAATCGACCACATGCGCCGTCACCTGGCGCGTTGGTCGCGCTCGCGACATCGACTGGCCGACTGGTTGTTCTGGCCGGCGCGCACCGAGGTGCAATACCGCCCGCTCGGCGTTGTCGGCATCATTTCGCCGTGGAATTATCCGGTCAACCTGGCCTTGATTCCGCTGGTTTCGGCGATTGCTGCCGGCAACCACGTGATGCTGAAACCCTCCGAGCACACGCCGCGCACCTCGGCGTTGTTGCGGGATCTGCTGGCCGAGGTTTTTCCCGAAGAACGCGTTGCCACGATCCTTGGGGGCCCCGAGCTGGCGGCGCGCTTTGCCGCGCTGCCGTTTGATCATCTGTTTTTCACCGGCTCGACCGAAGTCGGACGCAAGGTCATGGCCGCAGCGGCTCCGAACCTGACCCCGGTGACGCTCGAACTCGGCGGCAAGTCGCCCGCCATCATCGCCCCGGATTATCCAATCGAAACCGCGGCCCAGCGCATTGCCGCGGGAAAGCTGCTGAATGCCGGGCAGACCTGCATTGCGCCCGACTATGTACTCGTTCCGAACGACAGGCGCGAGGCCTTCGTCGAGGAGATGCGCGCCTATGTCGCGCGGCACTATCCGCATTTGCAGACCACGCCGGATTACACCAGCATCGTCCATGACGGCCATTACCGGCGCCTGCATGCCCTCGCCGACGAGGCGCGCCAGGCCGGCGCCACGGTCATCAGCTTGCCCGACGAGTCCGCGCACGACCCCGAGCGTCGCGTGTTCGCGCCCACCCTGATCATCGATCCGGATCCGGCCTTGCGCGTGATGCAGGAAGAAATCTTCGGACCGATCCTGCCGGTCATCGGCTATGCGCGGATCGAGGAGGCGATCGCCTTCGTCAACGCTCGGCCGCGGCCACTGGCCTTCTATCATTTCGACCGCCAGCGCCGGCGCACGGGCCAGGTGGTGCGCTCGGTTCTGGCCGGCGGCGTTACCGTCAACGACTGCATCCTGCACATCGCGCAGAGCGAATTGCCGTTTGGCGGCGTCGGCCCCTCGGGCATGGGCCACTACCACGGCCGGGCCGGATTCCTGACTTTTTCCAAGCAGATGCCGGTGCTGTACCAGGCACGCTGGTCGGCAATGGCCCTGCTGCGCCCGCCGTACACAAAGCTGGCAGATTTTGTCACCCGCATGCTGACCCGCTGACAGGGAAGCACGGTTCAGGCCAGCCCGGCTATCCTTTCCCGCCATTGCTTTTGCGTAGCTGGCGTCAAGATTGCATGTCTGAACGGCCCCGCGCCGACCCGGCACCACCATTCGATGATGAACAAACCTGAATACATTCCGGCCCGGCGCAATGCGCCGGAGACCGAGGAGGAACTGGCCGGTCGCGTCAGCCGGCAACTGCTCGACCTGCTCGGCAGCGTGCCGCTGACCGAGGAGACTCGCGGTGCCAACAGCGCGGCGCGCGTGCAGGCGTTGACCAAGGCCGCCTCGAACAAGGCCGCGCTGGCGGCCGGCACCCTGGCCCTGCCGCCCGGACCACTGGGCTGGCTGACCATCATTCCGGAACTGGTGGCGATCTGGCGCATCCAGGCCCAGCTGGTCGCCGACATCTCGGGTGCCTATGGCGTCAGCGCTCGGTTGAATCGGGAACAAATGATGTATTGCCTGTTTCGACATGCCGCCGCGCAGGCGGTGCGCGACCTGGTCGTGCAGGTCGGTGGCCGCCTGATTGCGCAGGATGTGCCCATGCGCGTGCTTGAGCGCGTGGCCACGGCCATTGGCATCCGCGTGACCAAGCGCATTGTCGGTGGCGGCATTTCGCGCTGGTTGCCGGTGATCGGTGCCGTCGGCGTCGGCGTCTATGCCTGGTACGACACGCGCCAGGTCGCGCGTACCGCCATCCAGTTGTTTGGCGGCGGCCCGAGCAGTGTCGACAGCGTGCTTGCGGCCATGGACGAGGAGGATGCGCACCTGGCCCGGCAAGCCGGGGCGCAACAGCAAAGATCCGCCGCGCAAGCCCTGGGTCGCAGCGCCTGAAACGCTTTCAGCGCGGCCATCCTGGCACGCCGCGCTCATGGCCGTGCAGCCGCGCCCTTGCGCCTGTGGCGAGCGTCCGGCCCGACTCGCTCACCCCGGCAAGGCATCACCGGCAATCCCGCCCGGCCTGACCCGGCAAATGCGGTTGCGGCCTTCGGCCTTGGCCCGGTACAGCGCCGTGTCCGCTTCGCGCAGCAAGTCCGCGCCGTCTTCTTCCGCGCCCGGCACGCGACTCATGATGCCGGCACTGATGGTGATCGTCTGCGTGTCGTTGCCCAGTGTCCGCGGTGGCAAGGCCTCGACCAGGGCGCGCATGCGCTCGGCGCAACGCTCGACTGCCTCGATACCCGCATCGATCATCAGGCAGGCGAACTCCTCGCCGCCAAAGCGTGATACCAGATCCTGCTCGCGGGTGGCGCTTTGCAGGGCCTGGGCAATCGCGCGCAAGGCGACATCGCCGGCCAGGTGGCCGCGGCGGTCGTTGTAATCCTTGAAATGATCGACATCGATGACGATCAGGCCGATTGGCAGCCCGCGCGCCCGGGCCCGCTCGATCGCCGTATTGACGGCCTCCATCAGGCGTCGTCGGTTGGCGACGCCGGTCAATGGATCCTGGTAGGAAAGCTCGGTCAGGCGCTGGTTTGCGGCGCGGATTTCCGAGGTGCGCCGGGCGACTTCCAGTTTGAGGTGCCGCTGGCGCCGGTGCAGGCCGTGGTTGTAGAGCATGACCAGGCCAAGGGCGAGGGCCAAAGCCGCCAGCCCCAGCAGGATGCGGATCCAGGTCTGCTCGAACCAGTGCGCCTGGATGGAGAACTCGAGCGCGATCGGTGCGCTGACGATCCCGGCGTAATCCCGCCCTTCAACCTGCAGCCTGTAGTGGCCCGGCGGAATCCGGCTGAAGTGCCGGTGATGCTCGGTGCTCCACGCCGATGCCGCCGGCTCCAGGCCGACCAGCTGGCTGCGATAGGTCGATTCCTGCTCGCGGAATCCGGACAGGACCGCAAAGGCGACGTCGATTTCCCGGGTACCGGCCGGCAAGATCCGCGGCGCATCCGCAGACGCATCCAGCAGCTCGCCGTCGACACGCAATTCGGTGAAGCGCAGGGGATTCGGCTGCGCATGCTGCGCGCGCGTGGCGACATTCGGGTCGTACATGCTGAGGCCGCCCAGCGTGCCGACCCAGTAGCGGTCATGCGCGTCGACGAACTGCGCGTTGGTGTTGCATTCGTCATGCACGAGGCCATCGCGGCGGCGGAACACGCGCTCGTCATAATGCCCGTCGGGCGCGGGCGTCAGTTGCTGGACGCCGTTGTTGGTGCAGACATAAATGCGCCCCTGGCTGTCCTCGGTGACCGTGTAGATGGTCGGATCGGGCGGTGGCGGAATGCCGTTGTCGTCCAGCAGCACGGGTTGCTCGGGGTTGCCCACATCCAGGCGCAGGATGCCCTTGCGGTTGCTTGCCGCCCACAGCGTCGGCCGCGGCGCATGCTTGAGCAGGATGACATCGCGAAAACTGTCCGCCGGCAGGCCCGGAATCAGCTTCCATTGCAGGCCATTGAACAAGGCCAGACCCTGGTTGCTGGCCGCCCACAGCCAGGAGCGGCCATGCGCGTCGATCTGCTCGGTCATGTTGATGACCGCCCACGGCTGGCTCGCGCCATCGGCAAGGTATTGCGTCCATTGCCCCTGCAGCAGGCGATAGGCGCCGCTGTGCAGGGTGCCGAACCAGGTTTCCGCGGCGGAACCTTGACCACGCGACAGCGCAAACGCGGCCAGTTCGTCGGTGTTTTTCGGCCACGGCGAGGCAACGGGAGAGAAATCGAGGGCGTCGTCGATGCGCAGCAACTCGCCGTTGATCAGGCTGACCAGGCGCTGCGTTCCGCCGGCGCCATCGGCCAGGCGCCAGACCTGGCGCACGCCCTCGTGCGGCAACAGGCCGTTGGCAAGCGTGAAGTGGCGCCATTCGCCATCCTGCAGCAGGGCCAGTCCTTCCTTGGCGCTGCCGACCCAAAGGCGTTCGCCGCCCTTGCCATCGGCTTCCAGCATCACGGCGAAGATGCCGTTCTCGCGTGCACCGAGGAGTGACACGGTTTGCCATTGGCTGTTGGTCAATGCCGTGCGCGCGATGCCGCCTTCGGTGGCCAGCCAGAGTACTTCGGTGGCGTCGGCGTTGCGCTGCAGCTTGATGCCGCGCACGGCATCGGCGGGCAGGCCGTTGCGTCGATCGAAAGTCGCGAAGCGGTCGTTGCGAAAGCGCAGCAGGCCGGCGCGGGAGGCCAGCCACAGCGTGCGCTGACCCCGCGCGGAATAGGTGGCGCGCGCCGAATAGATCGATTCCGTCGGCAACTCGCCACGCACCGCGCGCCAGCGGCGAATGCCGTCGTTGCGGATGCGGATCAGGCCATCGCCGTAGGTGAGCACCCACAATTCCTCGGCATCGCCATCATGCGTGCGCAGCAAGTCGGTCGTGTGCAGAGTGGCAAAGCCGGGCTGCTCGAAACGCTGCCAGGGATTCGTCTTGCCGTGGTCGGCCAGCGTGCGATACCAGAGGCCGTCGCTGCCGGTGCCCATCCATTGCCGCGGTTGGCCAAACAGCGTTTCACTCTGCTCGATGCGCACCAGCGGCCCGCTCCTGACCGAATCGTTGCCGGGATCTTCCTGCCAGCGATCACCCACCAGGGAGCGGAAGCCATGGTCCTCGCTGACCCAGAATTGCGGCGTGCCATCGGCCAGGAAGGTATCCGAGAAACGCTGGTGGAAGGCGTTGCGGCTGGAATCGAGCGACCACGCGCGGCCGTCGTGGCGGGCCAGGCCCTCGCGCTCGAAAATCGCCCACAGGTTGCCTCGCGCATCGACCTGCATGTCGCGCACCAGGCTGTGCGCCTGGGCAAACGGCCACGGCGTCCAGCGGTAGCCGTCAAAGCGTGCCAGCCCCGAAGCGGAACCGGCCCAGACAAAGCCCTGCTTGTCCCAGCCGACGGTGCTCCATATCTCATCGGAAAGACCTTCGCGGGAGGAGTACACGGTGAAGGTCGGCGCGCTTTCGTCGGTCACGTCGATCGGCCGCAGCGCGGGTTCCGCAGCGGCCAGTCCGCTGCAGAAGGCGAGGAACACCAACGAGACAAGGGGGCGAAGGCAGGTCAGCAGAAAGGAACCCCTTGGCATGGGCAAGGTGGACAATGTGCGGCGAGTGGCAGCAAGCACGCTTCACATGCATGAAGCGTGCCCTCATCCAAGGCAATTCGTGTGCCGACGTGCGCGCACTGCCCAAGCCCGACCGTCGCCACGACCGCCGCGATCCCGGTTGGCGCGACCGCGAATGGGCATTGATTCAGGCAGGGCGTCGTCCGCGCACGAGGACGGCATGCACAAACACCAGGACCAGCAAGGCAATGCCGATCGCCAGCCATTCCGCGCGTGACAGCGTGGCCAGGATGGCGATCATCGCCAGGCTCGAGATGGCCGGAATCAGTGCGCCGCCGGGCAGCACGAAGGGCTTGCCACCACTGCGCACATCGCGCTTCTGCGCCACGCCGGTAGCCAGGCTGACACCAAGGTAGATCAGGCAGTTGGCGCCGCCGGAAACCAGCGCCAGCGCCTCGAAATTGCCGACCACGGCCAGGCCGAATCCAACCAGGCCGTGGCAAACGATGGCCAGCAGGGGCACGCGATGGCTGGCGCTGACGCGACCGAAGGCGGCAAGCAGATAACCGTCGCGACCCAGCGCATAGAGCAGGCGCGAGGAGGCCAGCAGGTTGCCCATCATGAAACCGCCCATGGATACGCCGGCGGTGATCAGCAGGATGACCAGGCCCGGCGACCACATGCTGCCGGCGGCATCGGCCAGCGGTGCCTTGCTGGTCGCCAGCAGCGGCCCGAGGATGCCCTGGGTGACGATCTGTATGCCCATGTACAGCAAGACCACGACAAGGATCGCCGCCAGCGTCGCGCGCGGCACGCTGTGCGCGGCATCGCGCAATTCGCCCGAAGGAATCAGCGCGGTCTCCATGCCCGAGTAGGCAAACATGACCAGCACCATGGACGCGCCAAGGGTCGGCCAGGAAGGGATGTCCAGCCAGCTGATCTGGCCCCAGTCGACGAACGGGAGTCCGATCAAGGCAAGCAGGAACAGCGGCGTCAGTTTCAGCGTGGCGAGGATGTTGATCGCGCGCGTGCCGAGGCGCACGCCAAATGCATTAAGGGTGATCAGCGCCGCATACAGGGCGACCATGAACAGTGTTCGCCACAGCGGTTGCTCAAGTTGCGGCCAGGCGCGTGCGACCTGCAGGAACAGTGCCGATGCCACGGCACCGCTGGAGGCGGCATTGCAGATCCACATCAAGGCCCCGGCGATGAATCCGGCAAACGGCCCGAACGCCGCGCCGACATAGGTGTAAGGCCCGCCGGTAGTCGCCGCGCGACTGCCGATGGCGGCGAAACACAGGGCAATCGGCACGATCGCCAGGGCCCCGGCAAGGAAGGCGAGCGGCGCCGAGGAACCCATGCGCGTGAACAGCAGGGCCGGCAACAGGAAGATGCCCGAGCCGACAATGATATTGATGATGGCCGCAGCCAGGGAAACGCCGCCGACCGCACGCACCAGGGCAGCTTCACCGTGCAGGGTTGTGCCAGGTGCTGGCGGTCTCGGCGTCGAGGTCATGCGCGGTTCCGTGGCGAGGCGAAAGGCGCAAGCGTGCCACAGTTTCGCACGCCTCAATCAAGGCCTCGAATTGACCTGCCGGGCTGCGTCCGCGTCACGGCCCTTCGGCCACCCGGCCTGCGCGCACCCGGCCGTGGCTGCCGGCGCCAATGTGCAAACCGGTTCACGGTTTGATCCGGAACCATTCGCCCTTGCAACGTCATGCGCCAGGACTATGATGCGATTGCGGTCAGTCAGGCCGTCGCTTTCATCCAGGGAGAACGTCATGATCAAAACGATATCCGGCATCGCGATTGCAGCGATGCTGATCGGTTCCGGATTGCCGGTTTTCGCAGCCGACGGGATCGGCGCTGTGCCCGTTTCGGAAGGCATCAACTACACCCACATGCCGGGGCCGGACATGGCCGACGACGGGATCGCTGCGCCCGCTGGAGTGATCAGCAATCACTATCTGTTCCTCGTCGGCTCCGCATTCACCCCGCGCTCCAGTTCACAGACGGTCACCTATGCGGGTGGCGGCTGCTCCAATTCCTCGGCCGCGCTGACCACCAGTCTCGAACTTCCGCAAGGCGCAAGCATTCTGGGTGTCCGCCTCTTTTTCAACAACAACGGCACGCCCAATGCGGTCGGCATGTTCCTGAGCACCTATCCGGGCAACGGCGACGTCACCGACGAGCTCACTGGAACTTCCTCCGCGAGTGCAGGATATACCAGCGTCTACTTCAGCCCGGCCGCACCTTTGATCGTCGACAACCTTTCACAGGCGTATGTGCTGACCGCAACGACGCTTGGCTCGAGCCGCGTTTGTGGCATGCGCGTTTTCTACGCACTCTAGGAGACGGCCATGACGACCAGCATCCGAAGTCCCATGCCGATGATTGCCGCCGGCGCGCTCCTGCTTGCTGCGGCCCTGCCGATGGCAGCGACCGCAGGCGATCAACCCGTTCACCCACGCGCGCCGGACACCGCACGTGCGGATCAACCGTCTGGATTAGTGTTCGACTACCTGTTCATCACCGGCGCGGCCTTCCATCCATTGGAGAGCACCACGGCTTATGCTTACGCGGGTGGTGGCTGCATCTACACGACCGGCGGCACCGGCCTGTTCGCTCACAAGGTGGTATTGCCGCAAGGCGCGATCGTCCGTTACCTGCGCCTGTACTACTACGACACCTCGACCGCAAGCGTCACCGCGTTCTTTACCACCTACGATGGTGCCGGCGGGTTCAACGAACTCACCAACGTTTCATCGACCAACATCGCCGGCGGCTTTGGCACGACCCTGTCGCCGGAGATCAGTCACACGGTGGACCATCTCAGCGCACCGATCAACGTGACGGCCAATCTTGGAGCGCAGAACGACAACACCTTGCGCTTCTGCGGCGTACGCATTGCCTACGAGCCGCCGATCATCGACCTGATCTTCAAGGA
>Ga0209476_10000410_pt1 | contig 28870 bp, 24 predicted proteins | sample KloWWTrecipitate_FD_187179 | JGI IMG/M metagenome (GOLD analysis project Ga0209476, IMG submission 187179) | Active sludge microbial communities from Klosterneuburg, Austria, studying microevolution and ecology of nitrifiers - Klosterneuburg... | ecosystem: Engineered > WWTP > Aerobic digester... | reverse complement strand
CGCGACGCCTTTCGCTGGCGACCGCAGTTTCACGACCCGCCGGCAGCGCCACGGGCACGCCCGTCAGGGCCCCCACCTCGCGGGCGACGCCTTTCAGGCTGAGGCAATCAGCCCGATTTGGCGTCAGCTTCAGGGTGAACAGCTTGTCGTCGAGCGCAAGATGGACGCGTATGTCCTCGCCCACCGGCGCATCGTCGGCCAGCGCCAGGAGGCCGCTGTGGTCTTCCGACAGGCCGAGTTCGCGGGCCGAGCAAAGCATGCCGAAGGATTCGATGCCGCGCACCCTGGCCGCCTTGATCTTGATGCCCGGCAATTCCGCGCCGACCAGCGCGCAAGGCACCTTCATTCCGGCGGAAACGTTCGGCGCGCCACAGACGATCTGCAGCGTGTCGCCCTGCCCGGCATCGACGCGGCAGAGCTTCAGTTTGTCGGCATCGGGGTGCTTTTCGACCGTCAGCACCTGCGCCACGACGACGCCGCCGAAGGCCGGCGCGACGCCCTGAAGGGCCTCGACCTCCAATCCCGCCATGGTGAGGCTGTGCGCCAGCTCGGCGCTGGTAAGCGGCGGATTGACAAACTCTCGCAGCCAGTTTTCGGAAAACTGCATGATTATCTGAATTGCGAAAGGAAGCGCAAATCGCCGTCGAAGAACAGGCGCAGATCGTTCACGCCGTAGCGCAGCATGGCCAGCCGATCCGGGCCCATGCCGAAGGCGAAGCCGATGTATTTCTCGCTGTCGATGCCGACATGCTTCAGCACGTTCGGATGCACCATGCCGCTGCCGGCAATCTCCAGCCAGCCGGTGTGACTGCAGACGCGGCAGCCATTGCCGTCGCAGAACACGCAGCTCATGTCGATCTCGGCGGAGGGTTCGGTGAACGGAAAGAACGAGGGGCGGAAGCGCGTGCGCAGGTCCGGCTTCTCGAAGAAATTTCGCAGGAAATCGGTAAACACGCCCTTGAGATCAGCGAAGCTGACGTTCTCGTCAATCCACAACCCCTCCACCTGATGGAACATTGGCGAGTGGGTGGCGTCGGAGTCGACGCGATAAACGCGCCCGGGCGCAATGATGCGGATGGGCGGCTTGTGCGTCTCCATGTAACGCACCTGGATCGGGCTGGTATGCGTGCGCAGCAACAGTCCTGGCGCATTTTCCAGGTAGAAGGTATCGTGCATCGAGCGCGCCGGATGATTCTCCGGCGTATTGAGCGCAGTGAAGTTATGGAAGTCGTCTTCGATCTCGGGGCCATCGGCGACGTCGAAACCGATCGAACGGAACAGCGCCTCGATGCGTTCCAGAGTGCGCGTCACCGGATGCAGGCCGCCAGTCGGCATCCCCCGGGCGGGCAAGGTGATGTCGAGCGCCTCGGTCTTGAGCTGCGCCTCCAGCGCGGCATGCCGCAACGCCTCGCGCCGACCAATCAATGCACTTTCGATGCGTTCCTTGGCACTGTTGATGGCAACCCCGGCAATCTTGCGTTGCTCCGGATCGAGCTTGCCGAGACCCTTCATCAGTTCGGTCACCGAACCGCTCTTGCCGAGATAGCGGGCTTTGGCCTGCTCCAGCGCCGCGGCATCGCCTATCCCGGCAAACTCAGCCGTCGCCTGTGCAACCAATTGTTCGATGTCACTCATGGCTCAAACGTAAAAAAAGGAGGCTTGGGGCCTCCTTTTTCCGCTTAGTTCGCGCTCAGGCGGAGAGGCTCGCCTTGGCCTGGTTCGCAATCTGCGCAAAGGCAGCCTTGTCGAATACGGCCAGGTCCGCCAGCACCTTGCGATCGACTTCGATGGATGCCTTCTTCAGGCCGTTCATCAGCACGCTATAGGTCAGCCCCAATTCGCGCGCTGCTGCATTGATGCGGACGATCCACAGTGAGCGGAACTGGCGCTTGCGCTGCCGGCGATCGCGATAGGCATACTGCCCCGCCTTCATCACCGCCTGTTTGGCAATGCGATAAACACTGCCCCGCCGGCCACGGTAACCCTTGGCCTGGTCCAGAACCTTCTTGTGGCGCGCGTGCGCCGTTACACCGCGTTTGACTCGTGGCATGGTCTGGTCTCCTTAGGCGTAGGGCAGCATGGCCCGGATGGAGGCGGTGTCCGAATCATGGACACTCGTTATCCCACGCAGGTGGCGCTTGGCCTTCGTGGTTTTCTTGGTAAGGATATGGCGCTTGAAGGCTTGGGAACGCTTGACGCTGCCCCCCGGCCGTACTTTGAAGCGCTTGGCAGCGCCCGATTTGGTCTTCATCTTCGGCATCTAAGAACTCCTTTTCTAACATGGCGCCAGGTGGCTCCCGATCGAGGAGCGCTTCTACAACCCGCAACCACTTGTGTGAACCTGTTGGCCGGTTCTTGCCGCTTTGCGCCTGCAAGGCGCGAAACTCAGTGCTTCAACTGCTTCTTGATTGGCGCCAGCACCATGATCAATTGGCGTCCTTCCATCTTGGGAAACTGCTCGACCGTGCCAAACGGCTCCAGGTCGGCTTTTACCCTCTCCAGCAGACGCACACCGAACTCCTGGTGCGCCATCTCCCTGCCACGAAATCGCAGGGTCACTTTCGTCTTGTCGCCCTCCTGCAGGAACCGCACAAGGTTCCGCAGCTTGATCTGGTAGTCGCCCTCGTCGGTACCGGGGCGAAACTTCACTTCCTTGACCTGAATCTGCTTCTGCTTGAGCTTGGCCTCGTGCGCCTTTTTTGCCTCGGCATACTTGAACTTGCCGTAATCCATGATGCGGCAGACCGGCGGTTGGGCCAGAGGCGCAATTTCAACCAGATCAACACCGGCGTCTTCGGCCATCTTCAATGCCGCCTGTACCGACACGATCCCGACCTGCTCACCCTCAACCCCGATCAGGCGTATCTCCGGGGCGTTGATCTCTTCATTCAGGCGCTGCGCCTTCTGCTGTGGCTGTGCGATGGTTCAAGTCTCCAAAATATCGAAAATCAGGTCGCCCCTGCCCGCGCATCGCGTTCTCGCGTCAGGCGTTCGACAAACGACTCGAGGGACATTTGCCCGAGGTCCTGTCCGCCCCGGGCACGCACGGCGACCAACCCTGCTGCCTTTTCCTTGTCGCCGACGACGACTTGATAAGGCAGCTTTTGCAAGCTATGTTCGCGTATTTTATAGCTAATTTTCTCATTGCGCAAATCCGCAACGGCCCGCAGACCGGCCAGGCGTAGCTTTTCTGCAACAACTTCAGCGTAATCGGCCTGGTGCTCGGAGATATTCATGACCACCGCATGAACCGGAGACAGCCAGAGCGGGAAGGCGCCGGCGTGATGTTCAATGAGAATGCCGATGAAGCGCTCCATCGAGCCGAGGATGGCCCGGTGCAGCATGACCGGCTGGCGGCGGCTGTTGTCCTCCGCCACATACTCGGCGCCAAGGCGGCCCGGCAGGGAAAAGTCGAGTTGCAGCGTGCCGCACTGCCAGACGCGGTTAAGGCAGTCCTTGAGGGAAAACTCGATCTTCGGCCCATAGAAAGCGCCTTCGCCCGGCTGCAAGTCGTATGCAAGGCCCTTGGCGTCGAGCGCCTGCGCCAGCGCCGCCTCGGCCCGGTCCCAGGTCTCGTCGGCGCCGATGCGCTTCTCCGGCCTCGTTGACAGCTTGACGAGAATGTCGCTGAAACCGAAGTCCGCATAGACCTTGCGCAACAGGTCGATGAAGGCGGCCGACTCGCCGAGGATCTGTTCCTCGGTACAGAAGATATGGGCGTCGTCCTGCACGAAGGCGCGCACGCGCATGATGCCGTGCAGCGCGCCCGAGGGCTCGTTGCGGTGACAGGAGCCGAATTCGGCCAGCCGCAGCGGCAGGTCACGGTAGCTCTTGATACCCTGGTTGAAGATCTGCACGTGGCCCGGGCAGTTCATCGGCTTCACCGCATATTCGCGTTCCTCGGCCCTGGTGGTGAACATGTGCTCGGCATAGTTCTCCCAGTGGCCGGAGCGTTCCCACAGGACGCGGTCCATCACCTGCGGCGTGCGCACTTCCAGGTAGCCGTTGGCAGAAAGCAGCCCGCGCATGTACTGCTCGACCTCCTGCCAGATCACCCAACCCTTGGGATGCCAGAACACCATTCCGGGGGCTTCGTCCTGCAGGTGGAAGAGATCGAGTTGCCGGCCCAGCTTGCGGTGGTCGCGCTTCTCGGCCTCCTCCAGCATGTGGAGATAGCCCTCGAGCTCGTCCTTCTTTGCCCAGGCAGTGCCGTAGATGCGCTGGAGCATCTCGTTGCGTGAATCGCCGCGCCAGTAGGCGCCGGCCAGCTTCATCAGCTTGAAGACCTTCAGTTTGCCGGTGGAGGGCACGTGCGGGCCGCGGCAGAGGTCGACGAAATCGCCCTCGCGGTAAAGCGAGACATCCTGATCGGCCGGAATCGAGGCAATGATCTCGGCTTTGTAGTGTTCGCCGATCGACTTGAAGAAGTCCACCGCCTTGTCACGCTGCCAGACTTCGCGCAGGACAGGAAAATCCTTCTTCGCCAGTTCGGCCATGCGCACTTCGATTTTCGCCAGGTCTTCGGGCGTGAAGGGTCGCTTGTAGGAAAAGTCGTAATAGAAGCCGTTCTCGATCACCGGGCCGATGGTGACCTGGGCATCGGGAAACAATTCCTTCACCGCATACGCCAGAAGGTGGGCGGTCGAATGGCGCAGGATCTCAAGTCCTTCCGCATCCTTGTCGGTGACGATGGCCAGAGCGCAGTCCCGTTCGATGCGGTAGCTGGTGTCGACCAGCCTGCCATCGACCTTGCCGGCCAACGCCGCCTTGGCCAGGCCGGCGCCGATCGCAGCGGCCGCTTCGGCCACCGTCACCGCTTGCGGGAATTCCCTCTTCGAACCATCCGGCAATGTAATCGTCAGCATTCCCAAACCGCCATAAACAACAAAAGCCAGAAAACCGAAGCCGCTTCGGCCCCCGTCCTCTGACTTCTGTTTTCGAATTGGTAGGCGCGATAGGACTCGAACCTACGACCCCCACCATGTCAAGGTGGTGCTCTAACCAGCTGAGCTACGCGCCTGAAAACAACGTTTCAGTGCAGGCTAATGCTCGCGCAAGCGAGCGCTATGCCGCAACTAAAGATGCGCATTGTAGCGGAAACCGCATGCTTTTCAAACAGCGGAGTGACGCTCAGGCTTTCGGTCCCTGCCAAACGCAGTTGCCCCTGCTTTCCTTGCCGATTTCCGCCAGTACCCGCTCATGCCCTGCCAGTTCCTCCGCACTGGCGCGCAGCACGCGCAGGGCGGGACGCTCCGCCGGAAGTTCGGCTTGCAGGCCGGCTGCAGGCGCGGCCTCCAGCTCCATCACCAAGGTCTCCTGCCCCCGGGTCATGGCCAGATAGACTTCCGCCAGCAACTCGGCATCGAGCAGGGCGCCATGCAGCGTGCGGCCGGAGTTGTCGATGGCGTAGCGTTCGCACAGCGCATCCAGCGAATTCCTGCGGCCGGGATGCAGCTCGCGCGCCATCTTCAGCGTATCGACAATGCCAGAGCAGGCCTGCTCCAGCGGTGCCTGCTGCTGCAGGGCCATTTCGTTGTTGAGGAAGCCGATATCGAAAGCGGCGTTATGGATGATCAGCTCCGCCCCGCGGATGAACTCGAGGAAGGCGGCGACGATTTCGCCGAAGCGGGGCTTGTCCAGCAGGAATTCGCTGGAAAGCCCGTGCACCGCCATCGCCCCGGCTTCGACCTCGCGTTCCGGGTTGACGTAGCGGTGGAAGCGCTGCCCGGTCAGTTTGCGGTTGAGCAGCTCCACGCAGCCGATTTCGATGATGCGATCCCCCAGCCGGTAATCGAGGCCGGTGGTTTCCGTGTCGAGTACGATTTGTCTCAAGCGTGCCTGCCTTTCAGGGTTTCGATGCCCCGGCGTGCCAGCGCATCGGCACGTTCGTTTTCGGCGTGTCCGGCATGGCCCTTCACCCAGTGCCACTCGATACGGTGGCGGGAAGCCAGTTCGTCGAGTTCCCGCCATAGCTCGACGTTCTTCACCGGCTGCCGGTCGGCGGTGCGCCAGCCGCGCTGCTTCCAGGCGTGGATCCACTCGCTGATACCCTTCTGCACGTACCGGGAGTCGGTATGCACGCGGGCATGCACCGGCCGCTTGAGCGCCTCCAGGGCACGGATCACGGCCGTCAGTTCCATGCGGTTGTTGGTGGTATCCGCCTCGCCCCCGAAAATCTCCCGCTCATGCCCGCCCATCCTGAGCAGGGCGCCCCACCCGCCAGGGCCCGGATTACCGCTGCAGGCGCCGTCGGTGAAGATTTCCACGATCTCCGTCGCCGGACTCATTGACCATCCTTCTGTATTTTCTGCACTGCCGGCGCCAGCGCCTTGGCACGTGCCTTGCGGTCGTGCCAGGTCGGCGTGAGCAGGCGCAGGCCGTGCTGGCGCTTGATTCCCTGCAAAAGATACACCGCGCCGGCGATCGGCCACCAGCGGTCGCCGGCCAGTTCCATGAAATGCCAGCGGCGCAGCCATTTTTCCTGCGTCACTGCCGGCGAGTAACGGCCAAAACAGCCCGCCTGGGTCTCGAAACTGAGCAGCGTCAGGAGGTCCTTGAGGCGCCGCACGCCGAAATACTGCCCTTGCCACGGGAAAGCCGCATTGCGGCCGGCCAGGCGTCGCTTGATGCCCCAGAGACTGAAGGGATTGAAGCCGGAGATCAGCACCTGGCCTTCGGGAACCAGTACGCGTTCCACCTCGCGCAGGATCTGATGCGGATCGGCGGCAAATTCGAGAACATGCGGCAACACCACCAGATCGACGCTGTTCCCGGCCAAGGGCAGATGATGGGCATCGCCCAGCACGCCGGCCGGCATGGCGGAATCATAGTTGAAGCGCAGCGGCATGCGATTGGCGCGCAGGCAGTCGCATTGCGGCAGTCCGATCTGCACGGCGTTGAAACCGAAAATGTCGGCTACCATCTGGTCGAAGCGGCCCTGTTCCCATTCGAGGATGTACTTCCCCTGCGGGGTCTGCAGCCAGGCATCGATTGCTGGATTTGACATTTCGCTCCGAAGTCAGAGAATCGCGGTATGGACATCCAAGCTCTGCACGCCTTCGAGGACAATTATATCTGGCTGCTGCGGGACGGGCGCCGCGTCGTGGCGATCGACCCCGGCGACGCATCACCCGTGCTCCGCTATCTGGAAGAGCAGAACGCCAGCCTGGCCGCCATCCTGATCACGCATCATCACGGCGACCACACCGGCGGCATCGACGACCTGCTCTCGCGAAGCCCGGTTCCGGTATTCGGCCCCGCCGGAGAAGCGATCTCCGGTGTAACCGTGCCGCGGCGTGGGGGCGACACCGTCCACCTGCCGGAGCTGCAGGGCAGATTTCAGGTGATGGACGTTCCCGGCCATACCCGCGGCCATATCGCGTATTACGGCCATGGCGCGTTATTCTGCGGCGACACGCTGTTCGCCTGCGGCTGCGGCCGGCTGTTCGAGGGAACGGCGGAGCAGATGTGGGCTTCGCTGTGCAGGCTTGCCGCCCTGCCAGGCGAGACCCTGGTGTACTGCGCCCACGAATACACCCAATCGAACATCCGCTTCGCCCTCGCCGTGGAGCCCGGCAATGCCGCGCTGCAAATGCGCGCCCTGCGCGTGGCGCAACTGCGCGCCGAGAAACAGCCGACGGTTCCCTTCAAGCTTGCAGAAGAGCTCGGAACGAATCCCTTTCTGCGCTGCGGAGAAGCGGAAGTGGTCGCTTCGGCCGAACGCCACAGCGGCGGGAAGCTGTCTGCGGACAGCCAGGTCTTCGCCGCGCTGCGCGAGTGGAAAAACGGCTTTCGCTGAGGTCTGCTGACACTGCTTCCCCGGTGCGAACTTCAGATTCCGAGCGCATCGCATGCCGGAAATTGACGACGCTGGCAGGCGACGGTAGCATTGGGCTTTCCTACGCCAAGGCGCAATGTTCAAGTTCCGACCGGCCCTGCCGGGAATCCTCGCCTGCCTCGTTTTCTGCCTGTTTTCCACTGTTGCCGCCGCCTCAGAGGAGGATCAAGCGGCCGTTGCCGCGCCGGCAGTCGCGGAAGCCTCGTCCTCCGAGCCCGTTACGACTATCGAACTCAGGGATGACCCGCCGCCCCTGGCGACGATCGACCTGACCCTGCCCCCCGACGATCTCTGGGGCCGTATCCGCAACGGGTTCGGCATGCCCGACATCGACAGTCCCCTGGTGCAGCAGCAGCAGGCCTGGTATCTCGCCCGTCCGGACTATCTGAGGCGCGTCGTCGAGCGCAGCCGTCGCTACATGCACCACATCATCGAGGAACTGGAAAAGCGCGGCATGCCGACGGAACTGGCCCTGCTGCCGATCGTCGAGAGCGCCTACAATCCGATGGCCTATTCGCGCGCCCACGCCTCGGGCATGTGGCAGTTCATCCCCTCCACGGGCAAGACCTACCAGCTCGACCAGAACTGGTGGATGGACCAGCGCCGCGACATCATCGCCTCGACCAGTGCTGCCCTCGATTACCTGCAGTCCATCTATGAAATGCACGGCGACTGGCATCTGGCGCTCGCCTCCTACAACTGGGGCGAGAACGCCGTCGCGCGCGCCATCAACAAGAACCGGGCCAAGGGGCTTCCGACCGACTATCTGAGCCTGAGCATGCCCAACGAGACGCGCTGGTATGTGCCCAAGCTGCAGGCCTTGAAAAACATTATCGCCCGGCCGCAGCTGTTCAACGTCAGCCTCGACCCCATCCCCAACAAGCCGTATTTCCAGAGCATCGAGGTTGCCACTCACATCGACGTTGCCATCGCCGCGCGCCTGGCGGAGATGACCGTCGAGGAGTTTCTCGCCCTCAATCCGGCCTACAACCGGCCGGTCATCCTCGACAAGGGTGGCACCAGCATCGTCCTGCCGGCGGAGAAGGTCGAGGTTTTCCTCTCCAATCTCGAAGCCCACGACAAGCCGCTGACCAGCTGGCAGGCCTACACCATCAGGAAGGGCGAGAGTCTCGACAGCGTGGCAAGGAAGCATGGCCTGACGACGGCCCGACTCAGGCAGGTTAACGGCATCAGCGCAAGGATGCGCATCGGCCCGGGGCACACGCTGCTGGTACCGGCCAAGGAAGGGGCGTCCGCCGACAACCTGCTCTCCGTCAATCTTCCCGTGGCCACGCCGACGACCCGCAAGGCGCCTGGCAAAAGCAGCAAAAAGGCTGCAAGCAAGGGCGGCAAGCAGCCAGCCGGCAAAAAGCGTGCGCCCGCGAAGACCGTCAGCAAACAAAAATCGCCCGCCAGGAACTGATCCCGCTTTATTCGTAGAGGAAGCAGCGCACGCTGCGTGCCCCGCCGAGCAGCGTTTCGGCGGGGTAGGCCCTGGCGCACTGCGGCATCACCCGTGGACAGCGCGGATGAAAATGGCAGCCGGCGGGCGGATTGGCCGGCGACGGCATGTCGCCCTTGAGCACGATCACCGGGCGCTGCCCCTCGGCATCGAGGCGTGGCACGGCCGACAGCAGGGCTTCCGTGTAGGGATGCTTCGGGTCTTGCAGGATTTCCTCCACCGTCCCCCGCTCGACGATGCGGCCGAGGTACATCACCGCGATTTCGTGCGCCAGGTACTCCACGACGGCGATGTTGTGAGTGATGAACAGATAGGCAAGGCCGAGCGAGGCCTGCAGTTCCTTCAGCAGATTGAGGATCTGCGCCTGCACCGAGACATCGAGCGCGCTGGTCGGCTCGTCGCAGACCAGCAGGCGCGGCGCGACGGCCAGCGCCCGTGCAATGGCGATGCGCTGGCGCTGCCCGCCTGAAAACTCGTGCGGATAGCGCCCGCGCATCCCGGCCGACAGCCCGACCCGTTCCAGCAGTTCATCGATCCGCCTGTCGCGCGCAGCGCGACCGGACGCCGTGTCGAGGGCGGCCATGCCCTCCTCGATGATGTCGCCTACCCGCATGCGCGGATCCAGCGAACCATAAGGATCCTGGAACACGATCTGCATGTCCGCCCGCAGCGCGCGCAGGCGGGCCTGCGGCAGGGCGGTAAGTTCCTCGCCCTCGAAGCGCACGCTGCCGCCGGTCGGCCGCAGCAGTTGCAGGATGGCCTTGCCGGCCGTCGTCTTGCCGCAGCCCGACTCCCCCACCAGCGCCAGCGTGCGGCCCAAAGTCAGTCTCAGCGATACGCCGTCGACTGCCTTGACCTGCCCGGCGACACGCTGGAAAACGCCCTTGCGGATGGGGAAATGCATTTTCAGGTCGGCCACTTCCAGCAGTGGTGCACCGGCCGGCGGCGATGTGGCCCCGGTGTCCGTGCTGAAGGGCGCCACCGATGCTGCAGCACGGTGCCGGCCGCTCTCGCCGGCCTGCTCCGGATCGTACAGATGGCAGCGCACGGCATGGCCGTCCGACGCAACATGCCAGGCTGGCACTTCCTCCCGGCAGCGCGCCCAGGCGCGCGGACAGCGCTCGGCGAAGCGGCAGCCGGAAAAGATCGTCGTCAGCGGCGGGACGCTGCCGGGGATGGTCTCCAGCGTGCCGCCGCGACGCTCCGGGCGGGGCAGCGCGGCAAACAGCTTGTGCGTATAGGGATGCTTCGGCGATGCGAAAAACGCCCCTCGCGCGGCAACCTCGACCAGCTCGCCGGCATACATCACGCCGACCCGCTGCGCCAGTTGCGAGACGATGCCCAGGTCGTGGCTGATGAGCAGCATGCCCATGTTGCGATCGCGCTGCAGCTGCCCGAGCAGTCCGAGCACCTGCGCCTGGATCGTCACGTCGAGCGCGGTGGTCGGCTCGTCGGCGATCAGCAGGCGGGGATCGCCGGCCAGCGCCATGGCAATCATGACGCGCTGCTTCATGCCGCCCGAGAGCTGGAAGGGGAACTCGTCGAGGCGCCGCGCCGGATCGGGAATGCCGACCGCGTCGACAAGCTCCAGGGCGCGCCGGCGCGCCGCCGTCCCCTGCATCGGGGTATGCCGTTCCAGCACCTCGACGATCTGCCGGCCGACGCTGAGCACCGGATTCAGGCTGGTGGCGGGCTCCTGGAAGATCATCGCCATCTCGCGGCCGCGCACATCGCGCATCTCGGCCTCGGAAAGCGCCAGCAGGTCGCGCCCGTCCAGCAGTACCTGTCCGCCGACTATGCTGCCGGCGTCCGGCAGCAGTCGCATCAGCGAGAGCGCCGTCATCGACTTGCCGCAGCCGGACTCGCCCAGCAGGGCGAAGGTTTCCCCCGCTTCGACGTCGAACGACACATCATCGACTGCGCGCACAATCCCGGCGGCGCTCAGCAAACAAGTTCGCAAGCCTTCGACGCGCAGCAGGCTCATGCCGCTTGCCCCTGTGCAGTAGCGGCGATGCGCCGACCGGCGATGCGCGGATCGAAGGCATCGCGCACCGCATCGGAGAACAGGTTGGCCGCCAGCACCAGGACGAACATGAAGGCGAAGGCCGCCACCAGCGACCACCACACCACCGGCTCGCGTGCCAGCTCCAGGCGCGCGGTGTTGATCATCGTGCCGAAGCTGATGGTGCTGGGGTCGACGCCGATGCCGATGTAGGACAGCACCGCCTCGGCCAGCACCAGGCCGGAAAAATCCATCACCACCGCGATCAGCACGATGTGCATGACGTTGGGCAGGATGTGGCGGCCCATGATGCCCGTCGCCGATGCCCCGAAGGCCTGCGCCGCCTGAACATAATCGAGCTCGCGCAGCTTGAGGGTTTCCGCCCGCAGCAGTCGGCACAGGCCCGTCCAGCTGGTCACGCCGAGGATGAAGCAGAGCGCCAGCAGGCGCGCGTCGGCGCGCTGGGCGGATGTGGCGAACCAGTCCGGATGCGTGTCGATCACCACCTGCATCATCAGCACCGAGGCGGCGATCAGCAGCACGCCGGGGATCGAGTTGAGCGTCGTGTAGAGGTACTGGATGACGTCGTCCACCCAGCCGCCGAGATAGCCGGCGACGATGCCCAGCGCCACCGCGAAGGGCAGCATCGCCAGCGTGGTGATGGTGCCGATCACGAGGCCGGTGCGGATGCTCTTCAGGGTGAGGTAGAGCACGTCCTGGCCGACCTTGTCGGTGCCGAATACATGGTAGCCGCCGGCCAGCGCCGCGACGGGGCCGCCGAGCAGCAGCAGGACCGCCAGCGTGGCCAGCACCGCGTTCCAGGCAAATTGCGTCTCGCCGCGCCGGATGCGGCGCCAGGCCGCCGGCCAGCCCACGCCCCAGCGCAGGGCGGCCGCCTGCACCGCGATCGCCGCAAAAGTCAGTCCCGCCAGCACGGCGAAGGCGAGTCCGCGCGCTACCCTCCATGACACATCGCGCGCCCACTCTTCGACGGGATCCTGGAGATGTGCGCCGCCGTGCCTGAGGCGGGGAAACACCCGCGCCTGTGTGCCGTCCGGCAGCTCCACCGTCTCCCGGGCATACAGATGGGTCGCCAGCGGCGCGGAGTAGGTCTTCTCGGTGCCGGATCTCAGCGGCAGCAAAAGTGCATCGAGCGCGCTGCGCACCTCGCTGCTGTAACCATTGGCGGGCTGTCCGGCGACGGCTTCCAGGCGCGGCCGGTAGTGCAGCGAGTCGAGCAGGCCAAGGACGATGAAGGCCGCCAGCACCGTCAGCGCCGCCATGCCGGCGCGGCTCTCGCCGACGCGGCGCCAGGAGGCCAGCAAATACTCGCGACGGCCGATGTAGAACCCCGAGCCGATGCCGCAGGCGATCAGCAGGAAGACGAGGGCGTCGGTCCACAGGATGATCGGCATCACTGCAGCCTCACTCTCGGGTCGACCAGGGTGTAGGACAGGTCGGTCAGCAGCAGGCCGACGATGTAGAGTACCGAGCCGATGAAGACCATCGCGCGCACCACGGCGAAGTCCTGCGCATTGATGGCATCGATGGTGTACGAGCCCAGCCCGGGAATGCCGAAGAAGGATTCGACCAGCAGCGAGCCCATGAAGAGCAGCGGGATCACCACCACCACGCCGGTGAGGATCGGGATCATGGCGTTCTTCAGCACGTGGCGGAACAGCACCGCCATCTCCGACAGCCCCTTGGCGCGCGCCGTGCGCACGTAATCCTTGCCGATCTCCTCGAGGAAGATGGTGCGGTACCAGCGCGTGCTGCTGCCGATGCCGGCCACCATGCTGATCAGCACCGGCAGGATCAGGAAGCGCGCGGCATCCAGCCCGCCGGCGTAGCCCGAGATCGGCACCAGGTGCCAGATCTTGCTCACCAGGTATTGCCCGCCGATGATATAGAACAGGCTGGAGATCGACATCATGGCGACGCAGGCCACCACGCCCCAGAAATCGAGATAGGTGGCGCGGAAGAAGGCCAGCACCAGGGCGAAGGACACCGTGACGAAGAGGCCGAGCAGGAACACCGGCACGGCGATCGCCAGGCTCGGGCCCATGCGCGTCTTGATCTCGTGCCCGATGTCGCGGCCGTCGTCGGCTCGTCCGAAGTCGAAGACAAACAGTTTCACCGACTTCTCGAAGAAGATGGTGCGCGTGACCTTGCCGGCACCCTCGGCCGCCTCGTTGTAGAGCAGCGGCTGGTCGTAGCCCCGCTCCGCCTTCCACTTCTGGATGGCCTCCGGCGTGACGCGCTTGATGCCAAGCTGCATGCGCGCCATGTCGTCGGGCGTGTTCACCACGAAGAACAGGGTGAAGGTGAGGAGGTTCACGCCGATCAGGATCGGCAGGGCATAAAGCAGGCGGCGGACAATGTAGGCCAGCATCAAGTACGCCCTTTCGACTGCTCCCGCCGGCGCCAACCCCATGCCGCCGGCGCCGCGCTGGCGGCGAGGACGGCGGCAAGCAGGCCGAGCGGCCACAGCACCGGCCGGTTCCACTCGGCCCGCAATCTCTCGCGTCGCGCCGCATCGATCTTCCGGTACTTGAGGCCGTTCCTCGCCATGTTGTTGGGCTTCAGATTCCCCACCCAGTCGTGATGCAGGCTGTAGTCCTTGGGATGGAAGCCGAAGGACCAGGGCGCATCCTCCCGCAGGATGGCCAGCATGCGGTCGATCAGCGCCTGGCGCGCCGGGCCGTTCTCCATGTGCTTCACCTGTTCGAAGAGCCGGTCGTATTCCGGGTTGACGTAGTTGGCGGCGTTCTCGCCCTGGAATTTCGCCCGGCTCTGCGCGCCATGGAACAGGAAGAGGAAATTCTCCGGGTCGGGATAGTCGGCGTTCCAGCCCCAGACGAAAATCTGCGCCGCGCCCTTGCGCACCTTCTCCTGGAAGCGGTTGTAGTCGGTGCCGCGGATTTCCAGTTGCAGGTCGAGCTTGGCGAACTGCTTGCGGTACCAGTCGAGGCGCGGCTTGTCGCCCGGGCCGCGGTCGGTGGTGTCGAGGTAGAGCACCAGCGGCTGGCCGCTCTTCGCCTCGCGCCCGTCCGGGTAGCCGGCCTCGGCGAGCAGCTGCTTCGCCGCCTCGATCGATTTGCGCCGCGGCGCATCGCCCACCCAGTCGTACACGACCGGGTTGATGCCTTCACCGCCCGTCCGGAAGCCGAAGATGCCGGGCGGGATCGGACCCTGTCCGGGAATGCCGCGGCCGTTGGCGAAGATGGAGATGAACTCTTCCCAGTCGAGCGCGATGGAGATCGCCTGGCGCAATTTTCTTGCGCGCTCGCGGCCGGGCGCATCGGCCTGGCCGCCGCCGACGACCGGGTCGAGCCAGTTGAAGGCGAAATAGCGCGTGGCGGTACCGACCGAAGCCTCCAGCTTGATGCCCTTTGACTTCATTTCCGGGGAAACACTGGCCTCGCCCTCGACCGAGATGCGCACCGCCTGGTCGAAGCTGTCGGAACTGATGCCGGAAAAATCGTAGTAGCCCTGCAGGAACTTGTTCCAGTAGGGAATGCCCTCGCGCTCGCGCGAGAACACCACCCTGTCGATGAAGGGCATGCGTTTGCCGGCGTCGGCGAGCAGGCTGGCAGAAGCATCGCCCGCCTCGCCTTCGGCGGGATAGGCCTCGCCGCGGTAGTTCGGGTTGCGTTCCAGCACCATGCGGGCGTTGGGATTGTTCTCCGTCAGCATGTAGGGGCCGGTGCCGACCGGGTACCAGTCGAGCGTCAGGTTCTTCTCGGCCATGCCGGCCTGGGCGTAGAAGCGGTCGGCCTCGATTGGCACCGGTGCGAAGAAATTCATCGCCAGCCAGTAGGCAAACTGCGGATAGCGGCCCTTGATGCGGATGCGGTAGCGGTACTTGTCGACCAGTTCGACGCCGGCGAGTTGAAACTTCGACAAGTCGAGCCAGGCATTCCCGGTTCCGGAGGCAGCCAGTGCCTTGTCCTCGGTCTTCAACGTCTCGGCGAACGCCTTCAGGCCGACGATGTATTCGCTCATCAGGCCGAACACCGGCGAGTGCAGGCGCGGATGGGCGAGGCGCTTGATCTGGTAGGCATAGTCCTCCGCCGTCAGTTCGCGCGTGCCGGTCTGAGGGAAGTCGCGCAGCGAATAGATGCCTTTCAGATCATCCGGCTTGAGATTGTGGTAGAGCAGCTTTCCGTCCGGGTCGCGCGCAAAGGCGGGATGCGGCTGATAGAGGATGCCCGGCCGGATGCGGATCTCGTACAGCGTGTGGGCCACGCGTGGCGAATCCGCCGGCACCTCGCGTCCGGCCGCATCCACGCTGCGCGGCCGCGGCAGGGCCTCGGCCGTCAGCGGAATCAGGGTATAGGGACGCTTCAGGTAGTGGTACTGCAGCGGCGGCTCGTAAATCTGCGCATTGAATTCGGCCTCGTCCTCGCTGTAGGACTGCACCGGATCGAGATGCTTGGGCCGCTCGGTAAAGGCGCTGTAGAGAATGTTCCGGCCAGTCTCCTGCGCCGGATAGGGATTATTCCAGACCTCGCCGCAACCGGAGAGGAATACAGCAAAGGCCAGCAGCCAGGCGTGCATCGGCGAATCGCGCATCGTGCGAAGAGTGTAGCCGAAGGGCCAATTGGCGTCATCTGCGGCGCTCCGCTATAATCACGCAGTCATTTTACGGGATTCGACGATGGGCTTTCTCGCTGGAAAACGCATCCTCATCACCGGCCTGCTATCCAACCGCTCGATCGCCTACGGCATTGCCAAGGCCTGCCATCGCGAGGGCGCAGAACTGGCCTTCACCTACCAGAACGACCGGTTCCACGAACGGATTACGAAGTTCGCCGAGGAATTCCGCAGCAAGCTGATCTTCCCCTGCGACGTCGCGGAGGACGCGCAGATCGATGCCCTCTTCACCGAACTCGGCAAGCACTGGGACGGCCTCGAAGGCCTGGTGCATTCCATCGCTTTCGCGCCGAGCGAGGCCATCGAGGGCGACTTTCTCGACGGCATCACGCGCGATGCCTTCCGCATCGCCCACGACGTGTCCTCCTACAGTTTCCCGGCGCTCGCCAAGGCGGCGCGGCCGATGCTGCTGAAGGGACGCAATCCTGCGCTGCTGTGCCTGTCCTACCTCGGCGCCGAGCGCACCCTGCCGAACTACAACACCATGGGCCTGGCCAAGGCCAGCCTCGAAGCCGCCACACGCTACCTCGCCTTCTGCCTCGGCCCGCAGGGCATTCGCGCCAACGCCATCTCGGCCGGCCCGATCAAGACCCTGGCCGCTTCCGGCATCGGCAACTTCGGCAAGCTGCTGGCCTATAACGCGCACCATGCGCCGCTCAGGCGCAACGTGACCATCGAGGAAGTCGGCAATGCCGCCGCCTTCATGCTGTCCGATCTCGCCAGCGCCATCACCGGTGAAATCCTTTACGTCGACGGCGGCCTCAACACCACCGCCCTCGGAAACCCGGAACCGCTGCCGTAAAGCGACATTGCCAGAAAAGAAACGGGCTGCCTTGGCAGCCCGTTTAGCTTGCAGGAGATCGCGCCGCTTAGAACTTGCCGCTCTTCTTCGGCCGGCTAGGCGCAGTAGCCGGAGCAGGGGCATCCTGGTCATCACCCTTGGCCAGCGCAGCCTTGTCGATTTTCACGCCGTAGCGTTGCCGCAACGCGGCCAGGTAGGCGTTAAAATCCTCGGCGCCAGCCAGTTGCGCCAGTTGTCCCCGCTGTGCCTTGGCGCGCGGATCGGCTGCGTTCCTGGCAGCACCGGAATTGACTTGCGAGATGCGGTAGAGAACGTACGCTCCATTCGGCAGCTGCGTCCCTGCATAGGCGGGCAGCTTGTCGGCGGGCGCCTTGAAAATGACGCGCTGCGCTTCGGCCGCCAGGCCGCGCATCGGTTGCCGCACGACGGTCTGCGGCTGGGTCCAGGAGATGGCCACCGCCTCACCCATGTTCAACCGGGCCAGTTTCGCTTCGCCTTCCTTCTGCGCCAGGCGGGCCGATTCATCTGCTGCCAGGTTTTTCTCGATCTCTGCCTTGACGGCTTCCAGGGGACGCAATTCAGCCGGCCGCACCTCGACAACGCGCGCCGCCACCAGGGTGTTCGGCGCAACCTCGATGGCGTTGGTGTTGCGCTTGTTCTTCAGGGCGTCATCGGAAAACAATGCCGCGAACAGCTTTTCATTGCTTGCCAGGGGCCCCGCTGCGGCACGGTTCTGCTGGTCGAACAAACCCGTCTGCCGTAGCGGCAGCTTGAACGTCTCCGCCGCCGGCTTCAAGCTGTCGGCCTGTTCGTAAACCAGGTTCGAAAAAGACTCGGCCGCCTCTGCGAATTTTCTGCCCGCAGCCTGGAGCTTGAGCTCCGCCGCGATTGAATCGCGCGCCTCCTCCAGGCTACGCACCTTGCCGGGCTTGATGCCGGTCAGGCGGATGATATGGAAGCCGAATTCGCTGCGCACCACATCGCTGATCTGGTTTTCCTTAAGCGAAAAAACTGCCTCCTCGAAGGGTTTGACCATGGCACCGCGAGGAAAGAAACCGAGATCGCCGCCCTTCGCCGCCGATCCGGGATCCTGCGAATGCTCCTTTGCCAGCCGGGCGAATTCCCCGGGAGTCCGCTTCACCTGCTGCAGGATTGTCTCGATCCTGGCACGGGCCGCCTTCTGCTCGGCCTCGGGCGCGTCTGCCGGCATCTGGATGAGGATGTGGCTGGCACGGCGCTCCTCCTCGGTTGCGTAATTCTTCGCATTCTTTTCGTAGGCGCTCTTGATGTCGTCCGGACTGATCGTCGTCTGCTCGGCAAGGGCTTCGCGGCTCAGCACGACAAACTCGGCACGGATCTGCTGCGGTATCTCGAACAGCTTGCGATTCTTCTCGTAGAATTCCTTGACGGCTTCCACCGAAATCTTCAACTGGCCGGCATGCTGCTCGGGGCGGATGATCGCTTCGCTCACCTGCCGCTCCTCAAGCTGAATGGCGATCACCCGTTCAGCTGCGGCACCGGAAACCACGGCGGTATCGGACACCGCCTGGACCAGTTGCTGCAGCGTCAGGTCCTGGCGCAGCTTGGCTTCGAAACCGGCCTGGGTCAGGCCCTGGGCGCGCAGCGCCTGCTCGTAGCGGCGCTTGGAAAACTGACCGTCCTCCTGCAGGGCCGGGATGGAACTGATCACTTGGATCAGCTGCGCATCACTGGCCGTAAGGCCCGATTTCGTCGCATGCAACAGCAACAGGCGCTGGGTCACCAGCGAGTCGAGCATGGCCAGGCGCGCTTCCGGCGTTTCCAGCATGGCCGGATTGAACTCTCGCCCCAGTTGTCCCCGCAGGCGTTCCTGCTGGTCGCGCATTGCCAGGGAAAACTCCTGGCGTGAAATCGGGCTGCCTCCGACCTTCGCCAGCTCGTCAGTACCACTGCTGCTGCGGAAATAGGAATCCACGCCCCAGAAGGCGAATGGCAACGTGATCAGAGCCAGGAAAACCTGAACAATCCGCTTGTTGTTGCGAACCGCGTCAAACATGATCGATTACCCGTGTCGATAGGGAAATACTAAGAAAAAAGGCGAACTCGCGTTCGCCCTTTCCTGCGGTGTTGGCGGAGTGGACGGGACTCGAACCCGCGACCCCCGGCGTGACAGGCCGGTATTCTAACCAACTGAACTACCACTCCTGAGTCCTGCTGTCCCAGCCGTGATCGTCACAAACCCCGGCTGGTGGGTGCTGACGGGATCGAACCGCCGACATTCGCCGTGTAAAGGCGACGCTCTACCAGCTGAGCTAAGCACCCGCTTGCTTTCGCCGCCAGCGCCAGGCGGCCCAGCAAAAGCGCGCTAGTTTACCGCATCTTTCAGCGCTTTTCCAGCGCGAAACTTGGGTACGCGCGCTGATTTGATCTTGATCGTCGCGCCGGTGCGCGGGTTGCGGCCGCTGCGCGCTGCGCGCTTGCCTACATAAAACGTGCCGAAACCGACCAGCGTCACCATGCCCCCCTTTTTCAGCGAGGTCCTGATGGCACCAACGGTGGCGTCCAGCGCCCGGCCGGCGGCGGCTTTGGAGATATCGGCCGACTTGGCGATTTGGTCGATGAGTTCGGATTTGTTCACAAAAGCCCCCTCTGCTTTGGATAGGTGAATGACTGACCATGAAGGACGAAGGCGCTTTATAGCAAGCTGAAAAACCCCGTGTCAAGCAACTTTCTGGAGGTGAGGCAAAGATTTTCAGAGGAGAAACGCGCAATGCCCTGCCGCAGCTTCGCGCCAGGGCATTGCGCAGGACGGTTCAGTGCGTGATCAGATTCGAGGCTGCTGCGGCCTCGCCTGCGGCGACCGCGGCCACCTCGGCGGATTCAGGCAGCGGTTCGGGCTTGCGCTCGAGGGCAAGTTCCAGCACCTGGTCGATCCATTTCACGGGAATGATCTCGATCGTGTTCTTGATGTTCTCCGGGATGTCGACCAGGTCCTTGACGTTTTCCTCGGGAATCAGGGCCGTGCGGATGCCGCCGCGCACCGCGGCCAGCAGTTTCTCCTTCAGACCGCCGATCGGCAGCACTTCACCCCGCAGCGTGATTTCGCCCGTCATGGCGACATCGGCGCGCACCGGGATACCCGTCAGGACCGACACCAGCGCCGTGGAGATGGCGATTCCGGCCGACGGGCCATCCTTCGGCGTCGCACCTTCGGGCAGGTGGATATGGATGTCGCTCTTCTGGTAGAAGTCCTCCGAGATGCCCAGCACCTTGGAGCGCTTGCGCACCACCGACAGCGCCGCCTGGATCGACTCCTGCATCACCTCGCCCAGCTTGCCGGTGGTCATGGTCTTGCCCTTGCCGGGCAGCACCACCGCCTCGATGGTGAGCAGTTCGCCGCCGACCTCGGTCCAGGCCAGTCCGGTCACCTGCCCGACCTGGTTCTCCTTCTCCGCCATGCCGAAGGAGTACTTGCGCACGCCAAGGTACTTGTCGAGATTGCGGGCGTTCACCACCAGCTTGCTGTGACGCTTCTTCAGCACCAGGGACTTCACCACCTTGCGGCAGATCTTGGAGATCTCGCGCTCCATGCTGCGCACGCCGGCCTCGCGCGTGTAATAGCGCACGATGTCGCGCAGCGCGTCCTCGGTGACCGACAGTTCCTCCTTCTTCACGCCGTTGTTCTTCAACTGCTTGGGCAGGAGATAGCGCTGGGAGATGTTGACCTTCTCGTCCTCCGTATAGCCTGACAGTCGGATCACTTCCATGCGGTCGAGCAGCGGCGCCGGGATGTTCAGGGTATTGGCGGTGGCGACGAACATCACGTCGGAAAGGTCGTACTCGACCTCGACATAGTGGTCGACGAAGGTGGAGTTCTGCTCCGGATCCAGCACCTCCAGCAGGGCCGAGCTCGGATCGCCGCGGAAATCCTGGCCCATCTTGTCGACCTCGTCGAGCAGGAAGAGCGGATTCTTGACGGCAACCTTGGTCATGTTCTGCAGGATCTTGCCGGGCATCGAACCGATGTAGGTGCGGCGGTGGCCGCGGATCTCCGCCTCGTCGCGCACGCCGCCAACCGACATGCGCACGAACTTGCGGTTGGTGGCGCGGGCAATCGACTGGCCGAGCGAGGTCTTGCCGACGCCGGGCGGGCCGACCAGGCAGAGGATCGGCGCTTTCAGCTTGTCAACGCGCTGCTGCACTGCAAGGTACTCGAGGATGCGTTCCTTGACCTTCTCGAGCCCGTAGTGATCCTTCTCCAGCACCTTCTCGGCAGCGGAAAGATCCTTGCTGATGCGGCTCTTCTTCTTCCACGGCAGGTTGGTCAGCGTCTCGATGAAATTGCGTACGACCGTCGCCTCGGCCGACATCGGCGACATCAGCCGCAGCTTCTTCAGCTCTGACTGCGCCTTGTTCAGCGCCTCCTTGCTCATGCCGGCAGCCTTGATTTTCTTTTCCATCTCGTCAAGGTCGGCGCCCTCCTCGCCCTCGCCGAGTTCCTTCTGGATGGCCTTTACCTGCTCGTTGAGGTAGTACTCGCGCTGGCTCTTCTCCATTTGGCGCTTGACGCGGCCGCGAATGCGCTTTTCCACCTGCAGGATGTCGAGTTCCGTTTCCAGTTGGGACAGCAGCCTCTCGAGCCTGGCGCCGACATCGAAGACTTCGAGGATTTCCTGCTTCTGTTCGAGCTTGAGCGGCAGGTGCGCGGCGATGGTATCGGCCAGACGTCCCGCTTCCTCTATGCCGGCCAGCGATGTCAGGATTTCCGGCGGAATCTTCTTGTTCAGCTTCACATACTGGTCGAACTGGGCAATGATGGCGCGCCGCATTGCCTCGACTTCGTGCGTCGCCCGTTCATCTGCGGGCAAGGGCATCAGCATCGCCGTGAACATCGCGTGCTCATCCGTTATCCGTTCGATGCGGGCACGCTGGCCGCCTTCGACCAGCACCTTGACCGTGCCGTCCGGCAGTTTCAGCATCTGCAGGATGTTGGCCACGCAGCCGATCTCGTACATGTCCTCGACGCCAGGTTCGTCCTTGGCCGCCGATTTCTGCGCAACCAGCAGGATGTGCTTGCCTGACTCCATGGCGGTCTCGAGGGCCTTGATCGATTTCGGCCGTCCGACGAACAGCGGAATCACCATGTGGGGAAAGACCACTACGTCCCTGAGGGGAAGCAGCGGGAGTTCGATTCGTTCTGCGGGGAGGTCAAGCGCGCTTGACATGATGTTTATCCTTTATGGAGACAGCCGTCACATGAATGTTGGGGGCAACGGCAAAAAATCAAGAAAACTTGCGGCAGCCCGAAGGCGTAGTTTCAGTGAAGGCCAATCTTCAGGTTACGCCGTAACTAAGACCAGGTAAGGCCAGCTGAAACAATCAGTTGGAACCGGCCACCTTGGGCTGGTCGGCATAGATCAGGATCGGCTTCGAGGCGCCCTCGATCATGCCCTCGTCTACCACCACCTTGGAGACATTCTCCATGTTGGGAAGTTCATACATGGTATCGAGCAGCACCGACTCGAGAATCGAGCGCAGGCCGCGCGCGCCGGTCTTGCGCTTGAGCGCGCGACGGGCAATCGCCTGCAGGGCTTGCGGACGGACTTCGAGTTCCGCGCCTTCCATGGCAAACAGCTTCTGGTACTGCTTGATCAGGGCATTCTTCGGCTCGACGAGGATCTCCATCAGCGCCGCCTCGTCCAGTTCATGCAGCGTGGCCACCACCGGCAGGCGGCCGACGAACTCCGGAATCAGGCCGAACTTGATGAGATCCTCCGGCTCGATCATGCGCAAGGTCTCGGAAACGTCCTTGCTGTCGCGACTCTTCACCTCGGCGCCAAAGCCGATGCCGGCCTGCTCCGTGCGGTTGCGGATGACCTTGTCCAGCCCGTCGAAGGCGCCACCGCAGACGAACAGGATATTGGTGGTATCGACCTGGACGAAGTCCTGGTTCGGGTGCTTGCGTCCGCCCTGCGGCGGCACCGAGGCGATGGTGCCCTCGATCAGCTTGAGCAGTGCCTGCTGCACGCCCTCGCCCGAGACGTCGCGGGTGATCGACGGGTTGTCGCTCTTGCGCGAGATCTTGTCGATCTCGTCGATGTAGACGATGCCCTGCTGCGCCTTCTCGACCTCGTAGTCGCACTTCTGCAGCAGCTTCTGGATGATGTTCTCGACGTCCTCGCCGACGTAGCCGGCCTCGGTCAGCGTCGTCGCATCGGCCATGACGAAGGGCACGTTGAGCAGGCGCGCCAGGGTCTGCGCCAGCAGCGTCTTGCCGGAGCCGGTGGGGCCGATGAGCAGGATGTTGCTCTTGGCCAGTTCCACCTCGTCGCTCTTCGACATGTGCTTGAGGCGCTTGTAATGATTGTAGACGGCGACCGACAGGATGCGCTTGGCCGGGTCCTGGCCGATGACGTACTGGTCGAGGATGGCGCAGATTTCCTTCGGCGTCGGCAGGTCGCCCTTGGCGCCCTTGCCGCCGTGATCGGCGGCAATCTCGTCGCGAATGATGTCGTTGCACAGCTCGATGCATTCGTCGCAGATAAACACGGACGGGCCGGCAATGAGCTTCCTCACTTCGTGCTGGCTCTTGCCGCAGAAGGAACAGTAGAGGAGCTTTTCGCCTGGGGTCTTCTTGTCCGTCATATCCGTCTCCGGTCGTTCGTTGCGCCGCGGGCCTTTATCAGGCTTCAGCGCGGTTCGTCAGCACCTTGTCCACCAGCCCGTAGTCGACCGCTTCGGCACCCGAGAGGAAGTTGTCGCGATCGGTATCGCGCTCGATGCGCTCGATCGACTGGCCGCTGTGTTTCGCCATGATCTCGTTCAGGCGCGCGCGCAGATAGAGGATTTCCTTGGCATGGATCTCGATGTCGGAAGCCTGGCCCTGAAAGCCGCCCATCGGCTGGTGAATCATCACGCGCGAATTCGGCAGGCAGAATCGCTTGCCCTTGGCCCCGGCCGTCAGCAGGAAGGCGCCCATGCTCGCCGCCTGGCCGACGCACAGCGTCGACACGTCGGGCTTGATGAACTGCATGGTGTCGTAGATGGCCAGGCCCGCCGAGACGGAACCGCCCGGCGAGTTGATGTAGAAGTAGATGTCCTTGTCGGGGTTTTCCGACTCGAGGAAGAGCAGCTGGGCTACGATCAGGTTGGCCGTGACGTCATTCACCGGTCCGACGAGGAAGACGACGCGCTCCTTGAGCAGGCGCGAATAGATGTCGTAGGCGCGTTCGCCGCGCCCGCTCTGTTCGATCACCATGGGAACCAGGCCCAGGGCCTGGGGATCCCGCTGATCTTGCTGCCCGTTGCGGTTGCCGTTGATCATGCTTGGATTGAGCGGCATCATGCCGCATTTCCCATCAGTTCGTCAAAAGAGGCCGCCTTGTCCGTCGCCTGGACATTCGCCACCACCCAGTTCACCACGTTTTCCTCGATCGCCAGCGCCTCGACCTGCGCCAGGCGCTGCGGCTGCGAGTAGTACCAGCGCACCACTTCTTCCGGCTTTTCGTAGGACTCGGCCTGTTCGTCGATCAGCGCGCGCACCTGCTCCGGCTTGGCGTGAAGGGCGTTCCCCTTCACTGCCTCGGCAATGATCAGTCCCAGCTTCACCCGGCGCTCGGCCTGGGCGGCAAACCAGGTCGCGTCGACCGGCATGTTCCTGATGTCTGCGCCCCGGCTTGCCAAGTCCTGGCGGGCGGCTTCCGCCATCGACTCGGATTCCTGCTCGATCAGCGCCTTCGGCACGTCCAGCGGATTGGCGTCGAGCAAGGCCTGCATCGCCTGTTCCTTGATGCGCGCCTTGATGCGTTTCCTGATTTCGTTTTCCAGGTTGGCGCGGATCTCGGCGCGCATTTTGGCAATATCGCCATCCTCGATGCCGAGTGAGCGGGCGAAAGCCGCATCGACCTCGGGCAATTGCGGCGCCTCGACCCGCTTCAGGGTCACGTCGAAGCTGACCTGCTTGCCGGCCAGTTCAGTCACCTGATAGTCGGCCGGGAAAGTCAGGTCGAACGTGCGGCTCTCGCCCGCCTTCAGGCCGGCGATGCCGTTCTCGAAGTCCGGCAGCATGCGTCCCTCGCCCAGCACGACGGGGTAATCCGTGGCCTGGCCGCCCTGGAACACTTCGCCGTTGAGCTTCCCGGTGAAGTCGATGACGACGCGATCGCCCTTTTCCGCCGCGCGCTCGGCCGCCGAAAACGTCGTGCGCTGCTTGCGCAGCACCTCGAGGGTCTTGTCCACCTCGGCCTCGCCCACATCCAGTTGCGGCCGCTCGATGCTCTTGTCGCCGAAGCCGTTCAGCTTGACCTCGGGATACACCTCGAACACCGCCGAAAATTCCAGCCTGGAAGCGTCCTCGCCGCCTTTCGGCTCGATGCGCGGATAGCCCGCCACCCGCAGATTCTGCTCGCGCACGGCGTTGCCGAAGGCCTTTTCCACGGCCTCGCCGATGGCTTCGTTGCGCGCCTGGGCGCCGTACTGCTGCTCCACCATCTTGAACGGCACCTTGCCGGGGCGGAAGCCCGGCATCTTCACGGTGCGCGCCATCTTCTTCAGGCGCTGCGCGACTTCTTTTTCGATATCCGCCATCGGCACCGTCATGTCGATGCGGCGCTCGAGGGGGCTTGCGGCTTGAGGGTTGGTCTGCATGAAAAATCCTGGAACAAATCAATGGGTTGGTTGGGCCTGCACAGTGGTCATGGTGCGAAGGGCGGGACTTGAACCCGCACGCCTCGCGGCGCTGGAACCTAAATCCAGTGCGTCTGCCAATTCCGCCACCTTCGCGCGCTGTCATTCTACCCTATTAGCCCCTATACTGGCGACCCCTGCAGCACGCGCAAGTGCCCGTCCAGCCGCGTTTTTTTCGATGTCAGTGGACCATTACGAAAACTTTCCCGTCGCCTCCCTGCTGCTGCCCGCCCGCCTGCGCGAGCCGGTGAATGCGATTTATGCCTTCGCCCGCAGCGCCGACGACATCGCCGACGAGGGTACACTCCCCGACCGGGAGCGACTGGACGGCCTCGACCGCTACCGCACCGAGCTGGACGCCATCGAGGCCGGGCGCCCGACGCAGGATCCGGTCTTCCTGCGCCTGCGGCCGGCCATCGCCGAACACCGCTTGCCGCTCCAGCTGTTTCGCGACCTGCTCGACGCCTTCGGCCAGGACGTGGTGAAGAAACGCTATGCATCCTTCCCGGAACTGATGGACTACTGCCGCCGCTCGGCCGATCCGATCGGCCGCTTGCTGCTGCACCTCTACGGCATCGAGCATCCCAAAAGTCAGTCGCTGTCGGACGCCGTCTGCAGCAGCCTGCAGCTCATCAACCACTGGCAGGACGTCGCCATCGACTGGCAGAAGGGCCGCGTCTACCTGCCGCAGGACGAACTGGCGCGCTTCGGCATCGCGGAAAGCCAGATCGCCGAAGGCCGCTGGGACGCCGCCTGGGCGGCGATGATGGATTTCCAGATCGACCGCGCCCGCGCCATGATGGCTTCAGGCAGCCCGCTGGTGCATGAACTGCCCGGCCGCATCGGCTTCGAACTGCGCCTTATCGTCGCCAGCGGCTTCCGCGTGCTGGACAAGCTGCAGCGGGTGCGGGGCGACGTCTTTCGCCGGCGGCCGGTGATCGGCAAGCGCGACTGGCCGGCGATCCTGCTGCATGCCGCATTCGGGTGAGCGCATGACGCCCGAGGAATACTGCCAGCGCAAGGCCGCGGGGAGCGGCTCCAGCTTCTACTACAGTTTCCTGTTCCTGCCGCCGGAACGCCGTCGCGCCATCACCGCCCTCTACGCCTTCTGCCGCGAGGTGGATGATGTCGTCGATGAATGTGCCGATCCCCAGCTGGCCCGCACCAAGCTCGCCTGGTGGCGATCGGAACTGGCCGCCACCTATGCCGGCCGGCCGAGCCATCCCGTGACGCAATCGCTCGCCGAGGCTGTGCGCGCCTTCAGCCTGCCGCAGGAACTGCTCGCCGAGATCATCGACGGCATGGAGATGGACCTGGCGCAGACCCGCTATGCCGACTTCAAGGCGCTGCACCTCTACTGCTACCGCGTCGCCAGCGTCGTCGGCCTGCTGGCGGCGGAAATCTTCGGCTACCAGGACCGGCACACGCTGAAGTACGCCCACGACCTCGGCCTCGCCTTCCAGCTCACCAACATCATCCGCGACGTCGGCGAGGACGCACGCCGCGGCCGCATCTACCTGCCGGCCGACGAGAAGGCGCAATTCGGCGTCTCCGACGAGGACATCCTGCATGCGCGCACCACCGACGCCTTCCGCCGCCTCATGGAATTCCAGATCGATCGCGCGGAACGCTACTACGAGCAGGCCTTCGCCCAGCTGCCGCCCCGGGATCGCCGCGCGCAGCGCCCGGGGCTGGTGATGGCGGCGATCTACCGCACCCTGCTGCGCGAGATCCGCCGCGACGGCTGCCGCGTCCTCGACCGCCGCATCGCGCTGACGCCGATGCGCAAGCTGTGGATCGCCTGGCGCACCTGGAGAAAAGGATGACCTGTCCCCCATCCCCTTTCCCGAGGAAAGGGGTGACAGTGGTTCAGCCGCTGAGCGGCTTCGATGTCGTTGACTTCAGCCCGCCCTGCGGCGGCCCTGCGGCGGGCTGACAATGCGCATCGCCATCATCGGCGCCGGCTATGCCGGCATGGCGGCCGCCACGGAACTGGCGGCCCGCGGCCATCCCGTCACGGTGTTCGAGACGTCGCGCACGCTGGGCGGTCGCGCCCGCCGCGTCGAATCGCACGGCTTGCCGCTCGACAACGGCCAGCACATCCTGGTCGGGGCCTACACCGAGCTGCTGCGCCTGATGCGCCTGGTCGGCGCGAATCCCGACCAGCTGCTCGCGCGCCACCCGCTCGGCCTGGTGTTTCCCGGCCGCATGCGCCTCGCCGCGCCGCGCCTGCCCGCGCCGCTGCACCTCGCCGCCGCGCTGCTCACGGCGAGCGGCCTGTCCTTCGGCGCACGGCTGGCCGCCGTGGGCTTCATGCGCCGCATGAAGCAAGCCGGCTTCCGCCTCGCGGGCGACATCACCGTCGCCGAGCTGATGGCGCAGCAAGGCCAGCATGCCCCGGTGATCCGCTACCTGTGGGAGCCGCTCTGCATCTCGGCGCTGAACACGCCGCCGCAGGAGGCCTCGGCCCAGGTCTTTCTCAACGTCCTGCGCGACAGCCTGGCGGCCAGGCGCGCGGCGAGCGACCTGCTGCTGCCGCGAGCGGACTTCTCCGCCCTGTTTCCCGAGCCCGCGGAGCGCTTTGTACTGGGCCGCGGCGGTGAAGTGCGGCGCGGGACCGCCATTCGCGCGGTCGCGTGGACCCCCTACGGCTTCCAACTCGAAGGCGACGCCTCCGGCCACAGCTACACCCACGTCATCGCCGCGGTGGCGCCCTACCACCTCGGCCGCCTGGTGGAGAAATTGCCGCGCCTGCAGCCGGTGCTGGAGGAGATCGGGCGCCTCGACTACGAGCCGATCCTCACCGCCTATCTCGGCTATCCGCGGCCGGTGCGCTTGCCCGGCGCCATGGTCGGCGTCGGCGGCACGGCGCATTTCCTGTTCCAGCGCAGCGACGACATCCTCACCGCCGTCACCAGCGCACGCGGCCCGCATCTCGAGCTGGATCATGACGTGCTCGTCGGCCGCATCCACGCCGAGGTCTGCGGCATCGTCGGCGGCGCCCCGCCGCCGTCCTGGTCGCAGGTCATCGTCGAGAAGCGCGCCACCTTCGCCTGCCGGCCCGGCGTGCGGCGGCCGGCCTGCGAAACGCCGCTGGCGAACTTCTATCTCTGCGGGGACTACATCGCCTCGGACTACCCGGCAACGCTGGAAGCCGCGGTGAGAAGCGGCGTGGCCTGCGCCCGGCTGGTCAGCTGACGAGCTCTCCGCTCCTGAGTTTCAGCACGCGGCCGCATCGCTGCGCGATGGCCTCGTCGTGCGTCACCAGCACCAGCGTCGTGCCCTGCTCGGCGTTCATGGCGAACATCAGGTCGATGATATCGGCGCCGGTGGCGGCATCGAGGTTGCCGGTCGGCTCGTCGGCCAGCAGCAGGCCGGGCTTCGTCGCGAATGCCCGCGCGATGGCGACGCGCTGCTGCTCGCCGCCGGAAAGGTGCTTGGGATAAT
>Ga0209476_10000408_pt1 | contig 29033 bp, 20 predicted proteins | sample KloWWTrecipitate_FD_187179 | JGI IMG/M metagenome (GOLD analysis project Ga0209476, IMG submission 187179) | Active sludge microbial communities from Klosterneuburg, Austria, studying microevolution and ecology of nitrifiers - Klosterneuburg... | ecosystem: Engineered > WWTP > Aerobic digester... | reverse complement strand
TCCACGCTCGCGTCGGCGGCCGCTTGAACACGCAGCAACTCCATCCCGCGATCGTCGAGCGGGGTGGCGGGCATCCCGAAGGCCCACCGTCCGGCGACTGCGGCGATGCCCAAGGCTAAGGCAAGTCCATAGCCATCGCGACCGGCACGCCACCTTGATGGCGTCTCCCTTGACGTCATGTCAAGACTCCTAGCGCTGGGTTCTCCGGCAACACGCATCGGGGGCGGCACGGCGCTGCGCGAACGAAGCATAGCCCGCCGGTTCCGGCACGTCGAACCTGGCTGCTTGCTCGACGTGGCGACTCAAGCTACCCTCCGGCTGTCTGCGCGTATGTCCCGAATGCATCTGAATTCACCTGCGCTGCGCGTGTCAACGCAACCGACCCCCATGGGCGGACGCGGGATGGCTGAACACGAGTGGCTCGATCCCCTATCGCGGGAGGACCTTCATGGATATCTTGGGCGAGGCCTTTATGCTCTTGATCTGGGTGGCCATCATCTTCGGGCGGCCCCTGATCCCGGCAGTCATGGCCAAGAACCGGGGCCGCGATCCGGTCGCCTGGTACCTGATCGGCTTCTTCTTCTGGCTGATTGCGATCATCTTGGTGCTCGTGTTGCCCGACCTGACGAAGCAGAAGGCGCACGATCAACAGGTGGACCGGCGCGCCCAGCGACTGCAGGAGGAGCTGGACGCGGAGCGGCGACGGAGCGAACACTTCCGGCTGGAGGCGGAGCGCCGGTTGGATGTCCATGACCAGGTCCTGGGCGTCCATACCCGCGTGGCGTTGCCCGGCGCCGCCACCGCCTCGCCCGTACTGGTGGACCTCGGTGACCTGGAGGAAGAGCCGGACGGGCAGTCGGCGCCGCCATCATGAGCCTGCTGCGCGGCAAGGGTTTGCCGCCGCACGGCCTGCGCCTCGAAGGGCTGCTGGAGGGCACCGCCATCGACGGCGGTGACTGGCTGGAAGGTCTGCGCGCCTGGCGGGCGCCGGCCGCGTTCCCGGCAGACCTGGACATCAGCACGCGGGGCAATCGCTTCAGCATTCTCTTCGCGCCCCGGGAGGATGCGCGCGGCGACGACGGCAGCGAGGCGCGCATCGCCGCGGCGCTGGCTGACCTGTTACGCTGCGCACCGCCTGGGTCCTTCGGGTCGTTGACCTCCTCGGTACGCAGCACACGAACCACGCTCACTGCGTCCATCCTGACCGTCTACCAGGTCGACGACAGCGGCGCCGTCCGGACCGTCCAGCGCGAGGCCGAGCCGCCGCCCGCGCCGGCCCCGCCGACCCTGGGCCAGCGGCTGAGGCTGAGCCAATGGCCCGTGGCTCTGGGCCTGCTGGCCGCGGCGGCCTTCGCGCTGTGGCAAGTGGCGCCCGTCCGTTCCACCGTCCAGGGCTCCCTCGGCCTGGCCCCGCCCGTCCCGACGCTGGCCGGCTCGGCCTTTGAGCGCTATCTCAAGGCGGAGGTCCTACCCGGACCGCCTCAGGCCCTGCGCCTGGCGCGCCTGCCCGCCTACCCCCGCGACCCGGCCGCCCTCGACGCGGCGGCGGCGTCCGCCGAGGGACTGCACGGCATGCTCGCTCTCTCCGCCCTGGCTCGCGGCTACATCCGCTGCGAGTGGTACGACGAATCCGGCCGCTTCCTCTACGGCGTCGACCTGCGCGTCCGCGAGCTGGCGACCCGAGAAACGATGACCCTCGCCCTGCCCGCCATCTCCGGCGCGGTGAGCCTTCGGCTGCTGTACTGAGCCCCTCCTGACACGATAGCCCGCTGTGTCACAATGACCTGAGACCACCGCCACAATGCTCGTACGGTACCCCCAAGCAGCGTGAGGGTAGCGGTGGCATGACCTCGCGGCCAACGAAGGATTCGAGACCCGGCACACCCACCGGCTACTCTCAAAGTCGGGTGTGGCCAGAATTCGTGAGCGCCGGGATAAACCGGCGAGATGCAGCGGAGGAAGGAGCCGTACGGTGAAGGAGTAGCGACCCACACCGACCCCGAGTCATGCGGGCATGTTCGCGAGGGCATGGTCGAAGCGTTGACAGGGGCGTGCGTAGGCCGGGTATGGAACCGCGAAATATGGCACATCCGAGGGCGCCGACGCCATACGGTTGGCGGCAGGCCACACCACCAGGGGCGCTAGCGCGAGCCGCTGGTGGGCCCTCGCGCGGTCGGAGACCCCGGCATGCACACGAAGCATCTCGCGCGAGAACCGGGAGGTCTCGTGCTCGCCCACGGGAGATGGCCCGTGGGCCGCGATGGGAAGTCCAAGGACGAAAAGCCGGAGATGAACGAGCACGAGAAGTCTGACCATCCCGTAGTACCGACGAAGCCATCGATCAAAGGCACGGGCAAGGAGCCACGGCCGGCGGAGGTGGTGGAGGGAAGGGGGTGGGCCAAGGGGAATCCGAGCCAGGGCGACACGTCCCGGACGCAGAGCCGGGTGAAGGACGTGCCAAACGCGTTGGAGCGGATACGACAGGCAGCAGCGAGGGACAAGGGTGAGCGGTGCACCGCGCTCTACCACCACATCTGCGAGCCGGAGATTCTGCGGCGGGCTTACCTGATCTCGAAGCGGGAAGCGCCGCCGGGCGTCGATGGGCAGACGTGGCAGGACTACGGCGAGGACCTGGAGGGCAACCTGCGGGACTTGACGGAGCGCCTGAAGCGGGGAGCGTACCACGCGAAACCGGTCCGGAGGGTGTACATCCCGAAGGACGACGGCCACCTGCGACCGATTGGCGTGACCACGGTGGAGGACAAGATCGTACAGCGGGCCGAGGTAGAGGTGCTGAACGCCGTCTACGAGACGGATTTCGTGGGCTTCTCGTACTGATTCCGACCAGGGCGCAGCCCACACAACGCGTTGGACGCGCTGTGGGTCGGCCTGATAATGAAGAAGGTGAACTGGGTGCTGGATGCAGACATCCGTGGCTACTTCGACACCATCGACCATGGATGGCTGGTGAAGTTCATCGAGCACCGAATCGGGGACCGGCACGTCATACGCCTGATCCAGAAGTGGTTGAAGGCGGGCGTGCTGGAGGACGGGACGCGGACACGGAGTGAGACGGGGACGCCGCAAGTGTGCTGGTTCAGCGCGACTCGCGTCCGGCGGCCCCGATCGTGCACCGCTTTGGCGGAATGACAGTCGTTGATCAACGCGACCTTTGCGCAGTCCAGACAGGCGCGCCTTACTTCCTGAAGCCTTCCTACCGTCCGCTCCAACCCGGGCTTTGCGGGCAATCACTGGCCGCGGCCAGCTGCCGATATAGGGCCACTAAGGCCGTTTCGTCATCCGCACGGTGTACGCGACGGGGGTCACCGGTGAGCACGGTCAGGAAGGCTAGATCGGCATCTCCGCCATAGCCCACCGATTCCAGGCGAACCCCGCTGTTGCGGAGGAAGTCGGCCTCATCCATCGCTGCCTCAGGGTGCTCGTCCTGTCGCCCGTCCGTGAGCAGGATGATCAAGCTAGCCGCATCCGGGCGGCCGGTGGTGGTCAAAAGGTCATGGGCCGCGCCAAGCCCGGAGTCCATCCGCGTTCCGGGGCTTGTGCGGATGCTGGCTATTGCCATGTCCAGAGTCGCACGACTCGACGTAAGCCCACTCTGGACGATAGCTTCTTGGTGAAAGCTGACGACGGCGAGCCGGTCAGCACCTAGACTGAGCGCCTCTAGGAAAGCCCGCGCCGCAGTCCGGGCAGCGGCCAACTTTGGTCCGGTCATGCTGCTGGATGCATCTATGACCAAGATCGCGTCCACGGGACGCGCATCCGGCTCGCATGGCGGCTCACGTAGGAGAACTGGCAGGAAGATTCGGGTCGGGGACACGGGAATCGTTACCGCCGGACTGACAACCGGGGTCACAGTCGGCGAGGCTGTGACCACCGATGTCGGCGATGCTGTGGCCGGGGCCAGCACGTCTATCATCGGAATAGGAAATGTGACCTGAAAGGGATTGCCAAAGCCGTCGATCAGTTCAGCGCTGGCAGATTCATTCGTAGCATGCTGGCCCATTTCGCGTGGAACAAGCCGATACGATGCCTGCCATCCACTGAAACCAACATCATTGGCCTGCCACACGAGGGTACGGGTCCCCACATCCCAACTTGCTGGCGGGCTGATGGAGTTGACAACCAGATCCATGTTATCAGGAACGCGATCTCTTACAGTGAGCTGCCGGGCAAGTACGCGGGCAGCGAACTCCTTGCCAAGTTGCTGATAAACAGATCGGAGTGTGTCGGCATCTGGCACTAAGAAGTGGTCTTCGGGGAATGTCGGCCACAACTGCGGCAAGATAAAGGGTCCTGCTGTAATGCTGTAGACCCGGATCCCTGCCTCTCGAAGTCCATTTACGGCACGCAGGCCCCCGTCTTGATATGGGTACAATCCCCTTGTGTAAATGCTATGTGCAATGAGAACTCGGTTCGCGTCCGGCCGTCCTTCGCGCTCAAGGTAGGTCGCAGCAAATCTAAGCGGGCTTGAAGGACCGGCTTTGCCTGGCGGTAGATTGGCTACTACCGGTGCGAATCTAGAAAAGTCATTGGTAAAGTCAAGCGCCACACGACCAGGATACGTGTACAATAGGATCGCGAGTCGGTCTAGTTGTGGGTCGAGTGAATCCACCAAGGCTTGCAGAGCAGAGACCATTGCGCGCTGCTCACTGGACAAGGGCTGATCCATCAAGATAACTACATCATTATCGGAAGCGATTCTGCCGCAGCCGCCGCGCAGTTCAAGCTGAATACCGACTTCATTTCCTATGGGGACCTGCTCACGATCAGCGACCTTGGCCTCTTCCACTGTACAGTATGGCAACGCATCGGGTTCGGCCACCCTTTCTCCCACGAAAGCTGGTCGGTAGATGTAGAGTCTTCTAGCGATGCCGTCCAGCACACCTACTCTGCCTTCGGGCAGGCTAACGATGTCGGCAAAGCCAAGCTTGGTCGCCTCCCGCGACATAGGCGTAGACCAACCACCTCTCACCGATCCCTGGTCATCCACTACATACACCGAACCTTCAGCCGTAAGTACAAAAGTGAGACTGGACTGCTCAGATACGCTGAGCCTCGCGGGGCGTCCAGGAATCCGTGTGCCGTTGCGAACCCTATTTGGATCCTGAATTCCAGGTTTGGCTCGGAGAACCTGAGCGGCCAGACGATCAAGCGCCCACACTTCACCCGGTACTGCGGAGAAGTCAAAATCAGCTATGAGACGCTCCTGAGGGTGTTCCCCCCAACTTCGACCATATCCTAAACTTGACAATGGGCTGTCCCAGGCCCCGAACCTCGGATCTTCATCGGTGCCGGAGCGGACCCGTCGGTGATGCATCGATGAAGCATCCCAATCCAAACCGGCCGCCACGTCGAGCCAGCCATTGACCAACCAGTCCACCATGATTCCCTTCGAATCAACGGCAATTGAACCTGGCCATGTTGTGCCCGGAGGAGTGCAATCCCATTCCGTGTGCCACCAGCCCTGATTGATTCCCACAGCCCCCTTCGAGGGCACGACCGTCCGCCAACCACCATCCTGACGATGGTAAATGGCCATACGTCCGTCTCGCAGACGGTACAATTGCCCCTCCGCGTCAATATCAAAGTCATCGGAGGGACCTATGCTGCCGAGAGGCTCCCAACGATCGCCGGCAGCCAACACACTGAGTGCCCCCTGTTCAGACAACACGACCGGTTGTCCATGAATCACCCCTACTCGCCAAAGCCAATCACGCACGGCAGTGGATTCACTCGCCGCCATGTTGCAGAGTGGTTCCAGCGAAACATCGTTAAACTCCTGCCTGATGTACCATCGTCCAAGAGATCCGGTAGATGAAATGCCATAGATAGGCGAGAATGGGCGAATCCCAGACACACCACTGCTAGTATGTGTAACGGCAAACCAATGAGTTCCGGCTAACAGGCGCGGTGCATCCCCGTCACTGGTGTCAAGTATGGTGGCTACAGGCGCCGGTTGGGCAACTGTATCATCTGCCAGCCAACTGATTGAACCGCTGTTTAGCCTGAGTAGAACGCCATTCGTTCCCTGTTGTGACCATGTCAGCTCTTCGACCCGCTCCCCGATATCCAGTGTCCGTGATCGCACTATATCGCCAGTGTCAAGGCTGATCTGATCCAGCACCCTGCTGTCGTTATTGTAGAGTAACAGCGTTGGAGGGCCGCCTATCGGGGTGACAGATGGCCCGAGCGTCATTAATGTGCTATCGGACATCAACGTGATTGGAAATCCACCCGTGATCTGTCCTGCATAGTCCATAATGGTCAATTCCCGATTGGCCACGCTGGCGAGATATAGTCGCTGCGAGTCGCTCTCCAGTAAAACCTTTCCATCTATAAGCGCCGTCTGCTGAATGAGGTTTCCATCCGCCGAGAACATGAGCAGCCGATTAGGATTCTCTTCGCGCACAATATAGCGGACCCGCTCGGGATCACCATAGGCGAACAGACCTTGCTTCCGCTCGTAAATAACCCCAACATCGACCGGATGTACGAGACTGCCCTGGCCAAAGATTCGCAACAGGGCACCATCGGGTTCGAAAACTAGCACCCTTGGCGGCCTCTGATCGACCACCAGCAATTCCCCAGCATCATAGGAAACCCTGACAGCTACTGCCTGCCCCATCCTTGTTGGCTGAGTCGCCGTTATGGGGTGAGTTGATTCCAATACATAGCCCAGAGCAGCTGACTGGGCGCCAATTCGACTTGCTAATCCTATCGTCAACAAGCCAAAGGCAATAGCCACAGACCGCAACAGGTATCTCGATGTCATTGCACGGCCTCGCTCTCGCTATCCGGCCACTCCTGCCGATACGCCTTGTGACTCGTCCCCGGTAGCTTATGCTGCGATGCATCATACCCCGGTTACGCCAGGAGTGATCTGTGCTGCCCTGGCACCTTCAGCGTTCGCATTCCCGTTGCGCCAGCGGCTTGGAACCGCAGAAGACATTGTACGACCATTATGTAATCCGCGATCCGTTTCGCGCGATTGTGGCGTCGAACTACTGAATCAGGAGAGTTAGGTGCAGGCGATAGATCGCCTGCACCCAAACAACCCGTCCCGATTCTAGCAGCCCGGCTTCACACTCACAATTGAGACGGTGGAAAGAGGACGCCCCTCATGGGTTCCCTGGGGGGACGCACGTTCCCGGTTGCATATTCGAGAAATACTGGCCCGTGTCGGCGATGCAGGTCATCCCCGCTGATACCGCGGACATTGGGCAGGAACCGCGTCCTCGGCGGAAGAACAAGAAACTCCTGTGACCATCCCCGGCATTTATGTGCATGGAATTGCAGAGGAACAGTGCAGGGTTTCCATCCATGCCTGCCCGCGCTGGAATCGTAACGCCATAGGGACCAATTTCTCGATTGCTGCCACCCTGCGCAATCTGCCACCAATAGTGGATTGTCTGGGCAGTGTAGCACTCGTTTGTCATTTTCACTTTCACCGCTTCGAGACCAGGGACGAAGGCCGGATCACCTTGACAGGTCGTTCCGAAAGAAGCAACAGTGGGAAGGAAGTTCTCTTCACATTGATCGGGTTCACACACGGGAATGAGACCGTTGTTCTGTGCAGGGCAATCCACGCAGAATTCATCTCCATGAATAGTCACATAACCGGATCCTGAGCAAATGAACCAACGCACTTGCCAGATCGGTACTCCTGGAGGGCCGACCAGCTCCCAAATTTCGTTCGTTTCCACGTTTGGTGCGGTTGCTCTCACAGTCTGATGACCTCCACTAGGGTCACCTGGCGATGGAGTTTCACGATTGCAGGCCACTGCGATTCCATTGTAATCATAGAGGCACACAAGCGCTCTGAAATCAGTGCCTCCTGTTCGCACAAGCTCGATTAGAATTCCGACACGAACAGTCGGCTCTGCACCGCATTCTGATCCGATGTACTGTAATCCGACAGGTACACATCCGTCACCACATTCTATGGGAGGCTGTCCGACCGACTGCGCATGAACTCCCTCCGAGTTGGGCCGGCCACCTACGATGACTCCCACAATTCCGAGGCCAACGAAGAGCGCAGCGATCAAGGATGACCTCAGCGTTCTCTGTACTCGTGCTACCTTGTCTGAACTTATCATCCGATCACTCCACTTCGCTGTATAATCGACGAGGCGAGAATTATTCCAAGGGCGCTTTGGAATTCCGGTGACAATTTGGATGGCAAGCCATTGGGCACGCCGAGGCAACCCAAACTCAGGAACCAGCGCCGGTTCTTGAAGCCTTGCCGCTTGCGTCCGAATCGGATGCTACCGGATCCTCCAAGCGTTGTCAAGTCTGGGCAGGACACAAAGTCGCTCGCCAAGGAAATGCCCATCGGCCTCTTTCATAACTTCGCCCACCCCGGAGAAAACTCTGCCCGCTCAGGGTCGTACTCTCGTCACCTTGGTCGGTGCCGACCGCGTCAGGTGGGCGAAACACATGATAGTGGCCGTGATATGCATTATTCGCCCAGGACGGAGGATGCCTACGTCGGTTGGATCCGGCGCTACATCCTGTTCCACAACAAGCGCCACCCCAAGGACATGGAGAGTGCGGAGGTGGATGTCTACCTTACGCACCTAACCACCGACGGCAATGTTGCCGCTTCTACTCAGAACCATGCGCTGGGTGCCCTTCTCCTACTCTATCGTCACGTGCTGCGCAGGCCGCTGGATAGGGCGCTCTCGGCCGTGCGCGCCAAGGGTGAGGCCAAAAACCGTGAGCGCCGGTTATCCCGGCGCTCATGGTTTTTTGGCCACACCCCCCCTGGTAGCGCGCTGTCCGGCACCTGTTGTCCACCGATCGGACCGGTGATATCCTTCGGACAGCGCCCCCCAGACCACGCCCCAGGCTTGCCCCGGACCGTTGCCGAAGGCATTGTCGGGCTTGCGCCTTCGGACTCGCTGCCTACATGCCTACAGCCCCAGATGGCCCACCGGTCGGGCAAACGGAGCGTCAGCCATGCCTCAGAACCCGGTTCGACGGCCGCGATGGTTCGCCGTCGTCGTCGTGATCGCCGCAGCCGCCATCGCGATAGGCGCCTCGAGCCATCAGAACCGCGCTTGGGCCGCCCCCGGCACAGACGAGGATCGAGCAGACGAGATCGCAGCATCTCGACGGTCGGCGAGCGCCGACCAGGCCGGTGGCCAGGCCGACCTTCCCTGGCAGTTCCAGGTTGTAGACCAGGCCGGCGGCGCAACAGGTCCCGTCGTGGTCGTGGGTAGCCTGGCCTACGTCGGTCGCGGTCCGGTGGTGGCGGTGGCCGACATCGGCGACGACGAGCGGCCGCGCTGGGTCGGGCAATCCGCCGCTCTGGAGGGGGCGGTCACCGAGCTGGCGCTGTGGCAGGGGCACCTGCTCGCGCTCATCGGCCACGAGGGCTACGAGGAGCGCCTCGTCAGCTTGAGCCTCGTCAGCCCCTTGTCCCCGCGACTGGTCGGCGAGATGCCACTCAGCTCGGAGTCGCTGGAGCTGTTCACGACCTCAGACCAGGCGTGGCTGGGTCATCTTCATCTCAATAACAAGACCGTGGACACCACCGTCTCCGTGATGGCGCTGACCCTGGACACTTCCGGCAAGCCCGCCGGACAGGTCGTGTGGCAATCCACCCGGTCGGGCTGGTCGCTGCCGGCGCGCGCGCCGATCGTGCGGACGATGGGCGCGGGCAGTATCCTGGTGCTTGAGGGCGGCTCTCCCGATCGGGACCTGGGGGCCGCGCTGTGGCGCTTGACCAAGGGCCCGGATGGCCAGTGGCTACCCCGGTCACGGTTGCCGCTGCGCAGCGACACCCGGGCGATGGCAGTGGATGCGGTCCGGCGCCTGGCCTACGTGGCCGCCGGATCGACACTCGCAGTCTTCGACGTCACGGATGACGGCCGGCTGCGACCCCGCGGATCGACGGCGTTGGGCGCGTCCAGCGACTGCGGTGGGCTCCTGTGGTCCGGCCGCTGGCTGGTCGCCTCGTCGGGCTGCGGCGGCGGCACCTCGGCCGCCCTCATCGATGTGAGCGATCCGGATCTGCCCAGCCGCGCCGCCCCGTTGGCCGTCGGCCGGTCCATCGCCCGCCTGGCGCCGGCCGGAGATCGATGGGTGGCGACCGGCGGCGATTCCGGCGGCCTGACCATCCTCCGTCCCGAAGGCGGGCCGAGCTTCACCGCGCATGGGCACATCCAGGACGCAGCCGTGTTCAGCCAGGTGGTGGATACTGCCCATGGCCGCTTCGGGCTGGTCGCGGGGCTGGGAATCGTGCGCCTGACCCAAGCGACCGACGCCGATTGGGCACGATCGGAACTGGTGCATCCACTCCCAGGTGTGACCGCACTCGCCGTGGGACCGGACGGTCTCCTGATCGCGACGGAAGCCCGTGAGCACCCCGCACCGGCGCAGCTTCACCTTTTCGAGATCAGCGCAGCGGGACTGACGCCGCGACGCAGCATTGCCCTCGAAGCGAGTTGGGCCGGAAACCTCACCGTGGTCGGCTACGATCTCTACCTGGGACTGGCGCATCCCCCCCAGTACCAGCAACCGCGCATTGCGCCGATCCAGCGCTGGCGCTTTCTACCCGATGGCCTGGCGCTCCAAGCCCGGACGGACCCGCAGGTCGGCGGTTCTTGTTACGTTGTCAGCGACCAGGTCTACGTTGCCGTCAGCAACGGCATGGTCGCTTTGGACCCCCAGAGCCTGACACCGCTGAAAACCTTGGGTAGCGACCAACCCGATGACAACACGTGCCGATTCGCGGTTCGGCGGGCCGCCGACGGCGCACCGCGCTTCCTGAAGTCCAGCCACCGCAGCCTGTTCGTCCAGCAGATCGACGACAAGACCCTCAAGACAAGCAGCCAGGTGGACTGGCCCGGGCCCAACAGGATCTCCTTCGGCGAAGCCGCGGTACGCGACCTGGGATCGGAGACCGTCGCCTTCCGCGGCAATGGCCTGCTGCTGGTCGACAGCCGTTCGGAAACCGATCTGCGAGCCCTGGCGCACCTGTCCTTGTCGGGGTTGACCGATATCACGACCATCGGCCCAGAGCGTCCGTCCTTCGCCGCCGGCCGCCGCTGGGTGGTCTCATCGGCGCGACTGGGGCTTCTCCTGGTCACCTTGCAGGCCGCATCGGACGCTGCCCGTCCCATCGGGCCGACGGTGCCACCATGGGCCAGCCCGACGCTCGCCCCTTCCAGGCCACAACCGACGGCGACCACGTCGTCGAGCCTGCGGCAACTCTACCTGCCCCTGACCATCGATCGGAAGTACAGCGCCTGGCCCCCACCCTTCGAAGATCTGTGCAGCATCGGCCCAACCTTCAGCGCCATCGCCGCCGTGGACGACCGTGCCTGGATCGCCGACGGGCTCACCCTGGCGCTGCTGACCCAAGACGGCGGGGCGCCGCGTCTGACGGAGCGTTCGGCCAATCTCCCGGCCCCACCCCGCCTGCTCGCGACGGGCGAGGACCTGCTGGTCGCCATCGCCGGCAGCCGCGAACTGATTGTGCTCAAGCGCCCTGCCGATGCGGCGCCGGAGGCGCTGGGGCAACTGGAACTCCCCGATCACGTGATCGACCTGACCGTGGTCGCCGACCACGTCTACGTCGCCACTGCGTTTTGCGGTATCTTCACGGTCGACCTCAGCCTTCCTGCTCGCCCGCGGATCCTCAGCATCCTGGGCACGCCGCGAGCGCCACGCCGACTCCTCGCAGCCGACGGATGGCTGCTCAGCATCGGCATGCCGTCGGGAAGCAGCAGCCCGATCGCCGTCGCCAGCCTGGCGACACCGTCCCGCCCGGAATGGGTCCGCGAACAGGTGGCGCGATCCTACAGCAGCACGAGCATGGCCACCGACGGCAAGCGGGTGTTCATCGTTCCCGGCGATGCCGGTGCCGCGGCCAAACTCACCGCCTACCAGATCGCGCCGGACGGCGTCCTGGTCGAAGATCGCGACTGGTCGGTGGCGCTGGAGGCGGCCATGGGGTCCTGGGGCACTGTGGGCCTGGTCGGCATCGCCGCGTCGCGAGACTGGCTGCTGCTCTGGGGCGAACAGGCCATCGTGGCGGTGGAGCGCTCCGGCGACGGGCTGCCCCAGCGAATCGCCTTCTGGGTGCCCGGGCCCAAGCTGCGCTACAGCGCCATGGCCCTCACCGATGGATCGGCCTACGCCTTGACCTGGGGCCTGACGGCAGGCGCGTCGATAGGCGGGCCGGACACGACGATGCGCGGCGGGCTGCTGTGGATGGACCTTCCGTCGCTGATGGCGACAGCAGCACCGGCCTTGCCCGCGCATGCATGGATCTCCGACTTCCCCCACGCGGCACCGGCCTCAAGATCGTCCAAGAAACGCTAGGCCACGCGGATATCGAGACAACTCGTCTCTATTTATCACTGGCAACGAATATGCAGCGTAAGGCATTACAGGATCATGCGCTCTAGTACCGTACCTCTATGAAGAGTGGGGGTAGAAGCGTTGGAACTTGGCGCGGGCATCGGGAATCGTGAAGCGCCAGGTAATGGTGGCGTGGTCATCGTTTCGTCGCTGCTGCCAGGCGTCTACGGCAGTCTGGAGAGCTTCGATTGTTGGACGGCGCTGAGCCAGGCAGGCGCGAGAGAGTACCGACAGTTCAATCTCAGCCATGTTCAGCCAACTGCCATGGATGGGCGTGAAGTGGAATCGCAGCTTGCGCGCGATGCGCCGTGCTTCGGCAGCTGGAAAGGCGTCGTAGAGCGCACCAAGGGTGTGGGTATTGAGGTTGTCCAGCACCACGTGGACCATGCTTGCCTCAGGGTAGCGTTCGTCAACGAGGTGCTTCATGCGGCGGGCGAAGTCGAGCTTGGTACGCTGAGCACTGACCTCGACGTCCCGGCGGCCGGCCAGTGGCTCGACGGACAGCAACAAGCATGCCGTGCCACACCTGACGTACTCGTAGTCCTGCCGGGCTGGCTGACCGGGTGCCGCCGGCAGCGCTGGGTTGACGTCGCCCAGCAATTGCGCCGGGCACTCGTCGAAACAAACGACCGGCTCGGCCGGATTGTAGGCCTGCTGATACAGGTCCAGCAAGCCTTCCATCCGCGCCAGAAACTCGCCGTCCAAGGTGCCGATGCACCACTGCTTGGTCAGCCACGGCTTGATCTTCTGTTTTTTAAGACCCGACGCACGGTCTCGGCGGAGACCGAGTCGGTGAGGCTCAAGGTCACGATGCTGTCAGCCAAGAGCTGCATGCTCCAGTGGCTCCTGCCCTCCGGCGGTTCGGAGCAGGCCAACGCGACCAGATGGGCCTCAGCCTTGCCGTCCAGCTTGCGCTTCGCCCCGGGTCGGGGCTTCTCATGCAGGCTGGCCAAGCCCCGGTCCCTGAATGCCTTGCGCGTGTTGACGACCGTGTTGGGGGTGCAATGGAGCAACTCGGCGATTCGTTCGTCGCCGTATCCTTCCCAGGAATACAGGAGCGTATGGGCACGCCGAATCACGCGCGCGCTGGCTACACCGCGGCTCACCGTCTCAAGCAGCCGCGCCTCTTGGTCGTCACTGAGCACCACGCTGCACTTCCTGAACACTGGCTTCTCCTCGGTGCTTATCCCGGCCCGGCTTCTTCGCTGCCGCTACCAGGATACCACGACCTCCCCCAATCTTCATGGAGGTGCGGTACTAGTGGGTCACTTGGTTTGGACATAGCCATATTGAGGCGGTTGTGATAGGATGGCGGCTGTCCGTTGCAGGCCATTGGATGGAGGTAGCCATGTCGCGACGCCAACTGACACCCCTTCGGCCGTTGTCGGCCGACGAACGACGGTTTCTTGAGCGCATCAGCAGGGCATTCGGTGAACCCAGTAGCCACGTCACGCGTGCCAAGATCCTCCTGGCGGTTGCCGATGGAGCCAGCTTCACAGCGGCAGCACAAGGTGCCGGTCGCCGATCCGGCGACGCAGTAGGGCAGCTCGTGGCACGCTTCAACGAAGACGGCATCGCGGCGGTCGTGCCACGGCACGGCGGTGGACACCCGCGCCTGTATGGCAATGCTGATCGACAACGGATCCTCGACACCGCTCGGCGCCCGCCGGATCGGGCCACAGATGGCACCGGCACTTGGTCGCTGATGACGCTTCGCGAGAGCCTGCGCAGAGAACCCGACGGTCTGCCAAACGTGAGTACCTTCACCATCCAACAGGTCTTGGCAGAGGCTGGCTGGAGTTGGCAACGCTCGCGCACGTGGTGCGAGACCGGGCAGGTGGTACGTCGGCGCAAGCACGGCCCCGTTGCGGTGACCGATCCTGACGGGGAGGTGAAAAAAACTTGATTGAGACGGCCTACCGTCAGGCTGGGTCGCTTGGCTTGCTTCTGTGCTGTCAGGACGAAGCCGGGCCATACTCCACCAAGCCCTATGCCGGTGTGGCGTGGGCGCCGGTAGGTCAACCTCAAAGACTGGCGCATGAATACCTGCCCAATGGCACTGCGAAACTGCTGACCCTGTTGCAGCCTGCCACAGGTGTGGTTCGCGTAAAGGGTGTGACGCGCTCCACCAACGCCGTAATCCATCCTTGGCTCAAAGAGGAACTGCTGGCGCTCCTGGCTACAGCTGCCCCAGTTGATATGACGCCCACCGCCGCCAACCACGCTGGTTGGGAACGCTGGCAAGCCGGATTGTCGGAGCGCCCCACGCTTCCCTGTGAACTGCCGCCCTTGCGCATGCTGTTGATTTGGGACAACCTGGCCGGGCACAAGACCGCGGACATGGTTCTCTGGCTGTTCCGGCACGGCATCATGCCCCTCTACACTCCGCTGTCTGGTTCATGGCTGAACATGGCAGAGTCCATTCAGCGAATCGTGGTCTGGCGAGCACTGAGTGGACATCATCCCAAAAGTCCCACGGAGATCATTGATTGGTTGGAGACCACAGCCAACTCCTGGAACCAACATCCCACACCCTTCGTTTGGGGTGGCCACCGTGCGGCTCGTCGTATCCGCAGCCGCGCCCGACGTCATGCCCTCGGCGGCTCAGGTGCCTGCACCACTCGCCCCATCCGGCGACGATACATCGCCGACCAATGGCTATGTCCAAACCAAGTGACCCACTAGCAATGCGAGGAAAACATGCGCTTGCCTTGGAGCAAGTCAAATCCCAGGCGTCGCACCTGTAGCGGGACAAGCACGCCACTGGAAGAACTCAGAAACATTCAGTCATGCGGATGTGCAGATCTCCATGGTCGCCCCCTCTCGGACTTGCGCATCTGTAGCAGATGGATTGTGTAGCTCACTATTCTGGGGCTCGCACTACTTGGTCAATGTCATTCACCTGAACCTTCGGACGACTACATCCGCACTTCGCCATCAGAATGACCTTTCATCTTGCAGGAGCTCGTCGACGAGCTTCCACGTCCCGCCAGTCGGCTTTTCCAACCCGTATTGATAGACCTCATCCACGCGATCAACATGCACAGTCGTGCCATCTCGATCGAATTCGTACCAATAGGTTAATTTCACAGTTCCAATCGCAGTATCGTTCTCGATTTCGAAGTCTGGGTCGTCGATTGAAACGAAGCCGAACCCAGTGTGTCCATCACCTTGGTGACAGTCATCAATGAAACCAGCTGCAAAGTCTTGAGCTGTGTCATTAGGATACCAACTCGGTGTTGGAACCGCTGGATCAATAGAGTGCAGGTACGTCTTCTCGTCAATCAACCCCGCGTTATAGTCATTCAAGGCCTGAGCTTCGAGTGTCGCAAAATAGCTCGGCTCATAGGTAGCATGCTCCTTGGGCCAATCCACCTCACTGGTTGCAACCTCGTCTGGACTCGGCGTCGCCGGCGACCAGTAAAGGTTCAATTGAGTGAGATATTCCTCCTTCTCTCCAAAGTTCTCGGCTAGGCAGGCCTCGCCACGTGTCACAAACGCAAGCCGGATAGTTTCAGTGATGACATCCAAGTCACTCTGTCCACTCAATGGACTACGGTTTTGGGAAGGCATGATAACGAGCAGTGCCACTATTGCTCCGATGACTAGCAGGATGGCGAAAGCTTGAATGGTTCGCTTCATGGTTTCTTACTCCTTGATGTGGCTGCCTGGTTTCCCGATCATCATAATTGGCATTGGCTCAGTAGAGACCTCGTCGCCCCTTGCCTTGCCAACCGTTACTCAGGTTCACCCTCCCACTCTTCACACTCATCAACAGGTGGACAAATCCGCCCTGTTCGACAAGTTGTCGTATATCGCATTGGCAAGTGCCAAAATCTAATTCGCCGCCATTTCGGATCCTGCTGGCCCTGGGGTTCAGACCACTCAACATTCCAAAGCACATTCCGTCTATCGCTGGTGTGTGCAGTCACCAAGGTACCGTTAAGGCCTACCTGCTGCGCGATCGGCGTACAGCCATTTTCACATTGAGTTTGCTCTGTGTGATCGCCGTACCGATTGGTCACAATGGCGACATGACTATATTTGTAATGACGAAGCATCTGCCTGACATTCCGTCGCTCCCACCGATAAAGTACTAGATCGCCGATCTGCACATGCCTCAGAATTGAGTTCCCTCGATTGTCGACAAAGTTTCCATGCACTCCGATCGGATCCTGGACCGACGTGATGCCGGCGGCCACGGCAGCGTCTACGAAGAGCTCGACATTTATCCACGAAGGAGAGTGCTGGCCGTTTTCAAACCAGTACCAGTTGGGGCAATCCATATCGACTCCGCTGGCGTAGATGCACTGGCTTACAAAATTCTGGCAGTCTGAGCCATCGGCCCCACCACCGAACGAGGGCCAGCAGTCATTTCGACTCAATGCATATTGCAGAGCGTACTTTACAGCCATTCTTCGACCATCCAAGGAGTCCGCAATGCACGTTTGCTCCACATCCACGTGAGGTTTATCGCACGCTGCAACTTGTCCAGTCAGGTCAAGTCCAACCTTGACACCGTTGTCATCTTTGACCTTCACTTCAAGAAAGTTGTCGCCAAGTGCAAATGCGTCCGGATCGGCTAAAGTGAGCTCCGCTGGTTGAGAACCAAAGTTCCCATTACTTGAGAATGTTACGTCGGTCCCGCTGGGGTGCTCCGAGTTCTTGAGCTTGACGCTCTGAATCGTGTCATCGACCCAGGACCATGCTTTGAGTTCGACCCGCTCAGGCACCCGCCTACCCGTGATAAAGACATTCGTATGGTAGGTGTGTATCGCACCCTGAGTAGTGGATTCGGCGGACGGTGAGTCCGAAATCCATGTTGAGCCCTGCAGCCGGCGACCCCAATATGTGGGCCAGCTTTGCCACGCAGGCACCAAGTAAGCCGATAATGTCTCGGTAATTCCGTTCACTACCTTCCATGAATAGTCTTCAGTGTCACTCGGAATTGGATTCGGAATTGTGCCACCCGGAGACCGCCCCGTGCTTATATCGATATTCAGAGATCCTGCATCAGTGCACATGAAGTCACCCCACGCGGGGCGGTCACAGAGCCTAGCGTAGAGAGCATCGAAGATTTCCACGAAGTGTGTTGCATCACGGTCGAAGTAATAGTCCGATGGAGATGTTGCCACGCGCTTCAACAATACTTCATTGACCACTTCCCCAAAGCCGACAACGACGATGCGATGTCCAAATCCCTTGAGCAGTCCGGCCTTTGACACGACGGGAAGGTCCCCAGCCGTGTTGTAACCGTCAGTGAGAAGAATAATGGTCCCATTAATGCTGTCAGGGTCTGCAGCTCTGAGCATGGTTGCCGCTGCTTCCAGCCCTGCCGCTATATCTGTGCTACCACCAACATGGATTTCGTTTACTGCATTGATCGCAGCGTCCAAATCCCGTTTATCATTAGTTAGCCCTACTGGCGCTGGGCTATCGGCACTAGTCGAAAACCACACTACACCCCCCCGTCTTGGAGAAATATCACCCGACGACGTGCCGCCACCTTCATCTTCCGCTGTTTGGAGAATGCTGAGAGCTGCGGCCTTGGCATCCTCCAGCTTGCCGCTCATCGATCCTGACTTGTCAATGACAAACACGAAGTCAACCGGTGCTGTCCTACAGCTGAGCGCACCGTCAAGTGTGTCATCAACCGAGTTACTCGACACCTCTGGCAACAAGATAGGGTTTGTTGCGGCATCGACTAGTCCAGTTGCGTCGGGAAAGGGTGAGGTACTTAATAGATTGTTGTCCGTTGGGGAGTGAGGTGAGTTAGGATTGCTGACTGATTGTGGGGCGACGACATAGCCGGCAATTCGCGGCAGCGTGATGAAATACTCTTCCTCATCTTTTAGGCACGAAAAGGAGTACTGACCACCTGAATTAGTCCGCGTTGCGCCAATTGGTACTGCTCCGTTAGCATGACCTGACTCAACACGATACAAGTCTACTGGAATTCCGATCGCAGGGTTGTCAGTGGTGGATTGATAAATGCCATCATTGTTATTATCAATCCAGATCGTGTCCCCCAGCGTCCAAGGTCCACATGCCGGCGGCTCAGGGTCGCTCAGCCCAGCATCCCATCTCTTACTAAAGTCAAACTCTTCATCCAAGTAGAACTGAATGGAGTATCCCTCATACTCATCTCCAATCTCGAAGGGATCACTATCCTTCGTTTCTGGAACGTCTTGCACAAATTGAGGGGAGAATGCCATCCCTGGAGATGTGTTTGAATTTGGAACGAATCGCAGCCTATACCAATGGTACATTTGTGGTTCAATTTGATATAACCCTGCGGAGTTTGTAACCGTAGTATATTGCGGTGCTGAACTTGCGAGATCCCCCTCAGAATTACTGAGATAGAGTTCGACGGTCACTCCCGCGAGTCCGGTTTCTCCATCTTCCTGTCGACCGTCGTCGTCAAGGTCCTCCCATACGAGATCGCCGACAAGAGCACAGTTCGGCGCACAGTGGCTCCCAGGTGAACCTTGGGCCTGCGTCAGGTTTATGATAAAGAACGTAGAAAGGGAAACCACAATAGCAACAGCGGTCAAATGACGGCGCGCCCTATTGGCGGCCGACATGACTTTACCAAACGGGCGCATCGACGACTCCTTAGTACATGCGTAGCGGGGAAAGTGGATTGTTCCTCTGTATAGACGACTAGCCGCCGAAGGTGCGCTTCAAAAGGGACAGCGATCACTGCCTGGCAACCAGGATATATCTTCATTGGCCTTAAGTCAATCCCACGAGGGTGTCATGAAAAGTGTGTAACTGGCAAACTGGATCCAGAACACAGGAGGCAGTCATGGCAAAGGCAACACGGACGGACACACCAGCTCTGAGCGCACGAGCGGAGGAGCTGCTGGCGGAACTGGGCCGGGAGTACGGCACCCATGAGGGGCTGTTCGGGCCCGGAGGTCTGATTGGGCAGCTGACGAAGCGCCTGGTCGAGCGGGCACTCGAGGGCGAAGTGACCCATCACCTGGGCTACGAACTGCACGAGGCGACCGGTCGAGGCAGCGGCAACAGCCGCAACGGACACCTGACCAAGACGGTGGAAACCGAGACGGAGCCGATGGAGATTCGGATTCCGCGGGACCGCAACGGGAGCTTCGAACCGATCCTGGTCCCCAAGCGCAAACGGCGGCTGGGCCGCTTCGACGCCATCATCCTGTCGCTCTATAGCCGAGGGATGACCCAGTCGCAGATCAAGGAACACCTCCTGGAGATCTACGAGGTCGAGGTCTCCAAGGAGCTGATCAGCACGATCACCGACACCGTGATGGATGACGTTCGAGCCTGGCAGAATCGGCAGCTGGCCGGGGTCTATCCCATCGTGTACCTGGACGCTGTGGTCGTGAAGGGGCGGGTAGGCAAACAGGTCATCCGTCGGGTGGTGTATGTCGTGGTGGGCGTCACCTTGCTCGGCCACAAGGACGTTCTGGGCTTCTGGTTCTGCGAAAGTGAGGGCGCCACATTCTGGCTGGGCATCCTCAATGACCTGAAAAACCGCGGCATCCGCGACATCCTGATCGCTTGCGTGGACGGCCTGAAGGGCTTGTCAACCGTCGCCCCAAAGTGGTTCTCCGTCACTTTTGATGACGGACCAGAACAGTGTTGCCCAGTCAGGGCAAGTCGAAGCAACTCATCCTCACTGACGGCTTGATGCTCGGGCGCCCAATGTGCGAACTTCGTGACCGTACGGACTCTTCGCCGCTTGACCATCATCAAGAGTGACGGAGAACCCAAAGTTTCACTCTGAGCGTCGGCCAAAGTTTCATCGGGCATGGGGATGAGGGGATGGCGGGGATGGGTGGATGGTGACGGGAGTGGTCGGGTGGGTCAGGCGGTTGCGGGTATGGCGGCAGGCTCCTCCAGTTGGGTTGAGGTGATGATCGACGCGGGTTCGGTCTTGGATGAGCCGGCGGCCTCGCTGAGGGCTTTGCGCCCAGCCAGGCGGAAGCTGCGGCCGGAGATGGAGACGATGTGGGCGCGGTCAGCGAGGCGGTCGAGAGCGGCATTGGCTAGGAGGGGGTCGCCGAGCATCTCAAGCCATTCGTTGGGTGCGCGGTTGCTGGTGAGCAGGATGCTGCGGCGCTCGTAGCGACCGTCGATGATTTCGTAGAGGTCCTCGGCGCCGGTAGGCGGGAGCGCACGCAGGCCGAAGTCGTCCAGGGCCAGGAGATCGACCCGGAGAATGGCGGCGAGACGGCGGTCGTAGCTGCCGTCGGCCCGGGCAGCGGCCAGACTGAAGAGCAGCTTGTGGGCGCTGGTGAACATGACATCGTAGCCCTTTTCGGGCCGCCTCGTGGCAGAGAGCCATCGCCAGATGGGACTTCCCGACACCGGTTTGGCCGCATACCAGGCAGTTCCGCCGCTGCTGGATGAACTGGCAGGTGGCCAGGTCGTAGATGGCGGCGCGGGAGATGGTTGGGTTGAAGCTGAAGTCGAAACTCTCCAGCGTCTTGGCCGTGTCCACCAGACCGCGCCGGAGCCGCAGGTCAAGCTGCTTGCCCCCACGGCGTTCGACCTCGTCCAAGGCCAGGCGGCCGAGGAACTCCACGTGGGTCCAGTGCTCGGCGATGGCCTGCTGGTTGCGCAGGTCCAAGGTCTCCAGGATTCCTGACAAACGGAGGCGCTTGAGGATGGAGCTCAGTTCGGAGACGGCGATCATGGCCGTCCTCCCACCAACGCGGCGAGAGCGAAGTCGGAGGCATCACGGGCAAAGGTCAGCACCCGGCTGAGGCGCGCCCGCTCAGGTGGACGGCAGCCACTGGTCTGAGCCAACAGCAGAGCACGCACGGTGCCCACCTCGGCGACCCCCTCACCCCGAGCTCGCCCGCAAGCCTGCTCCTGTCACCGTCAGCTCCGGCGCGGTGAGCCTTCGGCTGCTGTACTGAGCCCCTCCTGACACGATAGGCTGACCCAATCCCCTCGCTCCCCGCCCCATTGGAGTTGACGTTGAAGCGCATTTCAATCGCCGCAATCATCTCCGGCACCCTGCTGGCATCCGGCTGCGGACCGCTGACGCCCCTTTACGGAGGCGGCTTTCATGACACAGCGGAAGGAGCCATCGAGGCCTCGCTGAAGCCGGGTGGAGGTCTGGGCGACTTTGACGAGGTCCACGTCCTTCAGTCGGTCGAGGCACCGGATTCGCGCGTCGCGGTCTATGCCGGAACCAAGAGCGGTGACTGGGTTCTTGGGCTGGCCGACGCCAAGCACAGTTGGCGAGGCTGGTTTGCGCACGGCATGTTCAGCCTTCCGGCTTTGCCCCGAGCTGACGGCGTCCTGACGTGTTCAACGGCCATCCTGCCTTCGGGCGGAGAGCGATGGTTGATCATCAGCGGTCGCCTTGCCAGCGACGATCTGTCGACCGTCCAGGCGGCGTTTGCGGACGGTGTTCACCTCGATGCGGCGACGCGTCCGGGCATCTTTGCGCTCATGACCAGGGAACGCGACGACCTCCTCACCCTTCGCGGCCTGGACGACACGGGGCGTTTGGTCGCCGAGCTCGGCGCTGACGACTGTACGCTCAGGCGTCCGGTGTCTGAGGCGGTACTCTCATTTGGCGCAGCAGCGTCCAGACCATCGCAACGAGAGCAATGACCCCGATCAGCAGCACACCCCACAACAGCAATGCACGAAGGTTTGCCGCTCGCGTCGCCTTGAGTACTCGGTCGTCCTCGACCGCCGGCACCGCCGGGCGCTGGATGAGCGGGCCGATGCCGGCCTGTTCAACCGTCAGCAGCTCCGTTGCAGAGAAGCCCGGCGCCACCAGACCGATGTCGCGCTGCGCGGACTCTGCGCCGTCGCGCCCGAAAGCAAGCGTGATGGGTCCTTTGCCTTTGGCCAGGAAGTACATCGTGGCCGGCGTCCAGACCAGCTTGAGCCTGGGCTTGCTGTCCGTCACAACGGTAGCTCGCAGCACCCACTGGTCGGTGTGCACGGCATCGACATCTACGTTGCCCGAGCTGCGCGTCCTGCCCGCCTGCGTGATCTGGTAGAAGGTGGTGCGCAGCAAAGGCTGGAATTGCCAGGTCGACGGCTGGCCGATTTGGTGTGCCGGCAGTTCGCGATAGGTTCCCAGCTGCGCGGGCATGACGACATTACCGGCGTCAAACTGCAGTCCCACCTGTTGCGCGCCAATGGCAATCGGTGCCTGGAAGACCAGGTCTTGCGGCTCCTTCCCCGGACCTGCGTCGATCAACAGTTGCTCGCCCTCTGGCCTGACCACGGTCTGGCTGGGGGAGTTGGCACTGATGCTCGCGAATTGCAGAGGCGCGCCACGAATCCAGCTCAGGCGCGCGTATCGAAAGCGGCGCGCCTCGAAATCGAGCCGGTCGCTTTCGAGGGTCTCGGTGGCGCTGTTGACCAGCCAGTTCAACTCAGCGCCGCCGAGCGCCTCCCACTGTTTCAGGTCGTCGCTGCTCTCCATCCACACCTCTGCAGTGTAGGACGTCATGCCGGCCGGCAGCGTGAAGCGAAGCGAATCGACCAGCGGTCCAGGATCGTCGGGGCCGGCGTTCCCTGGCCGCAGGTCGAGCACCAAACCCACCAGTGGGTCCACGTCATCGATACGGGCAGCGCCTCCCTGCCTGATCTTGACCGACAGCAGCCGGCCGTCGTCACTGGTGCTCACATCCAGGTCGAGTGGTTCGCCGCTCCCGCCCCGTGTACCATGGAGCGGGAAGAGCCTGACCGGCAGCGACCTGTGACTGACGTGGGGGCGGGTGGATGCTTGCTGGAAGGCGAACGGCAGCGGCTCGCCGCTGGCGTCGAACACACGCACGTCGTTCAACTCGGCCGAACGGGCGTGCAGATACAGTGCCTTCGGCAGACGCAACTGCACCACACCCTGCGTACCGCTGATGGTCAGTGGCATGTTGTAGGCGTAGTCGCTCGGTGTGTCGCTCGGTGGATTGGCGCCGTGCGCGGTAGGGGCGGCGAACGCGACGCCCAACGCGCCGATGGTGAACCACCGTCTGAAGCCCGGGGGCAATCCTGGGGATGTCATTGTTCTGTTGACTCCGTAGGCCCTGCAGCATCGCGCCCGGTCGGGTAGGGCGCCAGAAAGCCGATGCCGACCATCAATGCCCCTACGCCGAGGAAGGTGATGATGCGTTCTACGCTGCCCGCGTTTGACAGGTCTATCAGGAGCAGCTTGACCACCACCACCCCCAGCAAGCCCGCGCCGTAAAGCCAGAGCCTACGCGCCGTACGCTTGACGGCGTGGCGCATCAGCAGCAGCGCCGTGACGCTCCATACCAGCGACAGCATCGCCTGCACGAACAGAGAGTCGAACATCGCTTCGAATTGGTAGGGGATGTTTCCATAGTTGGAAACCGTTCGCAGCAAGGCCAGGTTGAACCAGACGTAGGCAGCGACCGCACCGACCGGTGGTAACCAGCCATCCCCCCACCTCGCATCGGTGTCGCGGCGCGAGCGGTAGTAGGCTACGGCGAGCAGCATCGCGAAGCAGCTGCTCAAGTCGAGCGGATTGATCAGCGGTACATAGGGTAGCGGCGCCATGGCGCCATCCTGACTCAAGTTCCAAAGCGCAACCAGCATGAGCGCCCACAGACAACCGAGTGGGATCAGGCTCTGCCGATACCAGCGGGCGATCGGCGCTACGGGCCAAACCTCCGAGCGGCTGCGTCGCAACAGCCAGGCGATAGCAGCCATCATCAGCCAGGCCGGTAGGAAGCGCGCCCAACTGGCGCTGACCTGCCAGCGTGCGTCGGCCAGCAATTGCGCCTCGGCGCTGTTGCTACCTTGCAGATAGCGTGTGATCCACTTGCTGAAACTCGGCCAGATCATCAGCCACGGCCCGACCGTCCGCAGCGCGTGCAACAGCTTGAGGGCCGGTTCGGCAAGGGTCCAGTCGCGCGCCGGCCAAGCGCGCATCAGCCATTCGCCCGTCAGCCACAGCGCCGCATAGCCGAACACGCTGGAACCAGCCGGCAACGATGGCCGGAAGTAAAGCGTTGCCAGCAATGCGAGCGTGCTGATCGCCAACGCCCCCCAGACCGATGTCGTCGACCAGCGCAGCGCCGGCCAGGCCAAGCGGCCAGCCAGCCAGACGGCCACAGGCGCAGCGCCGGCCAGCAGCAGGCTGTAGAAGGTGAACCCCAATTCGAAACCGCCACCACCAAACTGGCCCGTCGTAACCATCTGGTAGTGGGTGCTCAGCCACGCGGCGACGGTGGGCAGTATCACTCCCAGCCACCATACTTGCGACCACAGCAACAGCGCGGACGACAGGGCGCCAAGGGTGGCACCGCCGTGGCGTGCCAAGGTCCAACTACTGAAGGCGGCACCGCCGCAGATCATCATTGCGGCCAACACCGGGCGGTCGAACAGGTTCGGTGAGGCGCCGATCCAGTCGAATTCAGTCAGCGCGAGTACGAGGAATGTGATGCCTGCGATGCCTTGCACCACCAGCGCCAGGCTCCCGGCCAGTTGCCACTGCAGCTTGCGGGCGATGACGTACAGTCCAATTGCCACCGCCAATGCGCTCGCCACCAAGAGGTTGGCCATCACCGTACCTTCAGTACGAAGCCAGACTTCGGTCCAGGCACCGCTGACGATCCAAATCGAGGCGACGACCAGAAAGCCGCTGGCGAGCAGCGCCTCGTCGTCGCCCGCCTGGGCGCGAAAGCGGGTCGCCATGAAGAAGGCGGTACCACTGAGCAGCACGAAGCCCAACCACAGGTTAGAATGCATCGCCTCCGCGCTATCCAACTCGACGAGGGATTCGGCGAACGAGATCCACGCGCCCACCTGAACCAACAGGCCGAACATCCATGCCAACGGCCGGCGCTGGCGCAAGCCAACCCAGACCATGGCCGCACCTTCCAGGGCCCATGCGGCCGAGGTCCAGCGACCATCTAGCGCTAACGGCAGCGCCAGCGTGCCAAACACGATGCCCAAGGCTATGAACGATTCGGTCAACAGTCCCAAGCTGGCGGTCCGGCGGCGCCACAATGCCAGGGCCACGCTCGTATAGAACAGGCCGAAGGCGAGCGCTGAAAAAGCAGCGCCGAAGGGCATCGCGTGCACCAAGCCATACTGCATGCCGAAGGCCAACAGCGGCGTGCCGAACACCAGCGTGCCATCCACGTAATGTCTCAGGCGCGGTGCCTGACGCAGGGCGTAGGCGATCGCGATGCCGACATAGAACAGGACGAAAAGGATCAGGAACAGCTGCGTCGATGGGTAGTACGCCGGGATGTAGTTTCGATCGGCCCAGGCCAGGCCGATAACGAAGGTGAATACAAAGCTGAGCAGGTTCAGAACGCGCCATGAGCGTCGCAACGCGATGCCGAACACGCCGGCGTTGAGAAGTGCGTAATACAAGAACAGGCCTATGCGGTTATCCACGCCCGTCGACACGACGACGGGCACGGCAAAACCGCCAACAATGCCAAACACGGCGAGCCAGAGCGCATCTTGCAGCACGGCGAGCACGCAAGTGAAAACAGTCAGAATGAGCAACAGCGCGAAGGCCATCGGGCCGGGGAGAAGTTGGTAGAGTCGGTAGGCGATGAAGGTGACCATCATCAGGATCGCGAGCGCGGTGCCCTGCACGGGCAGGCTGATGGCCGGACGCTGTTCGCGGATGCGCCAGGCCCAAGCGAGCAGCGTCAGGTCGGCCAGCACAACACCGATCAGGCGAAACTCGATGGGCACACTATAGCGCGCAACCGTATACTTGAGCAGGAAGCTGACGCCGAGGAACAGGATCAGCAAACCCAGCCTGGCAACCAGATTGCCGCCAAACAGCCATTCCTTGGCTTTGACCACAAAGTCGGGCGCTGACGCCTCATGATGCCTTCTGCTCCCCTGCCGGGCCAATTCGAACGCAGCGTGAGGAGCTGCCGGCGCCGTGGACACGGGACCGGGTTCAGACGACATTGCCGGCCTGATGCTAGCCTTTTCCGGCTCTGTTGCGTCGCGGACAGCGATCTCGGGAATTGCCTCGCCATGTGGCGGCGCAGCATGGAGCACTGGTGGCGCTTCTTCAACGACGATTATCGGCGAAGTGTGTGTGGCCGGTGCGGCCGTTTCGGCTACTTCCGAACCCGTTCGCCGTTGGGTTTCCAGCATGTTCTTGCGCAGCGAAATCAACGCTCGGCGCAGGGTTTCAATGTCATTGACCAAAGCATCGACTCGGCGTCGCAAGTCGCGCACCTCGGCCTGCGCACGTTGCGCGGTCATGAAGATCGCGACCATCGCGACAATGGAGACAAGGGCAAAGAACGTCATAGTCACCGTCTTGTAGCGGGGATCAGGGATTCCAACCACCGCGCGGGGAGTCTACACCCCCGCTCACCCAAGCGTCAACCACCCCATCAGCGCCACAAGCCCCCCCGTCGCAGCACCTACACCTGGACCGCAATCGGAAACGTGCGCCACGACTCGCGCGATGTAAGCCGTGGCCTCGACGCTGTGCCGGCCGTCCATCCGACCGTCGGCCTTGTCCGAGGCGGACTGTATCGCGCCCGCCCGGCCCCGGTCAAGTCCTCACCGCACCGCCTGCTTCACGAGCGCGCTGATCCGCTCCTCCTCGGCGGGGGTCAGATCCAACAGCGCAAAGCTGGTCGCCCACATGTTGCCTTCGTCGAGGTTTGCATCCGGCTGGAAGCCAAACGTCGCGTACCGCGAGCCGAACTTGCTCGCCGCCTGAAAGAAGCAGACGACCTTGCCATCCGCGTTGGCATAGGCGGGCATCCCGTACCAGGTCTTGGGCGCGAGCGTGGGCGCACTGGCGGTGATGAGTTCATGCAGGCGCGCCGCCATGGAGCGGTCCGGCTCCGTCATGGCGTGGATGGCGGCCAGAATGGCCTCTTCGCCTACCGCCCTGTCCTTGCTTGCGCGCGCCTCCGCCTTCAGCTCCAGGGCGCGGGCCTTCATCGCGGCCTTCTCGTCGGCCGTAAACCCGTCGACGGCTGCTTTGGCGGGCTTCTTCGTGGCGGTCTTGGCGCTCATGGAGATCTCCTCATCCAACGTGGTTGGCCCTGCCTTGGTGGAAGATAGGTCGTGGTGGTTCAGGCGACCCGGATCAGCGCAAAGCGTCGCTCGAAGCCGCCCGGGACGAGGTATCTGAATCGCCTTGTGTCGACGGCGGGGATTGTACCGATGCTGGGCGACGATTGGAAACCGATGGCAATGACATACTGAAGCCGACGCTTCGAGCTTGCGCGCGCTGCTCGGGGAGGCCATACTGGCAAGCCAGAAGGCCGCGCCGACCAGTTGCGAGCGGCCATGGCCCGGCGGCGGGTCGCCCCGCATGGAACCGCGCGGCCTGTCCGTTTCCCAGCCGTGAGGCTTCAAGCAGGTTGAGGTGCATGCCCGTGACACGCGTACTCTGGTCGAGGCGGCTGGCCCTCTTTGCCGCGGTCACCCTGGCCTTGGGCGGCCTGGGCTGGTTGTGGCTGCGCGCCAGCCTGCCGCGTACGGCGGGCCGGGTGTCGGTCCGCGGATTGCATGCGTCGGCCACCATCACCCGTGACCGCGACGGCGTGCCGCATATCCTCGCCGCGACGGATGCCGACGCATTGTTCGCCCTGGGCTACGCCCATGCCCAGGACCGGCTGTGGCAGATGGAGTTCCAGCGCCGCGTCGCAGCCGGGCGACTCAGCGAAGTGCTCGGCGAGAGCACCCTGAACACCGACCGCTATCTGCGCACCCTGGGCCTGCACCGTGCGGCTGCCACGGCCTACAAGGCTCTGGACGAAGACTCCCGATCGCTTCTCCGGGCCTACGCCGCCGGCGTCAACGGCTTTCTGGCGGAAGGGGGGCGCCTGCCGCCGGAGTTCGTCATCCTGCAGACCCGCCCCGAGCCCTGGCGCCCGGAGGACAGCCTGGGCTGGATCAAGATGATGAGCCAGGATCTCGCCGGGGATTACGAGACCGAACTGTTGCGCGGGCGTCTGCTGGCGCTCCTGGGGCCGGAGCGCATGGCCGATCTGCTGCCGGATTATGTGGCCGGGGCGCTGCCCACTGTGCCGGGGAGCGGCGGGCCCGCCGGCAGCGCCGCGCCGTCGCCCGCCCCCGTCCTCGACGCGCCGACCGCCGACGGACTCCTGGCCATGGGCGAAGACCTGCGGTCGCGCTTCAGCCTGATGTTGCCGGGCGGCGGATCCAACAGCTGGGTGGTGTCGGGCCGGCTCGCGGCCGGCGGCAAGCCGCTCCTGGCCAACGATCCGCATCTTTCGGCCCGCATTCCTTCGGTCTGGTACCTGGCCGAACTGCACGGCGACCGCATCCACGCCGTGGGGTCCACGCTGCCGGGCGTTCCGGGCATCGTCATCGGCCGCAACGCGCACATCGCCTGGGGGCTGACCAGCCTCGTCGCCGACACCCAGGACCTGTATCTGGAACGTCTGGATCCCGACCGTGGGCGGCGCTACCAAACCGAGGCCGGCTGGCGGGATCTGACCCTGATCGATGAGCCCATCTGGGTGAAGGGGCGGCAGCGTCCGGAACCCTGGGTCGCCCGCCTGACCCGCCACGGCCCCCTCATCAGCGATGTGTTGGCGGATGCCGCGCAGCCGATGGCCCTGCGCTGGACGGCGCTGGACGACGACGACAGCAGCTTTGCCGCCCTCATCGCGATCGACCGCGCCGCCGGCCGCGCCGAC
>Ga0209476_10000407_pt1 | contig 29034 bp, 26 predicted proteins | sample KloWWTrecipitate_FD_187179 | JGI IMG/M metagenome (GOLD analysis project Ga0209476, IMG submission 187179) | Active sludge microbial communities from Klosterneuburg, Austria, studying microevolution and ecology of nitrifiers - Klosterneuburg... | ecosystem: Engineered > WWTP > Aerobic digester... | reverse complement strand
CCCACGGCCCAGAAGGCGAAGAACATCGCCATCATGAAGCCCCAGTCACCCACCCGGTTGGTGACGAACGCCTTCTTGCCGGCGGTGGCCGCGCTCTCCTTCTCGTGCCAGAAGGCGACCAGGAAGTAGCTGCACGTGCCCACGCCTTCCCAGCCGAGGAACGTGACCAACATGTTGGAGCCGAGCACCAGCACCAACATGCTGAATGCGAACAAGTTCAGGTACAAGAAGAACTTGCTGTACCGAACGTCGCCCTGCATGTAGCCCACTGAATAGAGGTGGATCAGCGTGCCGATACCTGTCACGAACAGGCACATCGTGAGACTGAGCGGGTCGGCGAGGAACGCCATGTCGATCTTCAACGAGCCGACCGGAATCCACTGGAAGAGCGTGCGCAGGTGGCTGCGCTCCTGCGCCGTCTTGGACAACAGGTCGACGAAGACGCCTACCGTGACGAGGAAGGAGCCACCCACCATTGCGGTCGCGAAGTATCCAGCACCTGGGTCGCCCAGCTCGCGGCCGAACACCAGGATGCACAGGAACCCGAGGAGCGGCAGCGCGGGAATGAGCCATACGAGATCGAGCATCATCAGCCCTTCAGCTCAGCCATGTCGTCGGTGGTGGCGTTGGGCTTGCGCCGCAGAATCGCGACCACGATGCCCAGGCCCACTACCACTTCCGCCGCAGCGACGACCAACACGAAGAACACCGTGCTCTGACCACCGATGTCACCGAGCCGGCGAGAGATCGCGACGAATGTGAGGTTGACAGCATTGAGCATCAGCTCGATGCACATGAACAGGATCAACGGGTTGCGGCGAACCATCACGCCAACAACACCGATGGCGAACAGCACCGCGCCGAGCAGCAGGTACCAGGTGGTGGTCGGTGTCGCGAGGGCGGCAATCACTTGGCCACCCCAGACGTTTCGATGATGACCAGGTCGCCACGCTTCGGCTTGCGCGCCAGCAGGACGGTGGCAACGACAGCAATGACCAGCAGCGCCGAGGTCAGCTCGAACGCGAGCACATGGTCGCTGAACACGTCACGGGCGAGCGCACGGATGTTTCCGTCGTTCGGGTCGAGTGCTGCGCTCTTCACAGCCTCGCTCTGCGTCACGACCGGCACAGCGGCTTTGCGAGACACGATGATGGCCAGGCCGACCATCGTGACCACACCGGCACCGATGACCGCGGCAACGGGTCGCTGCACCTTGAACGGCTCGATCTGCAGATCCTCTGCGTTGTCCACGCCCAACAGCATGATCACGAACAGGAACAGCACGACGATTGCACCGGCGTACACGATCACCTGCACCGCCGCCAGGAAGTGGGCTTCCTGCGCAACGAACAGCACTGCGATCCCGAACAGGGTCATCACCAGGCTGAGCGCAGCATGCACAGGGTGCTTGCGCACCACAACACCGACCGCACCGAACAGCACAATCGCTGCAGCGACGACAAAGACGAACAGTTCCATCATTCGGCCGGCTGTTCCGGTGCGCGCAGGCCGTAGCCCAACTCGTTGCTCCAGCCGACCTGGCCGACGAAGTTGGCGTCGCCACCCGGCGCAGTGGCGCGCATCCAGCCGCTGGTGAGAAGGTCCTCGCCCTCGCGCCAGTCTTCCCACGGCAACTGTTGCGGCTTGCCATCGTCGCCGACGACAAGTTCGTCCTTGGTGTAGACGGCGTCGCTACGGCTGGTGAAGCTGAACTCGAACAGCTTGCTCTCGGTGATGGCCTCGGTGGGGCAGGCCTCCACGCACAGGTCGCAGTGGATGCAGCGCAGGTAGTTGATCTCGTAGACGAAGCCGAACCGCTCACCTGGCGACGAAGGATTCTGCGGGTCGTTGTCGGCGCCGCGCACGTAGATGCACTTGGCCGGGCAGACACCCGCGCACAGCTCACAGCCGATGCACTTCTCCATGCCGTCTTCGTATCGGTTGAGCACGTGGCGCCCGTGAAGGCGCTCGGGCTTGTCGATCTTCTCGTCGCGACCTTCGGTCGACTTGCCCTTCTTCGCAATGCGTCCCCCGGAGTACGAGGTGGTGACGCGCTCGCCACCGAACACCCGGTGTTGCTTCAGCGTGACGAGGAATCCATCGAGGTAACCCATCAGAACATCGCCCCCTCTCGTTCACGTTTGCGGGCGCTGACCCGCGTGGCCAGGCGCAGCAGACCTGCGCAGATGAAGAGCACCACGAGGCCGATGAGCCCGGCGAGGACGCGTTCGATCTGCGACCAGCCCTTGTCGCTACCTACCCGGAAGACGGCAATCAGCATGAACCAGCCCAGTGCGAGCGGAATCATCAGTTTCCAGCCGAGGTTCATCAACTGGTCGTAGCGAAGGCGAGGCAGCGTGGCGCGGAACCAGACGTAGATGTACAGGAAGACCATGACCTTCATCAGCATCCACACGGTGCCGCTGAGCGGACCGAGGAACGACAAGATGTTGGCGTTGCCGAGAATCTTGAGTGGCTGCGGGCCACCGAAGAACAGCGTCACGATGACACCGCTCATCGTGATGGTGTTCATGAACTCGGCCAGGAAGAACAGCGCGAAACGAATGCTGGAGTACTCGGTGTTGAAGCCACCGACCAGTTCCTGCTCGGCTTCCACCAGGTCGAACGGTGGCCGGTTCAGTTCGGCAGTTGCCGCAATGAGGAAGATGATGAACGGCAGCACCCCGGTAGCCACGACGTGCCAGCGGGTGAAGCTGGTCTGTGCGGCCACGATGCCGCTGGTGCTGAGCGTGCCGGCGATCAAGATGACCGTGGCCAGGCTGAGGCCGAGCGCAGCTTCGTAGCTGACCATCTGGGCGGTGGCACGCACGGAGCCCAGCAGTGGATACTTCGAGCCCGAGCTCCAGCCGGCGAGCATGATGCCGTAGACCGCAACACTGCTGAGTGCCAGCAGCAACAGCACACCGACCTGCGGGTCCGCGAGCTGCAGCTTGGTGGTGTGGCCCAGGATCCTCACCGAGCCGTCCTTGCCGTTGCTGAAGTCGCCGCCGAGCGGAATGACGCTCCAGACCAGGAAGGCCGGCACGAATGCCAGGTACGGCGCCAGCTTGAACACGAAACGGTCGCTCTTGTCGGGGATCAGGTCTTCCTTGAAGAACAACTTGATGCCGTCGGCGAGGGTCTGCAGCAAACCCTTCGGACCAGCCTTGTCGGGCCCGATGCGGTTCTGCATGAACGCGATGACCTTGCGCTCGAACCACACCATCAACATGGTGCCGACGAGGCCGACGACGAAGATGACGACGACCTTGATCAGCACGATCAGGAAGGCGACGCTGAAGGTGGAGATGCCATCCAGCAGTGGATCGACTGCCAGCATCAGAGGTTCTCGATTCGCACGTCGTTGACGGCAGCGAAGCAATCAATCAGTTCGCCCACGTTCGGACCCGGGTTGTTGAAGGGCACGAAGGCGGTTCCGCGTCGGACCGACTCGTCGGCGATGGCGCTGAAGATGACGGTCGAGCGCGGGCCGATCACCTTCACGTCAGTTCCCGCGGTGGTACCGACACGCTCGAGGTCGAGTGGGTGGAGATGCAGCACCGAACCGCTCGGCAGGTGCGCCAGCGACGGTGAGTTGGCCGTACCGACCGCTTCGTCCCACATCGTGCGGCTGACCACGAGGCGGAAATCGTAGGAGTTGCGCTCGGAGACGACCGCCTCGACCCGGTTGATGGGATCGATGCCAGTGGGCACACCGGCCAGTACACCGTTGCTGTTGGCAGCAAGTGCGCCGGCGGTGACTCGGGCGAACCCCTCGACCTTGGCCGCGATGTCGGCGGTGATGTCCTCGACGCTGTCGTAGCCCAGGTCGCCACCCAGCTCCAGCGCCAACTCGGCCGCGATCATCCAGTCGGGTCGGGTGGAGCCGGCGGACGTGACCTGAGCAGCGACCGAGCTGACCCGGCCCTCCAGGTTGGTGGTGGTGCCGGCCTTCTCGCCGTACGCACTCGCTGCCATCACGACGTTGGCCAGCGACGACGACTTGGTCAGGAACGTGTCGATCGCGATGATGCTGCGTGCACCGGCCAGTGCACGGCGGGCAAGGTCGGTGTCGGGGAAGTCAGCGAGCGGGTCGGCTCCGAGCAACACCAGGCATTCGAGCTTGCCGTCGGCGGCTGCCTGCAGCGCACCGCGGGTGTCGAGCCCGCCCTTGCCGGGGCGGAAGCCAACCTGCAGCGCACCGACCACGTTGCCGCGCCGGAAGGCGGGCAGCACCTTGGCACCGGGCACCGCTGCGAGCACTGCGTGCAGCGCGGCAATGGTGGCGGCGGACGACTCGGCGAGGTTGGCACGGCCGGCAACGACGACGACCGGGCCCGTGGCCAACTGAGCGGCGATGGCGGGGTCGGCCAGAGCGGCCTGGACCACAGATGCCTGCGTGCCCGGCTCGTAGCCCAACTGACGCCAGGCGACGCTGCTGAGACCCGACAGCTTCGGCGAGAACTCGATGATCTTGCTGCGCTTCTTCTCGGCGGCTTCGCGCAGGCGCAGATACAGCACCGGCAGCTCTTCCTTGAGGTCAGGACCGAGCAGGATGATCGTCGCTGCCGTGGCAGCCTCGTCGATGGTGGCGCGATCCAGTCCGAGCAGGCCGACCGGAAGGCCGTCGCCCATCTGCGAGTACACATTGGGCGTACCGATGATCTCGTGACCCAGGCGAGCCCAGGCAAACGCATCTTCATTGGTGCCGCGTGCGCCGCCGATGACGGCAATGCTGCCGGGGCCGCCGGCTGCCTTGGCGCTGGCGATCAGTGCCGCTGCCTCGGCCAATGCCGCGCTCCACGACACCGGCTCGAGCACATCGCCGCTGCGCACCAGCGGCTGCAGCACCCGGTCAGCGCTGTTCACCGATTCGAAGTTGAAACGGCCACGGTCGCACAACCAGCCATGGTTCACCGGGTCGCTGTCGACGCCCATGTAGCGCAGTAGTTCGTCACGGCTGCTCTGCACGGCGGTGCGGCAACCGACTGCGCAGGTGGTGCACGTCGACTCCTGCTGCGTGAGGTCCCACGGTCGGGCCTTGAAGCGATACGGCTTCGCCGTCAGCGCGCCCACCGGGCAGATCTGCACCGTGTTGCCGCTGAAGTAGCTGGCGAACGGCTCGTCGGGATAGGTGGTGATGTACGTGTTGTTGCCGCGACCACTGAAGTGAATGAGCGGATCGCCCGCTACCTCGTCGGCGAAACGGGTGCAGCGGTCGCACAGAATGCAACGCTCACGATCCAGATAGACGATGTCGCTGATGGAGATCGGCTTCTCGAAGTGGCGCTTCTCCTCCACATAACGGCTCTCGCCGGGGCCGTTGCTCATCGTCTGGTCCTGCAGTGGGCACTCGCCGCCCTTGTCGCAGACCGGGCAGTCCAATGGGTGGTTGGCGAGGAAGAACTCCAGTACGCCTTCCTGCATCCGCTTGGTGGTCTCCGACTGAGTGTCGATCTTCATGTCAGGCGCGACGGGCACCATGCACGAGACAGTGACGGCTGGGCCACGGCCCGAATCGCACTCGACCAGACACATACGGCACTTGCCAACGGGCGTCATCCGCTCGTGGTAGCAGAAACGCGGAATGTACTCACCCGCGTCGGCCGCGGCCTCGATGACGAGCTGACCCTTGCGCGCAGTGTGCGGCACCCCGTTGATGGTGACCTGCACCGCGTTGGGGTCCGGCACCGGTGCGTCGGCTTCGATGATTGGCTCGGTGGTCGTCATCAGTGTGCTCCGACTGCTTGCGCGCTGACCGGGATGCGTTTGCGTTCCACGATCTTGGCTTCGAACTCGCTACGGAACAGCGTGAGTGCCGAGTGCGCCGGCACATACGCCGACGGGCCGACGAAGCAGATGGTGGTCATCTTGTAGGGGAACGGTGCGGCCGCCAGACCCAGCTCCGTGCTGGCGGCATGGGGAAACAGACCGGGGCAGATGGACTCACCGATTTCGAACATCTGGTCGAGGTCGGCGTGTGTGCCGAGGCCCTCGACAACTCGCTGGAGCACGCGCTCGAGCCACGTGCCACCCTCGCGGCACGGGGTGCACTGGCCGCAACTCTCCTGGGCATAGAAGCGAGTGAGCGTGAGCGCAGCGGCAGGGATGTCGGTGGTGTGATCCATCACGATGATGGCGCCCGAACCCAGCATCGAGCCGGCAGCGCCGACCAGCTTGCCTTCGAACGGCAAGTCGAGCTGCTCAGGGATGAACCACGGTGCGGAACCGCCGCCGGGCACGAACGCCTTCAGCTCATTGTCATCGCGGATGCCTTGGCTGAACTCTTCGCCGTAGATCAGGTCGCGAAACGTGGTGGTGCCATTGATGATCTCGTACACACCGGGACGCTGAACGTGACCCGACACGGCGACCATGCGAGTGCCCGGGCTGGTGGCGGTGCCGATGGCTGTGTACGCAGCCGATCCGTTGACCATCAGCCACGGCAGGTTGGACAGCGTCTCGACGTTGTTGACGATGGTGGGGCGTCCGTAGAGGCCGACCGCGGCAGGGAAGAACGGCGGCTTCAACCGCGGCTCACCGCGGTTGCCCTCCAACGACTCGATCAGGGCGGTCTCTTCACCTACGACGTACGCACCGGCACCCCAGTGCATCACGATGTCGATACTGAAATCGGTGCCAAGAATGTTCTTGCCGATGTAGCCAGCTGCGTAGGCCTCGTTGAGTGCCGTGGCGACACGCTCTTGGGCCAATGCCATCTCACCGCGGATGTACAAGAAGCACTGCGACAGGCCGGCCGCGTATGCCGCGATCAGGCAACCCTCGATCAGTTGGTGCGGGTCGCGCTCCATCAGCAGGCGGTCCTTGTAGGTGCCGGGCTCACTCTCGTCGCCGTTGACGACCAGGTAGCGCGGCCATACGCCCTGCGGGGTGAGCCCCCACTTGGTGCCCGCCGGGAAGCCGGCGCCGCCGCGACCCAGCACGGTGGCGGCCCTCACATCGTCGTGCACTTGCGTCGGCGTACGACCGAGCGCAGATTTCAGTCCCTCGTAGCCGCCGGTGGCCAGATAGCGCTCGAGCGTGTAGCTGTCTTCGATGTGGAAGCGCGAGGTGACCACCTTCGGACGGTCACCATCGTCGATGTAGCCAACGGCCCAGGGGTACTTGCTCACTTGGGTGCCTCCGTGCTTGCGGCGGCCGTGCTGACCCACAGTGGCGCACCATCGACTGCATCGGGCGCGAACACGCCGACTCCACGCTCCGCGGGAATGTGCTGTCGCACACGGGCGACGGTGCCGTGTGGCGGGATCTCTCCGTCGAACCGGCCCGCGACGAGGTCGTCGATGAACGTGTCGAGCGCCTCGGGAGTCATGCGGTAGCGGAAGCGATAGTTGGCCTGCAGGCACGGGGCCTCGGTGCAGGCGGCCTGGCACTCGGCTCGCTCGAGCGTGACCATGCCGTCGGCGGAGGTGCCACCGACCTTGACGCCCAGCTTCTGTTCGGCGTGGCGGATCAGATCTTCCGCACCCAACAACGCGCACGACATGGTGCCGCAGATGTTGAGGAGGTATTTGCCGACCGGTTCGAACTTGAACATCTCGTAGAACGTGGCGGTGCCCAGAATCTGCGCAGAGGTGGCTCCCACGAGGTCGGCAATGTGAGCAATGGCGTCGTTGGTGATGTACCCGTTCTGCTGCTGAGCGAGATGCAACAACGGGATGGCGGCCGAACGTGGCCTGGGGTAGCGCCCGATGATCTCTTTGGCCACGATCACATTGGCCTCGGTCAGACGGCTCATCGGTCCACCTCGCCGAGTACTGGGTCAACCGAGGAGATGACTGCTACGGCGTCGGCCACGAGGCCACCTCGCATCATGTGTGGCAGGCACTGGATGTTGACGAACGATGGGGCACGCACGTGCATGCGGTATGGAGTGGCCGAGCCATCGCTGGCGATGTAGCAGCCGATCTCGCCACGAGGACTCTCGATGGCCACGTACACCTCGCCCTCAGGAACCTTGAAGCCTTCGGTGAAGATCTTGAAGTGGTGGATCAGCGCTTCCATGCTCTCGTCGATGCGAGCGCGCGGTGGCGGCGTGACCTTCTTGTCCTGGATGCGATAGTCCCCACCGGGCATGCGGTCGAGGATCTGGTGCACGATGCGGATGCTCTCGCGAATCTCGTTGAGACGGATTGCATAACGGTCGAACGCATCGCCGTACGTGCCGACGATGACGTCGAACTGGACCTGGTCGTAGCGCAGGTACGGCTGGTCACGACGGAGGTCCCACTCGAGACCAGTGCTGCGCAGGATGGGGCCGGTGGCACCGAGCGCTATTGCTTCCGACTGAGTGATGACGCCGACGCCCTGCAACCGATCACGCCAGATCGGCTGACCGGTCATCAGCGTGTCGTATTCCTCGAGGCGCGGTGGGATCATCTCCAACAGGTACAGCACGTCGTCGCGCCAACCCGGCGGCAGGTCCGCGGCGACACCGCCGGGACGGATGAAGTTGTGATTCATCCGCAGACCGGTGACCTTCTGGAAGAAACGCAACACCTGCTCGCGCTCGCGCCAGCCGTAGATCATCATTCCGACCGCACCAAGGTCCATGCCGTTGGTCGCCATGAACAACAGGTGGCTGCTCATCCTGTTGAGCTCACTGAGCAACATGCGCATCCAGACAGCGCGCTCTGGAATGTCGCCGTCGATACCCAGCAACTTCTCGGTGGCCATGCTGAACACGAGCTCGTTGTTCAACGGGCTGAGGTAGTCCATACGGGTGACGTTGGTGCCGCCCTGCATGTAGGTCAGGTTCTCGCCCTGCTTCTCCATGCCGGTGTGCAGGTAGCCGATGATCGGCTTACAGCGCAGCACGGTCTCGCCCTGCAGCTCCAGCATCAGGCGCAACACGCCATGCGTGCTGGGGTGCTGGGGCCCCATGTTGATGATCATGGTCTGGTCGTCGGCCGGATCCGGTGGGATATCGCCCAACTTGGCGGCGTCGGCCTCGCTCATGCGCAGGACGGCACCGACCTCACGCAGCAACTCGCGCGCGGTGAACTCACTGCGCGGCTGAAGCCCCTGCTCAGGATCGTTTCCGTCGCGGATGGTGGAGAGGATGTCGTGAACGGCGTGTTCGGTCACTGCGCACGCTCCTTGGCGGCGAAGTCGGTGCTGAACTGCACGGGAATGCGCCCCTGGTCGTAATCCTTGCGGAGCGGGTGGCCAACCCAGTCCTCCGGCATCAGAATGCGCGTGAGGTCTGGGTGGTCGGTGAACGAGATACCGAACATGTCGTATACCTCGCGCTCCATGGCTTCGCTGCCTGGGTACAGGTCGACCAGGCTGGCGAGCACAGCGTCGTCGGCGGGCACCTGCACGCGAAGGCGAATTCGTTCCCGACGCTCGATCGACAGCAGGTTGACCACGACCTCGAAACGCTCTGGGGTCACACCCTCGGGCATCACCCGACCGGGGAAGGTGAGATAGTCGACGGCGGTGAGGTCAGCGCACATCGTGAACGCGTCGTCGAGCAGCGCGCGCACCAGCTTCACGTATCCCTCGCGAGTGGGGTGCAGTACTCGCTGGCCGTGGCTGTCGGTCAGCAGCACACCGTGCATCGTGGGCGGCCCAGGCGCGACGACCTCGGGTTCGGCGGAATCCGACATCGTCACCGACTTCCCAGGATGACAGAGATCGGCTGCGCGCCGCGCTCGATCTCGGTGACGTGCAGCCCGGCACCGGCACCGGTGTCAGCGCGGCGCTTCAGCAGTTCGCCGTTCTCGATCTTGCTGTGCAGTGTTTCGATTGCGTGGATCAACGTCTCGGGCGTCGGCGGACACCCGGGGGCGTAGACGTCGACCGGCACGATCTGGTCGACACCTTGGACGATGGCGTAGTTGTTGAACATGCCGCCGCTGCTGGCGCACACACCCATGCTGATGACCCACTTGGGCTCCATCATCTGGTCGTACACCTGACGCAACACCGGGGCCATCTTCTGGCTGACGCGGCCGGCAACGATCATGATGTCGGCCTGACGCGGGGACGCGCGGAAGACCTCCATACCGAAGCGACTGATGTCGTAGTGCGCGCCGCCGGTGGCCATCATCTCGATGGCGCAGCACGCCAAGCCGAATGACGCCGGCCACGAACTGCGGCTGCGCGCCCAGTTGACCAGGTCTTCCAACTTGGCCGTGATGGCGTTGTGGGGAATGCCACCGAAGCCATCATCTTGGATGTCGTGCACGAGACCCATCAGGCAGCATCCTCATCGAGGTTGGGCCGGCCCTCGAGGCCAACGCGACGAATGGTACTGGTGGCGGTGCGGTTCGAAGAGAGCACGGATGTGAGCCGGCTCTGCTTGTCGAGCGGGCCCCAGTCGAGAGCGCCGCGGGCGACGACGTAGACGAATGCCCCGAAGAACACGAGGCTGAATCCGATCATTTCCCACAGTGCGTACGCCCCGAGGAACTTGCGATCGACCGCGAACGGATAGATGAAGATCAGTTCGATGTCGAACATGATGAACAGCATGGCAACGACGTAGAAGGTGACCGGAAAGCGCTCGGGTGGCTCGCGGCTGGGCACGATGCCGCACTCATAGGGGGCTTCCTTGGCGGCCGATGGACGACGGGGCGCCAGCAGGCTGGAAGCGAAGAAGCTGAGCGCACCGAAGAGCCCCGCCAGGACCAGGAGGCACACGATCGGCAGGTATTGGCCCATCTGATCAGACCTTTGCCGGTAGTGCCTTGGCCGAGCGGTTGAGCGCTACACGTCGGTCGCGGGTGTGCAACATCCAACACAGCGTGAGGAAGATGACCAACGACGAGATGCAGATGATCGCCGATGGCACACGCTTGGAGCCCATGTCACGGATCATGTAGACGTACTCGTGCGGGCGGGACGTATCGATGACCGCGCGTGCGGGCGCTCGGCCGGGTTCCTCACGCTGGGGCACCAGCGGCGCAACCTCCACCACTGCATAGTGCGGCTTGTGGAAGAACGCGATGAAGTCGATGCGGTCGTTCCAGAAGGTCGGGCTGCGCTCGCCACCCTTCTCGAACACGTTCACCACTTGGAATTCACCAGCTGCATAGGCACCGGATTCCTCCAAAAACACGCTTCCCGAGGCGCCGGCCTGCGCGAACGACGGCAGAGCCGAGTTGAGCTGGCTCCACGTGTCCTTCAAGATCGACTGGACCTCTGTTGCATCGGCCGCCGGGCTGTCGGTGGGTGTGAACCGAGCGTCGATGATGCCGACCTCGTAGAGCGCGGCCGGGTCACGGATGACGGTCTTGCTGGCAACAGGCTGCCACGTGGGGTCCGGGCCCAACACCCCCTTGCCGTATGTCCACCACACGGCGCCCATGATGAACATCCAGCCGGCGAGGCCGGTGAGCGCTACGAGGAACCCGAGACGGGCCCCGAGGTTGGTACCCAAGATGAGGAACAGACTGCCGCACAGAACCCCGACCGCCATGATGACGATAAGGGTGCCGCGCAGTTCCCATTCCCAACCAACAGCGAGTAGAGCGTTCATTTACAGGCTCCGGACGTATTCGACGATTTCGGCGATCTGCTTGTCGGTCAGCATGTGGCCGAAGCCGGGCATGCGACCCGAACCCTGCCCCTGAAGCCCGTACTTGGCACCATTCTTGGAGCCCGCCTTGATGAAGTTGATCATGTCTTGGTCACTGGGGAAGTGAGTGTTGGTGGCACCGCCGGTGAGGTTCCAACCGAACGCTCCCTGCGCCGTGACGCCGGGCTGTCCGTAGCTCCAACCTGGGGTGTGGCAGCGTGCACAGCTGTAGGCGCCACTGTTCAGGTTGGAGTTGAAGAGGGCTTCTCCCTCGGTCGCGCCCGGATTGGCCGCAAGGTACTTGTCGACGCTGCCCTGGATGGCTTGCTGGTCGGCCTGCGGCAGCACGCCGCCCTCGCAGACGTACGGGTCTGCGTTCGCCACGAAACTGTCGTCGGTGACGCAGCCTTCGGGCTGGATCTGAATGGTTCGCAGGTACACCAGCAATGTGTCGATGTTCTGCACAGTCATCGGCCCACCGCCTGGCGCACCCCACGCCGACATCGGCGAGAAGGGGCGGCCGTAGTTGAGGATGAACCGCACCTCGTCCTCGCTGAATCGGTAGAAGACAGTGTTCAGCGCAGGCGCATACCAGCTGACAGCGGTGACTTCTTGCGTGTTGACATCGGTGACTGCGTACGGCGCGACGTTGCCGCCACCCTGCATACCACCGTGGCAACCAGCACAGTTGAAGCCGCCGTTGGCGGTGGTCTGGAACAGTTCTTCGCCCCAGAAGCGGAAGCGCTCTTCCTTACCGCTGACGGCACCGGCCTGGCGGCTGGGCTCGAAGATCCAGTACAGCGGTAGGCCGATCACGATGGTGATCAGCAGCAACACACCGAGCACCTGCATACGCTCGAGACGACGGCCTTCGAGCACATCGTCGTCGTAGTAGGCCTTGCGGTTGGGCGCCATTTCGACTTCGGAGCCGAGCTCGGCGGCGGCGCTTCCCTTGTTGAGGAAGAAGTACGTCACCCAGCCGACGAGGATGATGACGAGCACCACCCACCCGACGATCGAGGTGTTGAGGGCAATCATCCGTGTCCACCTCCACCGGTGATGCAGTGCGGACCCTCGGCCTCTTGGCCGGTGGTGTTGGTACCGATCGGTGCGCCGGTGAAGACGGTCGAGGTGTCGATGATGACGTCGCCGCTACCGCCGACGGCCACTGCGAAGTGGTCCATCCCGCGCGGCGCCGGGCCACCCTTCTTCTCACCGCTGCGGTTGTACTGCGAACCGTGGCAGGGGCATTCGAACCACTGACTGCTCTTGCATTCCGGCACGCGACAACCCAGGTGTGGGCACTTCTGATACATCACGATGATGCCCTGTTCCATACCGGACAGCAGCGGCTGGTACTCCTTGACCCCGCGTGCCTTCGGGATGGCTTCCGACGGGTAGACGGTGACCCACGAGCGGGCATTGGAGGCGTAGAAGAACCCGCCGTTGCTGCGGATGGACGCCAAGATGTCGTTCAGCTTGCCGACGTTGACCTTGCCACCGAAGACGGGAGCAGCGGTCGGCCACAGAAAGGCGACGAAGCTCGCCGCAGCGAAGGTCAACAGACCGGTGCTCATCAGCACGACCGTGGAACGGTTGAGGAACTGACGACGGTTGAAGCCGATCTCTTCGCGGTCCGGCGGAATCCAGATACTGGGGGGTGCAGCGGCCGCGGGAACCAGCGCCTGTGCACGGTCTTCGACCGCAGCGCGCTCAACGGACCTTCCAGTCGGAGCAACCGGCAGGTCGATATCTGCGTCGCGATCGCGGCGTCGGGTTTCGCGGCTCAGGGCACCGGCACCGCGCACGTCTGCTTTGCGTGCGGTGACCAAGAGCACCACGGCGAAGAGGACGACGATGACGCCGACGGCAAGAGCAATGATGACAGCGGGACTCATAGTGGTTCGTGCCTCACAGTTCGAAGAAGAGTCCGTCACGCCAGGGAAGCGTGAAGTTGAAACCGGGACCACGGAAGAACGAGCCGATGATGACGAGCACAGCCCAGAACATGAGGTGGATGGTCATCAAGGATGTGGCGAACTTGCGATCTTCGGGCTTGTTGGAAGGGTTCTTGTCGATGAACGGGGCGAGGATCAACACGATCATGCCGACGCCGGGAATGGTCACGCCAGCGATCATCGGGTGGAACATGGTCAACAGTTCCTGCAGACCTAGGAAGTACCAGGGGGCCTTCGACGGGTTCGGCGTCTTGTTGATGTTGGCTTCCTGCAACAGCGGCGCGTTGACGAAGATCGAGAAGAAGAAGGTGAACGCAAGACACGCCAGCGCCGCCACGAACTCGGCTGCCAACAGGTGCGGCCAGGTGTGGACCTTGTCGATCGGTGATGCCTTGACGTCTTGGATACTGCCGCTCTTGACCACGGTGAGTAGCCGTTGTGTATGACCGCCGGGGCCGGCACCGAGGGGAACGCCCCCGCCGACGGGAGTAGCGGCGACCACGCTGGCCACCTTTTCCTGCACGGCAACGCCGCCGCCGCCCTCAGCAGACGCCTTGCGCGCCTTGCTGCGCTCCAAGAGGTGCGCGGGAATGCGCGAGTCGGTCGGTGCCTCGTCGCTGGCCGCTGCCGGCGCAGCGGCTTCAGCCGGTGCGCCGGACTCGGCGGCAGCCTTGTCACGAGCTGCTTGCGCTCGCTTCAGAAGGTGTTCTGGAATTTCAGTCATCGATCGCCTCCTTCTCTCAATCGCTTCGTCACAACGGCCCCGAGATGCCGCCGTCTTTGCGGACACGCCAGAAGTGGATGGCCATGAAGATGACGATCACGAACGGCAGTAACAGCACGTGCAGCACGTACCACCGCAGCAGCGTGTCGCCACCGATCTCCTTACCACCGAGCAGCACGAACCGTACCTGGGTTCCCAGCACAGGGGTGTAACCCATCATGTTGGTTCCCACGGTGACGGCCCACAGGGCGAGCTGGTCCCACGGGAGCAGGTAGCCGGTGAACGACAGCAAAAGGGTGAGCATCAACAGCACCACGCCGATGACCCAGTTGAACTCACGCGGGGGCTTGTATGCGCCGTGGTAGAACACGCGGGCCATGTGGAGGAACACGCTGAGGACCATGAGGTGCGCGCCCCATCTATGCATGTTTCGCACGAGTAAGCCGAAGGTCACCGAGGTCTGCAGGTTCGAGATGTCGTTCCAGGCCTGCACGTCGGTGGGCCGGTAGAAGAACATCAAGAAGATGCCGGTGACCGTGAGCAGGATGAAGAGGAAAAAGCTGAGCCCACCGAGGCACAGGGTGTAGCTGACCTTCACCGCATGACGCTTCACCTTCACCGGGTGCAGGTGATAGAGGACCGAGTTCATGATCACGTAGCTACGGTTGCGCGGGCTATCGGTGTAGCCCTTGCGGAAGATGCTGCCGGGCCGGAAAATGCTGTTCCATGCTTGGCTGCCCTGCACGTCGCCGACGCCCTTGTTGAGGCGATCTTTGACTGTTGGACGCGGTGTCTCGTCGAGGATTTTGGCCATCGTTCTTCGTTTTCCCTCAGAGCCTCAGGCCGTAGGCATAGCCGTGGCTGTTGGTACGGATGTGTGAGTCACCAGCAACGGCCGGTGCTCCTACCTTGCCCATGATGATGACGCCAGTTGGGCAACGATCGACGCACAGTTGGCACCGTGTGCAGATGTCGTCATCGATGATGAACAACACGTGGTCGCTGGGATCCTGCCCCGGCAGCTCGGTGTTGCTCGCTTCTACGATGGCGTCGGGGGACACCATGTGAATGCACTTCCACGGACAGATGTCGACGCAGCCCTCACACATGATGCATTCGGTCTGGTCGATATGGATGAACTGCTTGGGCTTGATCGCCTTCGACAGGTAGTCCGCGTCGACCTCGACGAGTGAGTACTCGTCGGTGTAGGGCATCATCGGGGGGTTGGCGTCGGTCTTGGCCATGTCAGGTCTTCTTCACCAACGGACGACCGAATGTGCTCGTTGCGATTTCCTTGGTGGTGGCACCGTCGCCACGCTTCTGCCACACGCTCCACAAGAAGATGAGCAGACCGAAGTACCAGACGTGGATGAGGACGACCACGATGTCGCGAACCGCTTCGTACGACATGGTGATGGGGAACTTGCCACCGAGGGCCTGCGGCTTGAAGATGTCGCCGGGCCCGTAGATGATGAGGTTCTTGTTCCAGCCCAGTTCGGCATCGGCGTGAAAGATGAACTTGTCGGGCACGACGCCGAAGGCGACGAACATGAGACCGAAGGCGTACACGGAGGCGAGCATCGCCTCACCCCACGAGGTGGGGGTGCCCTTGGGTCGTCGCTTCGAGTAGGGGATCACCAACAGCGCGCCGATGGTGGTCAGGAAGAATGAAAAGAGGAATGCCTCGTTCATCCCGGGCCACTTCAGTGGGTTGGTTTCGAATGCAATCAGCACCAGTGCTGCCCTTCCTCGTGAACTGCTGCACAAACTGTAGCCACCACACCCCCGGTCGGTGCCAGTTCGTCGAAGTGAACGCGACAAGAAACAGACCAAGTGGCGGGCGGCACGGATTCGTTTCTACCACGCGGCATCAGCGCGCGCCGCCTCGTTGTGAACTCGTGCACGACGTCGGCTGGTGGCTGTGCGGGGAGCGCGGCTGACCACTTCGTCGCTCGACTCGCGCCGGAATTCCCGAATCCAGTCTCCGGGCGTCTATCGTTCGACCTGTGACCGAGATCCCCGAGCACCTGCTGAAGCGCAGCCAGGCACGCAAGGCCGGCGGCGACGCCGCCGCCGCGTCCGCTCCTGCCACCACCCCTGCCACCACTCCCGCTGCCGGGCAGTCGGCAACGCCCGCCGTGGCCGCACCAAAAGCACCCGCCGTGCCGGCTGGGCCGCCGCCGCCCAAGCCCGACATCCCGGTCGTCGCTGCGTACAAGGCGCGCAGGAAAATCCCGGTGTGGGCCATGGTCACACTCAGCATCTTGCCGCTGTGGGTCTTCATGTACGTGCTCGCGTTGCGACCCGAGCCGGTCGTCGCGCAGGGCCCGCTGGGCATCGGCGCTGGTGTGTACAGCAAGAACTGCGTCGGCTGCCACGGGGCCGGTGGCGTCGGTGTCGCCGGAGGTGCGTATGCATTCACCGCGGGTGACGCGATGAAGACCTTCCCGCACATCGAAGACCAACTGCGTTGGGTCGACCTGGGTACCGCTGAGTACACCGCGGCCGGCGTCACCATCCCTGGTGATCCGAACCGCGAGGGCGGGGCGCACGTCACTGGCTCGAACGGCATCATGCCCGGCCAGAAGGGCCAGCAGACGCAGGCCGAGATTCTCGGGGTCGTCTGCGACGAGCGGTACGCACTCGGCGGTGTCGCTGAAGAGGGTCCCGAGTTCGACCTGTGGTGCGCTCCTGAATCGCCGGTGTTCGTCGCTCTCGAGTCCGGTGCCGCCACGTTCGACAACCTGCACACAGTGCTCGCCGACAAGGGCATCATGGAGATCGGCAGCGTTCCCAAGGCCGGCTCCCCCGCCGGCGAATGACCCACCCGTCGTGATCGCCACCCGATGACGACCCAGCCACTCACCACTGAAGTGCTGGTAGTCGGTGGTGGCCCCGCGGGTGCGGCCGCCGGGTACTGGCTGGCCCGCCACGGGCATGACGTCACGATCGTGGAACGCAAGACGTTCCCGCGCGAAAAGACCTGCGGCGACGCGCTGACGCCGCGCGCCGTACACGAGCTCGAAGAGATGGGCCTCACCGAATCGCTTCGGGGGTTTCACCGCTACTCGGGCCTGCGCGCCACCGGTATGGGGCACGAACTGGAACTGGAGTGGCCCAGTCACCCCATCTACCCACAGCACGGGTACGTCGTGCGCCGCCGCGAACTCGACCAGATCGTTGCCGAAAATGCCCAGACGGCCGGGGCAAGACTGCTCACCGGGCACGAAGCAATCCAGCCGATCGTCGAGCGTGGGTTCGTGCGCGGAGCGATCGTCGCCATCGACGGCGGGGCGACTCGCGAGATTCACGCGAAGTACGTCGTCGTCGCAGACGGTGCCAATAGCCGCTTCGGTCGCTCGCTCGGGACGTTTCGCACTCGCGATTGGCCGTACGGCACGGCCATTCGCACCTATTGGGAGACGCCGCGCCACGCCGAGCCATGGATCGAATCTGCGCTCGACGTCAAAGATCGCAATGGCAACCCGATGCCGGGCTACGGCTGGGTCTTCCCGGTCGGCGACGGCACCGTCAATGTTGGCGTCGGCCTGCTCTCGACATTTCGCGACTTCAAGAGCGTCAACACCACACACCTGCTGGACGAGTACGCCCGCCAGATCGCAGACCGTTGGCAGATCGACCCTGACCTGCCGACGGTCAAGGCAACCAGCGGTCGCATACCAATGGGCGGTTCGGTCGGACCCAACGCCGGGCCGAGCTTCCTGGTCGTGGGCGACGCTGCCGGCAGCGTCAACCCGTTCAACGGCGACGGCATCGACTACGCCTACGAGACCGGCCGTCTCGCCGCACAGGTGCTGCACGAAGCACTCGTCACCAATGACCCGACGGTCTTGCAGCAATACCCGCGTCACATCGACGACGAATACGGCGAGTACTTCAAGGTGGCCAGACTCTTCGCCCGAGTGATCGGTCGACCAACGCTGATGCGCGAACTCACTCGCGTGGGTATGAACAGCCGCACGCTGATGGAGTGGTTGCTGCGCATCACGGCCAACCTGTTGCGCGAGGACGAGAAAGGCCCCGCCGAGTTGGCCTACAAAGCGGCGGCGAAGATCGTCAAGCTCGCCCCCAACGCCTGAGGATGTCTAGATGGTGGCGAGCAGGCTGGCTGGCGCCGCGCGCAGCACGTCGGTGGCGGCCGACGCCGGCAACCGATCGCAGGCGGCCTCCGCACGCCCGGCCCATTCGCGGGCCACGGTCATCGCGGCGGCGACGCCACCGTGCGCTCGCACGATGCCGAGCGCCTTCTCCTGCTCGGCGCCGACCAGCGGCTTGCCTAGCAGTGACAACAGCTCGACCGCGGCAACGCCGCCGGCCTGCAGCGTGCGCAGCACCGGCAACGTGTAGACGCCTTCGACCATGTCGTGACCGGCGGGCTTGCCCAACTGCTCGTCGGTGGCGGTGAGGTCGAGGAGGTCGTCGGCGATCTGGAAGACCATGCCGAAGGCCTCCCCGTACTCGGTGAGCGCGTCGATGACCGGACGGTCGAGGTCGGCGACGATGCCGCCGATGCGAGCTGCGGTGGAGAACAGCGAGGCCGTCTTGCCGCTGATGCTGGACAGATAGCTCGCCTCCGGGCGGGCCGCGTTGTACGTGTGGCGCAGCTCTTCGATCTGGCCCTCACACAGACGGCCGATGGTTCGCGCCAGCAGCCCGGCGACTTCGGTGCCCAGCGAAGCTGCGATCTCCGATGCTCGTGACAGCAGGAAATCACCCGCCAGGATCGCCTGTAGGTTGCCCCACTTCGCGTTGACGGTCTCCACACCGCGACGGGTGTCGGCTTCGTCCATCACGTCGTCGTGGTAGAGCGAGCCGGTCTGCACGAGTTCGCACGAGATGCCGCCCTGCACCGCCCGCTCGTGCAGCGCGGCATCGGCGGGACCCGCGACCTGCGCGGCGACGACGGTGAGGATGGGGCGCAGCCGCTTGCCACCGGCAACGATCAGGTGCGACGCAATGTCATTGAGATACGGGTCGGGCGTGTGCACCGATTCAGTGAGCGCAGCCTCTATACGCGCAAGGTCGCCATCGTGGCTGGGAAGCGCGAACAGGGGCATGGACGACACGCCCGCAAGGCTACGCCAGTTCATCACGGGCACCCCCACGATGCCCGTATTCCCGTATTCCCGTCGAGCGTGATTTTGTGCGTGACATACGTCGTGACGCACCCTTGACGTTCCGCGCGCCGTTGTGAGGCGTTGCAGCCGAAAGCCACCGATACACTTCAGACATGTTTGAACGCTTCACCGATCGGGCTCGTCGGGTGGTCGTGCTGGCGCAGGAAGAAGCTCGCCTGCTCAACCACAGCTACATCGGCACCGAGCACATTCTCCTAGGACTCATCCACGAGGGTGAGGGCGTGGCCGCCAAGGCCATGGAGTCGCTGGGCATCTCTCTCGAGGCTGTGCGCAGCCAGGTCGAGGAGATCATCGGCCAGGGCGGCTCGTCGCCGTCGGGTCACATCCCCTTCACCCCACGGGCCAAGAAGGTCCTCGAGTTGTCGCTGCGCGAAGCACTGCAGCTCGGCCACAACTACATCGGTACCGAGCACATCCTGCTCGGCCTCATCCGCGAGGGCGAAGGCGTCGCCGCACAGGTGCTCGTCAAGCTCGGCGCCGATCTCAGTCGCGTGCGCCAGCAGGTCATCCAACTGCTCTCGGGCTACCAGGGTGGGCAGGGCAAGGGCGAGCCACAGGCAGCCGCCGCCACAGGTGGCGCCGCGAAGGAAGAGGCCACCGACAAGGGCAACAGCCAGATCCTCGACCAGTTCGGCCGCAACCTCACACAGCTCGCCCGCGAGAAGAAGCTCGACCCGGTCATCGGTCGCAGCCGCGAGATGGAGCGGGTCATGCAGATCCTCAGCCGTCGCACCAAGAACAACCCGGTACTCATCGGCGAGCCCGGCGTCGGCAAGACCGCCATCGTCGAAGGCCTCGCGCAGAAGATCGTCAGCAACGACGTGCCCGACACGTTGCGCAACAAGCAGCTGTACACGCTCGACCTGGGCGCACTCGTGGCAGGTAGCCGGTACCGCGGCGACTTCGAGGAGCGGCTCAAGAAGGTGCTCAAGGAGATCCGCACGCGCGGCGACATCATCTTGTTCATCGACGAGATCCACACGCTCGTCGGCGCCGGCGCTGCCGAAGGTGCCATCGACGCCGCGAGCATCCTCAAGCCGATGCTGGCCCGTGGCGAGCTGCAGACCATCGGGGCCACCACCACCGATGAGTACCGCAAGCACCTCGAGAAGGACGCCGCACTCGAGCGCCGCTTCCAGCCCGTGAAGGTGGAGGAGCCCACCCTCGCCCACACCATCGAGATCCTGCGCGGTGTGCGCGACAAGTACGAGGCGCACCACCGGGTCACGATCACCGATCAGGCCATCGTCGCGGCGGCCAACCTGGCCGATCGCTACATCAGCGACCGTCACCTGCCCGACAAGGCCATCGACCTCATCGACGAGGCCGGCAGCCGCCTGCGCATCAAGCGCATGGCCACCCCGCCAGATCTCAAGGAGCTCGAGACCAAGCTCACCGACGTGCAGGAAGCCAAGAAGCGAGCCGTCGAGGAACAGCGTTTCGAAGAAGCCGGCCGCCTGCGCGACCAGGAGAAGTCGCTGCTGGAAGAGAAGTCGGCGAAGGAAGCCGAGATCAAGGCCAGCGGCGTCGATCTGTTCGACGAGGTCGACGAGGAGGCCATTGCCGAGGTGCTCAGCATCTGGACCGGAATCCCCGTGTTCAAGCTCACCGAGGAAGAGACGGCCAAGCTGCTCAACATGGAAGCCGAGCTGCACAAGCGCATCATCGGCCAGGAGAACGCTGTCAAGGCAGTCAGCCAGAGCGTTCGTCGCACCCGCGCCGGCCTCAAGGACCCGAAGCGCCCCAGTGGCTCGTTCATCTTCCTCGGGCCCACCGGCGTCGGCAAGACCGAGTTGGCCAAGACGCTCGCCGAGTACCTGTTCGGTGACGAGAAGAGCCTCATCTCGCTCGACATGAGCGAGTACATGGAGAAGCACACCGTCAGCCGCCTGGTGGGTTCGCCCCCCGGGTACGTGGGCTACGAAGAGGGCGGCCAGCTCACCGAAGCCGTTCGACGCAAGCCGTTCAGCGTGGTGTTGTTCGACGAGATCGAAAAGGCCCACCCCGACGTGTTCAACACGCTGCTCCAGATTCTGGAGGAGGGCCGTCTCACCGACAGCCAGGGTCGCACGGTCGACTTCCGCAACACGGTGCTGATCATGACCTCCAACCTGGGTTCTGCCGATCTGCGCAAGGCCAACGTCGGCTTCACCAAGGTCGACGAAGCCATGAGCTACGAGCGCATGAAGGACAAGGTCACCGAGGCCTTGAAGGGCCACTTCCGCCCCGAGTTCTTGAACCGAATCGACGAGATCATCGTCTTCCACGAGCACAGCCGCGATGCCGTGATGCAAATGGTCGATCTGATGACCAAGCGTCTCACCGGCCAGCTGGAGAACCAGGGTCTGGGCATCGAGCTGACGCAGGCTGCCAAGGAACTGTTGGCCGAGAAGGGTTACGACCCACAACTGGGTGCCCGCCCGTTGCGCCGTGCCATCCAGCGGATGATCGAAGACGTGCTGTCGGAGAAGATCCTGTACAAGGAGTTCCACGCCGGTGAGATCATCGTGGTGGACACCGAGGACGACCCCGATCGCCCCGGCGAGCGCAAGCTGTCCTTCCACGCTGTCGAGGGCTTCCAGCCACCGGCAGCGATCGAGTTGGCCACCACGGCCGCTCCCGACATCGCCATCGCCATCGCCGAGCCCCCGGCCGACAGCGAATAGCTCTGCACGGGTCGCGCCGCGGGCAACCGCGGCGCGACTGGCAGAATGGTCGAATGCGCCGCCTACTCGCCCTCGTCGTCGTCGCGCTCGCGCTGACGGCGTGCAAGGTTGATTCGACCGTCGACGTGACGGTGAAGCCCGACGGCACCGGAGCCATCACTCTGACCGCGGTTGCCGACGCCGACGTTGTTGCACAGGCACCAGGTTTGGCCGATGACCTCCGCTTCGACGATGCAGTTGCGGCCGGATGGGTACTGACGCCGCCCGCAGCCACCGATTCGGGCGGGCTGAAGGTCGTACTCACCCACGACTTCGCCACCGTCGAGGAAGCATCGGCACTGCTGCAGTCGATCAATGGTACGCGTGGCCCGCTGCACGACGTCGGGCTTTCGCGCATCGTGACGGCCGACAACATCACGACAGCGCTGGTCGGCACGTTGCGCGTCGACGGTGGCATTGATGCATTCGCCGACCCCGACGTGTTGGCCGCCATCGGCGGCAGCCCGTACGCCGACAACATCGCAGCGACAGGGTTGCGCCCCACCGATGTGGTGACATTCACGTTCACCGCCGACCTGCCCGGCGTGCCCGCGACACCGGCGACGGGCACCGCGACGGCAGCGGAACCGACGCTGAGCTGGTCGGTGCCGCTGGACGGTACGCACACCGATCTGGCCTCGTCGTACGTGATCGCGCAAGGAACACCCTCCAGTATCTGGAGCACGGTCTCGACGATTGCACTGGTCGCGTTCGTCGGATGGTGCGTACTGGCCGTGGCCTTCATCGCTTTCGTGGCCCGCGCCCGCAAACAACGCGCCCAACGCCACACCACTCTGTGACACCCATTTCGTAGGGTGCTGGCATGGCAAAGGTCCGTGTTGTGTATCGCTGTGCAGAGTGTGGCGCAGCCACTCCCAAGTGGGCCGGCCGCTGCGCGGCGTGCGAGGCGTGGAACTCGCTGGTGGAAGACGTCGACCTGCCCGCGCCGGCTGTGGGGCACAACCTGGGCCCATCGGCGCCAGCGATGCCCATCGGCTCTGTCGACGCAAGCTTTGCAAAGCCTCAGCCCACCGGCATACCCGAGATGGACCGTGTGCTCGGTGGTGGCCTGGTTCCCGGCTCGGTCACGCTGCTCGGCGGCGAGCCTGGCATCGGCAAGAGCACGCTGCTGCTGCAGTTGCTGGCTCAGTGGCCACAGCGCACGCTGTACGTCAGCGCAGAGGAGAGCGGCCAGCAGGTTCGGCTACGCGCCGAGCGGTTGGATGCTGTGCGCCCCGAGCTGTGGCTGCTGCCCGAAACCTCGCTCCCCCACATCATCGCGGCCATCGATGATGTGCAGCCCACGTTGGTCGTCATCGACAGCATCCAGTCCATCGCCGACCCTGATGTGCCGTCCGCACCGGGCAGCGTGGTGCAGGTACGCGGGTGCGCGCACCGTCTGGTCGGCGAGGCCAAGCGGCGCAACCTGCCCATCGTGATGGTCGGCCATGTCACCAAGGAGGGTGGCCTGGCCGGGCCACGGGTGTTGGAGCACGTGGTCGATACGGTCCTCAGCTTCGAAGGCGATCGCCATCATTCGCTGCGTCTTCTGCGCGCGTCGAAGCATCGCTTCGGTCCCACCAACGAGCTCGGCGTGTTCGAGATGGCGGGCGAAGGGCTCGTCGGGGTTCCCGACGCCAGCAAGTTGTTCCTCACCGATCGTCGCACCGGCGTCGCCGGCTCGGCCATCACCCCCACGCTCGAAGGGCAGCGGCCGTTGCTGGTGGAGGTGCAGGCCCTCACCAACCCGGTCACGCCTGGTGCACCACCGCGACGCAGCGCCACCGGGGTCGACTCCGGTCGGTTGGCACTGCTGCTGGCGGTACTGGAACGGCGGTCACGTGTGTCGCTCAGCCAACACGAGGTGTTCGCCTCGGCGGTCGGTGGTGTGCGCCTCACCGAGCCAGGTGCAGACCTTCCGCTGTGCCTCGCGTTGGTCAGCGCCTACCTGAACTATCCCATTCCACCCGATCTGGTCGTGTTCGGTGAGGTGGGGCTGGCGGGCGAGCTGCGTCAGGTCGCGCATGCGCCACGTCGTCTGGCCGAGGCCGCTCGAATGGGGTTCACGCGCGCGATCGTTCCTGCCAACTCACCCAACGGAGTGGAGGGCATCTCGCTGACCCGTGTCTCCACCATCGACGAAGCCCTCTACGTCGCCGGCCTCTCCGAGCGCACGCAATGACAGAGGCCGCTGCGTTGGCGAACCGGGGCTCCTCGTAGACTGAGGCCGATGCCGGCCCAAACCTCGCCCAACGATGCCCTGCACACGGCACTTGCGCAGGTGGCACCGGGGACTGCGCTACGTGACGGCATCGACCGCATCGTGCGGGCGAAGATGGGCGCGCTCATCGTGGTGTGCGACGAGCCGGCGGTGTTGGCCATCTGTAGCGGCGGCTTTCTGCTGGATGCGGAGTACACACCGCAGCGGCTCAGCGAGTTGGCCAAGATGGATGGCGCCATCATCCTCACCACCGATTGCACTCGTATCGCGCGCGCCAACGTGCACCTCGTCCCCGATACCAAGGTGCCCACCGCCGAGACCGGTACTCGCCACCGCACCGCCGAACGTGTCGCCGTCTCGTTGGATGTACCGGTGATCAGTGTCAGCGAAGAGATGAGCGTCATCAACGTCTACGCCGGCGGCATGAAACGGCAGCTCAACGACATCGGCCGCCTGCTCGATCGTGCCAATCAGGCGTTGCAGACCCTCGAGCGGTACAAGACCAAGCTCGACGATGCCACCAGTGCGCTCACCTCGTTGGAGGTCGAAGACGTCGTGACGGTGCGCGATGTCGCAGCGGTCGTGCAGCGCGGCGAGATGGTGCGCCAGATCGCCGCCGAGATCGAGACCATGATCGTCGAACTCGGTGTCGACGCCCGGCTGCTCCGTCTGCAGTTGGAGGAGGTGTTCACCTCGCTCGACAACGAGCTGGAACTGGTCGTTGCTGACTACCCGCTCTCTGCGCAGAGCTTCGCCACCCCGGCCGAGGCCGAAGCGCCGGCATCCCCGAAAGGGTTACGCATGCTGGCGCGCGTGCCGCGTCTGTCGGATGCGCAGACGACCGCGATCGCCAATCACTTCGGTGAACTCGCCAAGCTGCTGCGCGCGACGGCCGACGACATTGCCGTGGTCGACGGTGTCAGCCTGAAGGCGGCGCGAGCCGTGAAAGAGACGCTCGATCGCCTCACCGAGACGACGATCTTGGATCAGTACTACTAGCCCTGATCTTTCACGAGTCTGAGGTGGTGTAGCTCGCGTATCCGCGTTGCGGCCCTCCTGGCCTGCTCTTCTTGGTGTTGCGACACAACAGGAAGTCCCGACCAGGAGGGCACTCGCGAAGTGAACCGTAACAGCGTGATGAACGTCGGTGTGGAAGCCGGCGGAACACAGGTCGTGGCTCATGCGGGGCTGCATGCATTGGGTCGTTTCGCTGATCGGATCGGGCTCGGTGCGTCGTTGTCGGCAGCGGTCCCGTGGGCCGGTGAGCGTGCCCCGTTGCATGACCGGGGCACCGTGTTGACGCACGCGATGCTGATGCTCGCCGCCGGTGGTGAAGCGTGTTCGGACATCGAGTTCCTTGTCGCGCAGCCGCGTCTGTTCGGTGCGGTGGCGTCGGACTCGACGCTCTATCGAACGATGCGCGCGATCACCCCGACCGTGCTCGCCGATCTCACCACCCAGGCAGCGGCGACACGCGCTCTGGTGTGGCGGCGGATGGCCGCGACGACCGGCAACTCGATGGTGGTGTTGGACATCGACGCGTCGTTGGTGCAGATCCACTCGGAGAACAAGGCCGGCACCGGCCCGAACTACAAGGGCGGCTTCGGGTTCTCGCCGATGTTGTGTTTCGCGGACGCCACCGGCGAAGCACTCGCTGGTATGTTGCGACCGGGCAACGCCGGCGCGAACAGCGTTGCTGATCACTTCACCGTCCTCGACGCTGCGGTCGCCCAGTTGCCTGTTGAGATCGCCGCTGGTCACCACGCCGGCGACGACGTGACACAGGTGCGACGGCGGGTGCAGGTCCGCACCGACTCGGCTGGTTGCTCGACACGTTTTGCCACTGGGTGCCGGGCACGCAACATCGGGTTCGCCGTGGTGGCCCGCACGAACGCCAGCATCCACAAGGGGATCAGCCGCATCCAACACGACAACAGCCGTTGGCAACCAGCGCGCCGACGCACCAGCGACAACGCGCAACGCTCTCATGTCGCCGAGATCACCGACCTCGTTGACCTGTCGAACTGGCCGGCAGGGACCCGGCTGATCGTTCGCCGTGAACACCTCCACCAAGGCGCGCAGCGATCGTTGTTCCCGTCGCTGTGCTACCGCTATTGGGGTCACTACACCGACGCCGACGGCACCCCCGTCCAGTTGGACGCGCACATGCGTAACCACGCTCACGTTGAGGACCACATCAAACGCTTGAAGGACTCCGGTCTCGAACGGTTCCCGTTCAGCGACCTCGACGCCAACCGTGCCTGGATGCAACTTGTCTGCCTCGCCGCCGATCTCGTGCGTTGGTTCCAACACCTGTGCTGCACCGGTGAACTCGCCACCGCGGAACCGAAACGGATGCGTTGGAGCCTGTGGCACACACCCGCGCGCATCGTGCGTCGCGCCGGTCGTGACGTCATGCGGATCGTCGACGGCTGGCCCACCACCGGAGATCTCCTCGACGCGCACCAGCGCATCACCGCCATCTGCTGACAACAGCGCCGACACCGTTCGCCACGACACCACGTTCACCCTGCACGCCTCAACACCCGCCAACGCAACCAACGGCGGCGTTGGCCCGAGCCCAGCACCCCCGCCAGCACCATCCCCGACCCGCAGCCCGGCCGATCACACCGAAACAATCACCCCAGCCCCATCACCCGAATTCTCATGACGGATCAGGGCTAGCTAGCTACTCGCCTACCGGATGGTACGGCGTGGTGACGCCGGGTTGCGTGCCCTCGAAGGTCACTTTGCCGTCCTCCACCAGCTTGATCATGTGAGCCAGCACGCTGCGCCCGGCTGCCTTGTGCAGCTTCTGGTCGACACCGACGTACAGCTGCTCGACGATGTCAGGGATCATCGACGTGCCCGCACGCACAGCCGCCAGCACGCCGGCTTCGCGGTCGAGGCGGTGTTGCACGTACTCGTCGATGAATGTCGCGCCGTCGGTCACGGGGGCGCCGTGCGTCGGCCACATCACCGCCGGGGCGAGGTCTTTCACCCGTTGCAACGACGTGAGGTAGTTGCGCATGTTGCCGTCGGGTGGCGTGATGACCGTGGTGCTCCAGCCCATCACGTGGTCGCCCGTGAACAACGCGTGCTGCTCTTCCAACCAGTAGCACATGTGGTTGGAGGTGTGGCCCGGCGTGTGCACGGCACGGATGGTCCACCCCTCACCCGACGCCGCGATCTCGCCGTCGGCCACGCGCACGTCCGGGTCGAAGTCAACGTCCAACGTCTCTTGCACCTTCGGTTCGCCGGCAGCCTCCGCCGCGGCGGCCGCCGCGACCTCCTCCGCGTAGCGCTTGTGGTTCAACTCCAGGAGGAGGTCCAGCATCTCCGTGCGGGCGGCGGGGCCGACCGTGTAGCGCACGCCCTGGCTGGTCTCGTGGAAGCCGTGGTCCAGGTCGGGCAGTTCCTCCTGCCAGCCATAGGCGTCGCGGACCGCGTAGTCCAGCTCCACGTGCAGCTCGCGCAGGCGGACGATGCCAGCGCTCCGCTCCGCCGGGTTGTGGACACGGGTGTAGGTCTTCGTCAGGCCCTCATTGTTGGCCATCATGAGCGGGCGGCGGTGGTCGTCAAGCGCCTTCCCGATGACCTCGACGGCCTCGTAGTGCGCGGGCTGTGGGAAGGTTTCAAAGCAGTCACTTGGGGTATATCGGATGACGGTGCCGAGGGTGGAGCCGCGGGCGACCGCCCACCACCAATGAAACGCAGAGGATAAGAGTCCGAAGTGGAAGTCGTCACGGTACGCGAAGACGACGGTGGCGTCCGAATACACCTGTGAACCGTAGACGAACGTTGGCATTACCATCTTGGTATGACGAGTCATTACGAGAACGCGTTCGAAACCGTGAATGCTCGAATACAAAGCGGGTCGCTTGTCGGCATAGATCCAGTACCTCTCAGGTAGTGGCCTGCGCAGGGCGAATGTACCATCTGATTTTCGCCGCTGACGCTCAGGACGAACTGTTGCCTGGATGATCTGCCAACACTCCGAATAGGTGGATGCCTTCGACTCTGGCCAATCGAAGAAATTTATGACCCAGCGTTGGGTGGAATGAGACGGGCTCTCGTTGACATCCTCTCCGTTCAGATACGGGAATAAGACCTCCGAGTTCTGCGGGTTTGTTTGTCTTAGAGCGCCGGCGGTGGCTCCGTCCATTACGAACCCCATCCCGAGAACATACGAGCCGATGAAGGAGCTCCGTGCGTTGGCAAGAAGCACAAAGGGATTCCCCGAAGTGCGGGTGGCTTGCTCAAGCGAAGGTGTAATGGCTGTCACGGCCTTTTCATTGAGGACGCATTGCCCACCCCACTGTCCGGTCCGTAGCCAGAGTTCCGCCACTTCGAGAGACGCAGCACCTGGCCAAGGTCGGCTCTTTATCGCTCGATATGCCACCCACTTGCCTTCCCCCAGCAGCCAGTCCAAGCCGACTTCACGAGTGTCGCCTTCGGCAATGGTGTTGGTGGCATCGGCTAAAACTTGCATGATACGCATGTTGTCGACTTCTACCATCATTTGAAAGGCGCGAGAATAAAGAAAATCCCCCACTAATACGCTTGCTGCATTGCCAAATAATGCGTTTGCCGTCTCTTGATTGCGCCGCAGTTGGGATTCATCGACAACATCATCGTGCAACAATGTTGCGGTATGAATGAATTCTACGATAGCAGCCAGTATGTAGTGAAATTTTCCAGAATAACCAAAAGCCCCTGCTG
>Ga0209476_10000406_pt1 | contig 29081 bp, 22 predicted proteins | sample KloWWTrecipitate_FD_187179 | JGI IMG/M metagenome (GOLD analysis project Ga0209476, IMG submission 187179) | Active sludge microbial communities from Klosterneuburg, Austria, studying microevolution and ecology of nitrifiers - Klosterneuburg... | ecosystem: Engineered > WWTP > Aerobic digester... | reverse complement strand
CAACATCTTCTTCTTCGACGAGGACCGGCCCATCCGCCGCTCCTCGCACGCGCTGGTGGAGGACGCCTCCGACATCGCCACCGACTGCAACCACGTGCGGGACCTCTTCGCGGCCCTGCACCGGGACGGCGAGAACGCGCTCGCCTTCGCGCACGTGGGCGGCCGCTACGCCGACCTGCGCGCCGGGCACGACGGGCGCATCGAGCGCTCGGTGGAGATCCACTCCTCGTGGGGCACCTTCGAGTGGCTGCTCTTCGACGCCTTCGAGCTGGGCCACCGCGTGGGCATCGCCTGCAATTCCGACGACCACAAGGGCCGCCCCGGCGCGAGCCACCCGGGCGCCTCGATCTTCGGCGCCTACGGCGGGCTCACCTGCCTCTACATGGATTCGCTCACGCGCCTGTCGCTGTGGAACTGCCTGCGCGCGCGGCACCACTACGGCACGACGGGCGAGCGCCTGCACCTCGCCGTCCACGCCGATTTCGACGCCGACGCGCAGCGCTTCGTCGAGGACCCGCTCCTCGACGCGGCCGCCAAGTCGGCCCCGGTGCGCACCGCCATGATGGGCGACATCGTGCGCGTGGCATCGGGAAAGGCGCGCATCCGCGTGCGGGTGGAGGCGCCCTGCGGCATCGAGCGCGTCGACCTGCGCTGCGGCCCGCGCACGCTGGAGACCATTCGGCCCTATGGCACCGCCGACCTCGGCCGCCGCGTGCGCGTGATCTGGGAAGGCGCGGAGTACCGCGGCCGCGGGCGCATGACGACCTGGGATGGCGGCCTCGGCATCACCGGCAACGCGATCGAGGCCGCGAGCCCCATCAACTTCTGGCACCTCGAGAAGTCGCTCGAGCGCACGCCCGAGGGCGGACTGCGCTGGCAGTCGGTGACCACGGGCAACTTCGCCGGCGCGGACCTGGCGCTCGCGGACGCCGCCGCGGGCGAGCTTCGCATCGACACGCCGCACGTGCAGGCGAGCCTCGCGGTCGCGAGCCTCGGCCTCGAGGACACGGTGCTCGATGCCGGCGGCCTCGGCCGCGCCGTGCGCGCCTTCCGCCTGCCCGATTCGCCGCTCGCCGCGAGCCTCGCCTTCGAGCGCGAGGTCGAGGTGGCCGCGTCCGGCGACACGCCCGTCTACGTCCGCGTCACCCTCGAGAACGGCCACCAGGCCTGGTCGAGCCCGATCTACCTGTTCCGCCAACCCTGACCCACCCCACCTTCCGGGAGGTTTTCATGCGTTCCATTGCCAGGCTTCTGGGTTCCGTATTCGCTCTCCTCACGGCGCTCGCGGGTGGCGACGCCCTCGCGCAGGCCTATCCCTCCAGGACCGTGACGCTGCTCGTGCCCTACGCGCCCGGCGGCGGCCACGACGCCATGGCGCGCATCGTGGCCGAGAAGCTCGGGCCGAGGCTGGGCCAGACGGTGGTGGTCGAGAACAAGCCCGGCGCCGCCGGCATGATCGGCACCGAGCAGGTGGTGCGCGCCGCGCCCGACGGCTACACGCTCCTCTTCTCCTCGCCCGCCGAGATCGTGGTCGCGCCGAGCGTCTACAAGACGATGCGCTACGACCCCGTGAAGGACCTCACGCCGATCACGCAGGTGGGCGACACGCCGCTCGTGCTCATGGCGCACCCGTCGGTGGGCGTGAAGACGGTCGCCGAGCTCATCGCCAAGGCGAAGAGGGAGCCGGGAAAGCTCAGCTTCGGCACGGCCGGCACCGGCAGCTCGCAGCACCTCGCGGGCGCGTGGATCAACAACCTCGCGGGCATCGACCTGCAGCACGTCCCCTACAAGGGCGCCGGCCCCGCCACCAACGACCTCCTCGGCGGCAACGTGCCGCTGGGCATCCTCGGCATGGCGCCCGTGCTCAAGCACATCCAGGCCGGCCGCATCGTCGCGCTCGCGGTGATGACACCGAAGCGCGTGGACTGGGCCAAGGACACGCCGACGGTCGCCGAGACCCCGGGCATGGAGGGCTTCCAGGCCAACCACTGGATGGGGCTCCTCGGCCCGGCCGGCATGCCGCCCGAGGTCGTGGCGAAGCTGCAGGGCGAAGTGGCCGCCGTGCTCGCCATGCCGGAGGTGCGCGAGCGCCTGCGCGGGCTGGGCATCGACCCGGTGGGGAGCAGCACGGAAGACTTCCGGCGCTTCCTCGCCGAGGAGCGCGAGCGGTTCGCGAAGATGTTCAGGCTCACGGGCCTCAAGCAGGAATAGGCCGCACGGAGACAAGAGAATGACGCAGCCCATCCCCTTCGGGTTCGTCCCGGTCGACCCGCGCCGCACGCAGGCCAAGCCCCGCCGCACGGGGATGAGCATGGTGATCGACGACGGCCTGCCGCTCGCCTACGTGGAGAGCGTGCTCGAGATCGCCGCGCCTTACATCGACCTCATGAAGATCAAGACGGGCACGGCGCGCCTCTACCCGCGCGAGGTGCTCGTCCGGAAGCTGCGGACCTACCAGGCCGCGGGCGTGAAGCCCTTCCTCGGCGGGCAGTTCCACGAGTACGTCTTCGCGGTGATGGGGGAGGCGGCGCTGCCGCGCTTCTACGAGGAGTCGCGGGCACTCGGCTTCACCACGATCGAGATCTCCGACAACACCGTGCCCCTCACGGACCGCCAGCGCCACGACCAGATCGCCGGCGCCGTGCGCGCGGGGCTGGAGGTGTTCGGCGAGGTGGGCTCCAAGGAGACGATGAGCAACCCGGCGCTGCTCGTGGACCAGGCGAGGATCTGCTTCGACGCAGGCGCGACCCTCGTGCTCGTCGAGGCGGCCGAGCTGGTCGACGACGGCGTGGTGCGCGAGGCGACGCTCGACATCATCAAGAAAAACCTGCCGCTCGACCGCATCATGATCGAGCTGCCGGGCCCCTGGATCGCCGGCGTGAGGAGCTGCGACATCGAGGCGATGAAGAAGATCGTCTTCGCCGAGTTCGGCCCCGACGTGAACCTCGCCAACATCGACGTGAAGACGATCTTCGACACCGAGGCCCAGCGCGTGGGCCTGGGCACGGGCGGGCCGATCCGTTAGCGCCGGCGGCGGCTGGTCCGGCGGCCCCCGGGCTACAGCTTCACCGCCATTACCGGCACGGTCGACGCGTTCATCACCGACTCGGTGACGCTGCCCACGACGACGCGCTCCCAGCCGGTTCGGCCGTGCGTGCCCATGACGATGAGGTCCGCCTCGCGAGCGGCCGCCGTCTCGGGGATGAGCTTGCCAGGGTCGCCGCGCAGCACCACGCGGTCGACTTCCAGGCCCCGCTCGGCGAGGTGGCCGGCGATGCGCGTCGCGGCCTCGTCGGCCTGCGCGGCGCGTTCCGCCGTGAAGCTCTCGCGCACGATGGAAACCACCGTCACGGGCAGCCGGTCCAGCGCGGCGATCCTTGCCGCCGAGACGGCCGCCGCATCCGCGAAGCGCGAGCCGTCCGTGGCGAGCAGGATGCGTCGCCGCCAGCCCTCCGCGCCCTCCGGGACCATCAGCACGGCGCAGCGCGCCGCGCCGACCACCCGCGTGGTCGCGTCGCCGAGCATGCGCCGGAGAAGGCCGCGCTTGCCGCGGCGCGCCATCACGATCGCGTCCGCGCGCTGCTCGTCGGCGACGGCCGCGATCTCCACGTGCGGGTCGGGTCCGCGGCGGGTGACGGTCTCCACGGCGACCCCGCGCTTCACTGCCTCCTCGCGCAACCGGGCGAGGATCGCGCGCGATTCCTCCTCGGCCGCCTCGACGGCACCGGGCGCCACGACTTCCACCTGCGGGTTGGTGAGCACGACGGAGACCACCCAGAGCCGTGCGCCCCACCTTTCGGCGAGGTCGAGCGAAAGGCGTTCGGCGCTGGTGCTGAATTCCGAGCCGTCGGTGGCGAGGAGGAGCCGCTCGAAGCGCCCGAGGGGCGAGAGTTGTTCTGCCATGGAGGTCCGTTCCGGTGGTTCCGCGATTTCAGTTTAGAGGATGACCCCGTCCCGGTCCAACGGGGGTATGCGTCACGGCGGCCACGCGACGAGCAGCGCCGGGATCGCCACCGCGACCACGAGCAGGTCCATCGGCGCGCCCAGCCGCCAATAGTCGCCGAAGCGAAACCCTCCCGGCCCCAGGATCAGCGTGTTGTTCTGGTGGCCGATGGGCGTGAGGAACGCGCAGGAGGCGCCAATCGCCACTGCCATGAGGAACGCGTCGGGATTGGCGCCGAGCTGCGCCGCCGTGCCCAGCCCGATGGGCGCCATCACGGCGGCGGTGGCTGCGTTGTTCATGACGTCGGTGAGGAGCATCGTCGCCATCAGCACCACGGCGAGAGCGATCGCGGCGTCACCCCGCGCCAGGTGATCGAGGAGCGCTCGCGCGACGAGATCGGCGGCGCCGGTCGCCTGCACGGCGCCGGCCACGGGAAGCAGGCAGGCGAGCAGGACGACCACGGGCCAGTCCACCGCCTCGTAGACCGCTCGTGGGGGCACCGTGCGCAGCGCCATCGAAGCGAGCACGCCGGCGAGGAACGACACCGCGGCCGGCAGCACGCCCAGCGCCGCTGCCGCCACCGAGGCGAGCAGGATCGCTCCCGCCGTGTACGCCCGGCGGCGGCTGGGCAATGCGAGGTCGCGTTCGGCGAGGGGCACGCAGGAGAAGTCGGCGGCGAACTCCGCGATCGATTCGGGCGGGCCCTGCACGAGGAGCAGGTCGCCGGGGCGCAGCGTGAGCGAGCGCAGCCTGGCGTGCGAGCGCCGGCCCTGCCGCGAAACCGCGAGCAGGTTGATGCCGTAGCGCGTGCGCAACTGCAGGTCGCTCGCCGAGCGATCCGCGAGCGCGGAGACGGGCAGCACGGCGAGCTCCACGAGGGCGATCTCCCCCGAGGAGTCCGTCCTCCTGTCGTCTCCGGCCCCGACCCCGGCGGCCGCGTCGCGCTCCTGTGGCCGCCGCGACTCCTCGAGCTTGAGCCCGAGGGTCGTAAGCACGGCGGCCAGCGCTTCGGCCTCCGCCTCGAGCACCAGGACGTCGCCCTCGCGCACCTTGCGGTGCGGGCTGGGCGCCGTGAGGCGAAGGTCGTTGCGAACGATCGCCACTACCTGCGCGCCGGCCTCGTCGAGGGACTGCTCCAGCTCGTGCACCGTGAGTCCCGCGGCCTTCCCGCCTTCGGGCACCCGGGCCTCGGTGAGGTAGGCGCCCGTCTCGAAGCCTTCGGTGCCGGCGCGCGTGCGCCCCGGCACGAGTCGCCAGCCCGCGATCGCGATGAACACCAGCCCGGCGAGCGTGACCGGCAGGCCCACCGCGGTGAAGTCGAACATGCCGAACCCCTCCGGGCCCACCTGCTCGGCGCGGATGCCGGAGACGATGAGGTTGGGCGGCGTGCCGATGAGCGTGGTGGTGCCGCCGAGGATGGAGCCGAAGGAGAGCGGCATGAGCAGCTTGCCCGGCGGGAGCTCGAGCCGGCCCGCGATCTGCATCGCCACCGGCATCAGCAGCGCCAGGGCGCCAATGTTGTTCATGAATGCCGACAGCAGCGCCGCGAGGGCCAGGAGCGCGGCGATGCTCGCCGTGGGGCCGGCGTTTCCGGGCAGGACGACGCGCGCGATCGCGTGGACCGCACCCGATGCCTGGAGCCCGCGGCTGAGCACCAGCACGCAGGCGACGGTCACGACCGCCGGGTGGCCGAAGCCCGAGAACGCCTGCGCAGGCGAGACGAGCCCGGCGAGCACGCACGCGAGGAGCGAGCCGGCCGCCACCATGTCGTGGCGCCAGCGGCCCCACACGAACATCGCTACGGTGGCGACGAGGATCGCGAGCGCGAGCGCCGGCTCGCTCATCGCGGCGGCGCGGCGTCGAGCGCCTTTCCCGTCATCGGCACGAAGCGTACCGGCAGCACGGAGCGCCGCTCGACCTTCCCGCCGCGCTTCTCGAGCAGGTAGAGTTCCTGGCCGAGCGCCTGCGAACCCACGGGGATGATCATGCGGCCGCCTTCGCGCAACTGCTCGACGAGCGGCTGCGGCACGTGCTCCGGCGAGCAGGTGACGATGATCGCGTCGAAGGGCGCGTGCTCGGGCCAGCCCTCGTAGCCGTCGCCCACGCGCACCTGCACGTTGCGGTAGCCCAGGCGCGCGAGGTCGTCCCGGGCGCGCTCGCCCAGCGGCGCCACGATCTCGATGGTGAGGACCTGCGCCACCAGCTCCGCGAGCACGGCCGCCTGGTAGCCCGAGCCCGTGCCTATCTCCAGCACGCGGTCCGTGGGCGCGGGGCGCAGCGCCTCCGTCATGAAGGCGACGATGTAGGGCTGCGAGATGGTCTGGTCGTGGCCGATGGGCAGCGGCCGGTCGGCGTAGGCGAAGCCGCGCAGCAGGGGCGGCACGAACTCGTGGCGCGGCACGCGCCCCATGGCCTGCAGCACGCGCGCATCCGCGATGCCGCGCGCGCGCAACTGCTGCGCGACCATCTCCGAGCGGGCCAGGGCGAACCGCTCGGCGGGAATGGGCGCGTCGCCCGCGGCGGCGCCCGGGCCGGCGAGGCCCGTCCCCACGAGGAGCGCGGCGAGACGCGTGGCGAGGGGTCCGGTGCGCATGGCAAGAACCATCTTACGCCCGCCGCCGCCACTCCAGCGCGGCGAGGAGGACCAGCCCCGCGAGCAGGACGCCGATCCCGAAGAGCGTGCCGACGTGCACGAACGCCACGCTCGACCACGCCATGTACGCGCTGGTGGCCACGAACGCGAGCGGCACCCACGGGTAGCCGGGCACGCGGAACGGGCGGGGCGCCTCGGGGAAGCGCCGGCGCAGCACGATGAGCGCCGCGCCGCTCATGCCGAGGAAGAACCAGTACACGGGCGAGAGGAAGTCGACCATCGTCGAGAAGCCGCTCCTCGCCCACGCGCCAAGGGCCACCAGCGCGAGCGCCACGGCGGCGATGGCGACGACGGCCCACGCGGGCGTGCCGCGCACGGCGTGCCACTCGCCCAGCGCGCCGAGGCCCCCGGTGTCGCGCGCCGCCGCGTAGGTCGTGCGCGCGCCGGCGATGAGGATCGCGTTCATCGAGGTGATGGCGGTCACGGCCACCACCGCGACGATCGCCGCCTGCCCCGCCGGCCCGAAGGCGCGCAGCATCAGGTCGGCGGCCGGCGCCTGGCTCGCCGCCACCCCCGCGAGGCCCAGCCCGCGCAGGTAGGCCCAGTTGGCGAGCAGGTAGAGCGCCGTCACGATCGCCATGCCCGCCACGAGCGCCCGCGAGATGCCGCGCCGCTCGTCGCGCATCTCCGCCGAGAGCGTCGCCGCGTCGCTCCAGCCGCCATAGGCGAGGAACACGAAGACGAGGGCGGTGCCGAGGTGCGCGGCATCCGTCGCGCTGCCGCTGCCGCCGGGGCTCGCGGGCGGCACGCCCTCCAACGCGATCACGACGCCCCCGAAGCCCACGGCGAGTAGCCCCGCGAAGACGAGCGTCATCAGCGCGACCTGCGTGCCGATGCCCATGCGCAGCCCCGCGAGGTTGATCGCGGCGAGCGCCGCGATGGCGATCACGGCGATGGAGGGGCTCCCCCAGGCGCCCAGGCCGAGGAGGCCGCCCGCGTAGTCGCCGAGCACGAACCCCAGCATCGCCATCGAACCCGTGTGGATCACGGCGAAGCGCGACCACGCGAAGAGGAAGCCCGCGCGCGGCCCGTACGCCCGGCGCAGGAAGTGGTAGTCGCCGCCGGGGTCGGGGAAGGCCGCGGCCATCTCCGCGAAGCAGAGCGCCCCGGCGAGCGACATCGCGCCGCCGAAGGCCCACGCGAGGAGCACCTGCGCCTCAGTCCCCAGGTTCGCGGCCACCACCGAGGGCGAGCGGAAGATGCCCGCGCCGATCACCATGCCGACGCACACGGAGACGGCCTGCCACACGCCGACCTGGCGGCGGGGCGCTGCGGGCGGCTCGGGCCGGCGGGGGCTTTCCATCGATGGTAGTGTGCGCAATGGCGCGCGGGATGCGCAACCGCGCGATTGCGCGACGAAAAGGGAGGCAGCGCCGTGACGGAAGTGCAAAGGCTTCGCGACCAGCTCCGGGCGTTCGCCGCGGAGCGCGACTGGGACCAGTTCCACTCGCCCAAGAACCTCGCGATGGCGCTCGCGGGGGAGGCGGGCGAGCTCCTCGAGAACTTCCAGTGGCTCACCGAGGAGCAGAGCCGGCACCCCGGGCCCGAGGTGCTCGCCGCCGCCGGCGAGGAGATCGCCGACGTCCTGCTCTACCTCATCCGCCTCGCCGACAAGCTGGGGATCGACCCCGTCGCCGCCGCCGACCGCAAGATGATCGCCAACGCGGCCAAGTACCCCGTCGACAAGGCGCGCGGCACGGCGAAGAAGTACACCGAGCTCTAGCGTGGGCGACTACCCGGTCATCGACTGGGCCGAGGAGGGCGCGGGCGAGCGCTCCGCCCGCTGGCGCTCCGAGAGCGGCGCGCCCCCGCCGCGGCAGATGGCGATCGTCGACGACCGCATCACCGCCGACCAGGCCTACGGGCTCGCCTGCCAGGGCACGGCGCTGCTGTGGCGCGGCGACTACCAGAACGCGCGGCAGCTCCTCGCGGCGCTGGGCAAGAGGAGCGACCGCGGGCCGCGCAAGGCGAAGGCCGCGACACCCGCCGAGGCGTTCAACCGCCACCGCCAGCTGCAGGCGCAGCGCGCGCGCACGCTGGGCATGCTGCTGGTCGAGCTGGACGGCGAGCACGCCATCGCTCTTCGGCGCGCGCCAGACGTGCGCGAAGCCTGCCGGGAAGCCTGGGGCGAAGGCGAGGGGCCGTGTGTGGTGTCGCTGCGCGAGCTGCTGGGCGTGATCGGCGCGCACGAGTGGCGGGCGAAGGGCATACCGGTCGCCGCGCTCGGCGCGCGCATCCACCCGCACTACGGCGTCTTCACTCCCATCCGGCAGGAGTACGTGGACCTCGTGGCGAAGGCGCCGCTGCCGGCCGCCGCCGCGGGCGGGATCGCCTTCGACGTCGGCACCGGCACCGGGGTGCTCGCGGCGGTGCTGGCGCGGCGCGGCATTGCGCGCGTGATCGCGACGGACCGTGACCCGAGGGCGCTCGCCTGCGCGCGCGAGAACCTCGTGCGCCTCGGCCTCGCGGAGCAGGCCGAGGTCGTCGAGGCGGATCTCTTTCCCGAGGGGCGCGCGGCGCTCGTCCTGTGCAACCCGCCGTGGGTGCCGGCGCGGCCGGCGACCCCCATCGAGGGCGGCATCTACGATCCGGAGAGCCGCATGCTGCGCGCGTTTCTCGCGGGGCTCGCCGCGCATCTCGCGCCCGGCGGCGAGGGCTGGCTCGTGCTGTCCGACCTCGCGGAGCACTTGGGCTTGCGCACGCGGCAGGAGCTCCTCGCGCTCTTCGAAGGGGCGGGCCTCGCGGTGCTGGGGCGGCGGGAGGCGAAGCCGCGCCACCCGAAGGCGGCCGACGAGGACGACCCGCTGCACGCCGCCCGGGCGGCGGAGGTCACTTCCCTTTGGCGCCTCGGGAAGTGAGGCCGGGGGCACGACCGAACCCGCGAGCGCCTTCTAGCCGAGCCGGGTCGGGATGGTGACCTCGGCGTGCAGCGTGCGGTGCACGGGGCACTTCCCCGCGATCTCCAGCAGCTTCGCGCGCTGGGCGTCGTCGAGGTCGCCTTCGAGGGTCACCACGCGCTCGATGCGGTCCACGCGCCCGTCCCGGGTCTCGCACTCGGCGCAGTCCGCCGCGTGGACCTTCTCGTGCCTGAGGCGCACGCTCACGCGCGCCAAAGGCAGCTTCTTCAGGTCCGCGTACATGCGGATGGTCATCGCGGTGCACGCCCCCAGGCCCGCGAGCAGCAGGTCGTAGGGGCCGGGCGCGGAGCCGAGGCCCCCCAGCGACTGCGGCTCGTCCGCGCGCAGCGAGTGCCCCGCGGCGGATATCGCCTGCGTGAACTTTCCCTCGCGCGTCTCCGCGACCATCACCTCGCCGGCCTCGCCTTCGATGCGGTGCGGATCGGCCAGCGGCACGAAGCGCCCCGCCCACGCCGCCAGCACGGCTGCGGCATAGCGCGCGTCCTCTCGCCGCGAGAGGAGGTGGTCGGCCGTGTCGAGCGAGACGAAGCTCTTCGGGTGCCTGGCGGCCACGAAGATGCCGGTGGCGTTGTCGATCGGGACGATGTCGTCCAGGGGGGAGTGCATCACGAGCAGCGCGCGGCGAAGTCCCGCGATGGCGTCCTTCTGCGGCTGCCCCTCGAGGTCGTCGAGAAACTCGCGCCGGATGCGGAAGCTCCTCCCGCCCAGGTCGACCTCGGCCTCGCCTTTGGCGACTATCTCGTCCACCGACGACTTGAGCAGCCCCTTCACGTGCGCCGGCTCGTACGGTGCGCCGATCGTGGCCACCGCCCGGCACTCGGGGATGCGCGAGGCGGCGGCGAGCGCCGCGGCGCCGCCCAGGCTGTGGCCGACGAGGATCGCCGGCGCCCCGTGGTTGGCGCGCATCCAGTCGGCGGCCGCCACGAGGTCCGCGACGTTGGAGCTGAAGCCCGTATCGGCGAAGTCGCCTTCGCTCGCGCCCAGCCCGGTGAAGTCGAAACGCAGCACCGCCACGCCGTGCTCGGCCAGGGCCGCGGAGAGGAAGCTCGCGGCCTTGCTCTCCTTCGAGCAGGTGAAGCAGTGCGCGAAGAGCGCGCAGGCGCGCGGCGGAAGCGCGGGCATGTCGAGGCGCGCGGCCAGTTCGGTGCCGAGGGAGCCGCGGAAGCGGACGGAAACGGTGGGCATGGCAGTCCTCCAGCTCGAATGCGGTGAAAATGGGGTCAGATCCCTTTTCGGGGGTAGAGACGGTCGAGGAGTTCCCGGGCCGTCTCCGCGAGCATCTCGCGCAGGTCGTCCTCGGCCCGCGCCGCGTCGCCCGATTGGCGAGCGTTCTCCCACAGCGCCTCGAACGAAGGGCGGCGCTCCTCGAAGGCGCGCGCGACCTGGTCCTTCCAGAAGGCAGGCGCCTCGGAGTCCGCGTACGCGCCGCGGCCGCGGCCGTAGTGGGCGACGGCCAGGTAGCGAAGCAGCGCGGAGCGCACGAGGCCGTCGAGGAACGCGGGGCTCCACGCGACGGAGGGCGAATCGGCGCCCGCGAGCCGGTTGCGGCCCCGTGCAATCCCCGCGCCGCCCAGGGCGCCTGCCACCGCGCCGGCGATGAGCCCCGCGCCGAGGGTGAGCCCGCCCGCGGCCAGGTCGGCGGCGAGACCCGCGAGCGCGCCGGAAACGACGCCGCCCACCGCGGCCGCCTTCCCTTCGCTCACCGGCTCGGTCGTCGCGTAGTTCCCGCGAAGCCTCTCCAGCACGGTCGCGGCCGCCGTTCCCTCGAGGCCGTGCAGCGCGATGAGCCGGTCGGTGACGGCGCGGATGCGCCCGTCGGCGCGCTCGGCGAGCCGTGCCATGGCCTCCTCCCGCGCGCCGTCCGCCGCGTCGGCGCCGAAGCCGAGCGCGCGCAGGACGCGCCGCGCGTTGCCGGGCGGGGCGGCCGCGACGATCGTCTCGCGGTCGCGCACCGCGGCCATCACCTGCCCGGCGAGTTCGCCCATCGCGCTCTCGAAGCGCTCGACGCCACGCGCGTGCCAGGCGGCGACCAGCCGGTCGAACGCGGCGCGCTTTTCCGGCGAGACCAAATCCGCCACGCGCGCGAACAGCGCGTCCTCCTGGACCCAGCAGCGCGCGAACGCGTCCAGTGCCAGCACGCCGCGCACGACGGGGAAGTGCGCGACGCACGCGTGCCAGCGCTCCTGCTCCGCGCGCTCGTCCGCGGCGGGCCGCGGCGGGCCCGTCTGGTTCAGGAGCAGCAGCACGGGCTTGCCGATCCAGGCGAGGATCCGCATCTCGGGATCGAGGTAGCCGGCGTCGCGCGGGTCCTCGGCGGCGTTCACCACGTAGAGCACCACGTCGGCGGATTCGCGCGCCGCCCGCACCGCCTGCTGGCTGCACCACAGCGGCCGGTTGGCGTAGCGGTCCCACACCTCGCGCAGCATCCACCCGATGGGGTTGTCCGCGGCGCGCAGGCGCTTCGCGAGCCGCGCGGAATCGCCGAATCCCGGCGTGTCCCACAGGCGCAGCACGTCGCCCTCGGCGGTCTCGATCAGGGTGTAGGCCTCGGCGAGGTCGGTGACGTGCGGCGCGTCGCGCACCTCGCCCACGTCGCGCCCGAGCAGCGTGCGCGCGAGCGTGGTCTTGCCCGCGTTCGTGTGCGAGACGAGGCCCAGCGAGATTTCGGCGGGCGCTTGCGCCATGGCCTCAGCCCGGGGCCTTCGCGCGCGAGAGAGGCTCGTCGAGCTCGCGCGCCGCCGCGGCGAGGTCCGGCGCATCGAGATCCGCGAAGACCGCGTGCAGGCCGCGCGTTGCGGCGAGCCCCGTCCAGGCCTGCCGGCGCTGCGCGAGCCGCTCGCCCGCCCCGGCCTGCGCCCCGAGGCGCAGGCGATAGGGCGACTCGTCCACGATCACCGCGAGCCGGCCGCGGGCGAGCGGCGCGAGGCGGTCGAGGAACACGCCGTGGTTCTCCGTCTCGGGCGTGGACGCGAGGTTGAAGAGCGCCACCACGAGGTCCGGTTCGCGCGCCCCGGCGTCGGCGGCCGGCGCGGGCCCGTCCTCCTCGCCGAATGCGACGGGCCGGGCGAGGTGCACGCGCGCGTCGTCGCCCAGCAGGTGCATGCAGAGGCGCCGCATGCCCTCCGAGGCCGCTTCTCCCGGCGTGTAGGCGTAGGGCACGACGCGCACGTGCGCCGGCGACTCGCGCCAGCCCGAGAGCACGCGGCGGAAGTACGGCTCGTCGAGCGGCAGGGGGAAGCGGGCTGAAAGCGCCCGCTCGCGCATCCGCGCGATCGCCGCGAGCGCGAGCCGCGGAACGATGACCGCCAGCGCCACCGTGGCGGTGTACAGGTGGATCCAGCGCCCGGCGTTCTCCCCCGTCGCGCCCGGGCCCCAGCGCAGCGCCTCGAGCTCGGCCACGCCCGGGAGCGCGACTCCGGTGAGCATCGCGGCGGGACCGAGGATGAACGAGAGGATCGCGTGCACCGCGGCCGCGTCGAGGAAGGTGCTCTCCCAGCCGGCGCGGTACTCGAAGGCGAGCCCGCGCACGAACAGGCCGGCGAGGGCGCCCAGCGCGAGCATCGCCGCGGAGAGGTGCAGCACGCGCCCCGCGCGCGCGGCGACCAGCGGCGCACCCCGCTCGAGCCAGTCGAGGCCGAAGCGCGCGAACGCGGCGGCGAGCGCCCCCGCGGCGCGCGCGTCGAGCTCGCCGCGCGCCCCGGCGATGCTCCGGTGCAGCCAGCCGGCCGAGGGGCGCGAGCGGGTGACGAGGGCCTTCGACGCGTCGAAGGCGAGCCGGAGATAGATGGCGAGATTCCAGGCGACCAGCCCGACCAGCGGGAAGGCGAGGACGTTCACGTGCCGCCGGTCGGCGATGTGCTCCGCCGCCGCGCCGATCGCGAAGGCGGCCACGGGCATCGCGACCCCGATCCACGGGCGCCACTGGAAGGCGCGCAGCGCCCGGAACGCCTTCGGCGAGCGCTCGGCGAGCTTCGCGGCGAGAAATTGCGCGCGGCGGGCGAGGAACTCCTCGGCGGTGGCCTTCCTTCCCTGGTCGGCGGCCTCCCAGCGCACGAGTTCGGCGGCGGCGCGCGCGGCGTGGCCGCGGTCTCCAGCCGAGAGCGTCGCATCGGCGTTCGCGGCCATCTCGACCGCGCGCACGAGCAGCACCTCCCGCGCAGAGGCTTCGTTCACCGCGGATCCTCGGGCTGGCGCGACGGGGTCATTCCGCGATTATGGACGCGCCTCACCTCGCGCGGCGGCGCTCTCCCGAGGCGGGCTTGCGGCCGCCCTTGTCGAGCACGTGGCGGATGACGCCCTCGCAATCCTCCGCCGACATGTACTTCGGCACCGGGTAGTTCGTGTCCGCCTCCCGGCAGGCGGCCCGCGCGAGCGCCGGTATGTCGGCTTCCTTCAACGCGACCACGGTGCGCGGGATCCGGAGATCCCGGTTGAGCTTCTCGACCGACTCGATGAATCGCCTGGCCAGCACCGGGGGCCGCTCGACGCCCTTGCCGACCCCGGCGGCCACCGCCAGGCGCGCCAGCCGCTTCGTCACCGCGGGGGCGAGGAAACGCAGCACGTGCGGCAGCAGGATCGCGTTCGCCAGCCCGTGCGGCACGTGGTACTTCCCGCCCAGCTGGTGGGCGATCGCGTGCACGTAGCCGACGTTGGCGCGCGTGAAGGCGAGCCCCGCGTAGGTGGCCGCGAGCGCCATGCGCTCCCGGGCCTCCAGGTTGCGGCCCTCCTTGTGCGCCGTGCGCAGGTTGGCGAAGACGAGCCCCACGGCGGCGAGCGCCATGCGGTCGGTGTAGTCCGTCGCCCACTGGCCGATGAAGGCCTCCACGGCGTGGGTGAGGGCGTCCATGCCGGTTGCGGCCGTCACCATGGGCGGAAGGCCCACCATCAGGGAAGGATCCAGCGCCGCCATCACCGGCACGAGGCGCGAGTCGGCGATGACGAGCTTCTGGCCGGCATCCGGGTCCGAGATCACCGCGGCGACGGTGACCTCCGACCCCGTCCCGGCCGTCGTCGGCACCGCGTAGACCGGCACGGGCGCGCGAAGCCCCTTGAAGTAGCCGACGAGCTTCCTCGGCGGCTTGCGGTTGGCCACGGCGTAGGCGATCACCTTGGCCGCGTCCATGGGCGAGCCGCCGCCGAAGGCGACGATGGCGTCGCACCCGCGCCGCTGGAAGAAGGCGATGCCCTTCTCGACCACCGGGATGGGCGCGTCCGCCGTGACGGCGTCGAAGACGACGAACTGCGTGCCGGCCGCGCGCAGCGCCGCCGTGAGCCCCTTGAGGAGCCCCAGCTTCACGATCTGGGTGTCGGTCACGATGAGGATGCGCCGGTGGCCGAAGCCCGCCAGCGCCTGCCCCAGGCGCGCGCTCGCGTGCGGCCCCACCAGCAGCATCGGCTGCGGGATGGGGACCAGCCCCGTGACCACGCCCGCCGCCTTCATCGCCGTGGAAAGGCCCACGGACCGCACCACGTCCCCCACGAACCCCGGCATCCCGATCATCTTGTGCTCCGCAGCAATCGTGCTTTCCGGCCAGAATGCCGGAAACGGCCGCCCGGGGCCATCCCCAAGAGGGGAAATGTTCACTTGGATCAAATGCCGGGCGGGGTTTTGCGGCAATTTGTTGCAATGCACACAAGGGGGTATCCATGAAGCGGGTCGTCGGGGTCAGCCTGGGGGCCAGCGCCCAGGATTTCGCCTTCCGGGCGCGCTTCCTGGGGCGGCAGCTGGACGTGCGCCGCGTCGGCACCGACCACAGCGTGGCGCGCGCCGAGAAGCTGCTGCGCCGGTTCGAGAACGAGGCCGACGCCATCGGCGTGGGCGTGGTGCGCGAGTCCTACACCGTGGGCTCGCAGCGCTTCGTGGACAAGGAAGGCGCCCGCCTCATGGCCGCGGTGACGCGCGTGCCCGCGACCACCGGCAGCCGCCTGGGCGACATCCTGCAGGAATGGGCGCTGCGCCACGTGCAGTCGAAGCTGGGCAGCTACTTCAACAACGCGCGCGTGCTGTTCTTCTCGGGGGTGGCCAACTACAAGCTCGCCCAGGCCTTCGCGGAGTACACCCCCAACCTCGAGTTCGCCGACGCGTTGCTGCAGCTGGGCGTGCCGAAGATGCTCGGCTCGATCGAGGCGCTCGAGCTCTACGCGAGCGGCGCGCACGTGGTCACCGACCGCGTGCCGGACGTGGTCACCGACAACGCGCTCGCGCGCGAGTGGCAGCGCTGGGTGCTGCGCCGGGCCATGCGCGACGCGACCGTGATCGTGGCCCCGGTGCACGAGCTGGACGACTTCGGCATCGAGGAGCTCGCCGGCAAGACCATCCTCACCTCCACGGTGAGCGAGGCGCGCATCGCGAAGTTCCGGAAGAAGGGCGTGCACCTCGTGATCGACGGCGCGCCCTCGCTCTTCGGCCACGTGCTGGGCCCGAGCGTGCTCGATGCCATGATCATCGCCGCGCGCGGCAAGGAGCCCGAGGACCTGCTGGAGGACGACTACCTCGAGATCATCACGGGCCTCGCGATGGAGCCGCGCATGATCTGGCCGGGCGGCTTCCGGCGGGTGAACCGGTGGGCCTTCGTTATCCACCCGCTCTCGCAGGAGTACTTCAAGAACGTGAAGCCCATCGAGCTGCTCTCCCACGTCTCGCCGCCGGCGTTCATGGACGTGGTGGAGAAGGCGATGGCCTACGCGCCGCCCTTCGTCTATTCCCACGTGACGGGGATCAAGTCGCCCACCGGCGTGGAGGCCGAGGGCTGGCTCATCTCGGTCGGCGGAACGCCCAAGGAGATCATGAGCCACAGCCCGGAGTTCACCTACCGGCGGCTGCTGGAGGCCGCGCGCGTGGCGAGGAGCCTGGGCGCGCAGATCATGGGGCTGGGCGCCTTCACCAAGGTCGTGGGGGACGCGGGCCTCACCGTCGCGCGCCGGGCGTCGCTGCCGATCACCACGGGCAACAGCTACAGCGCCTCCGGGGCGCTCTGGGCCGCGCACGACGCGATGCGCAGGCTCGGGCTCGTCCCGCCGGCGGCGAAGGACGGCCAGCGGCTCAAGTTCAAGGCGATGGTGGTGGGCGCCACGGGCTCCATCGGCTCGGTGTGCGCGCGGCTGCTGGCGATGGTGGCCGAGGAGGTCTACATGGTCTCGCCGGAGACGGCGAAGCTGCTTTCGCTCAAGGGCTCCATCCTCAAGGAGACGCCGGACGCGAAGCTGCACCTCGCCTCCAGCACCGACCGCGACATCGGCGGCATGGACATGATCGTCACCGCCACCAGCGGCGCAGGCAAGCGCATCCTCGACATCGCGAAGGTGAAGCCGGGCTGCGTGATCACGGACGTCGCGCGCCCCCTGGACCTGCCGCCCGAGGAGGTGGCCAGGCGCCCCGACGTGCTCGTGATCGAATCCGGCGAGATCCAGCTCCCCGGCAAGGTGAGGATGGGCAACATCGGGCTTCCCCCGGGCGTGGCCTACGCCTGCCTCGCCGAGACGATCGTGCTGGCACTCGAGGGCCGCTTCGAGAACTTCACCGTGGGCCGCAACATCGAGTGGGAGAAGGTGCGCGAGATCTACCGCCTCGGCCTCAGGCACGGCATGAAGCTCGCGGCGATCTCCGGCGTGAACGGGCCGTTCTCGGACGCCGACATCCGGCGGGTGCGAAAACTCGCGCTCGCGGCCCGCGCGAAGGGGCAAAATAGCGGAAAACGCGCCCCTTCCCGCAAGAACCGGGGTAAATGAGTGCCACGGGATTCCTTCGCCAGCATGTCGAGACGGCCCTTGCCCTGGGGCTCGGCCTCCTTGCGACCCTCGCGAGCCTGTTCCTGCCGCCCTGGCAGGCCCTGGAGCGGCGCGGCCTCGATGCGCTGACCGTCCTCGCGGCGCCGGGGGAATCGTCCCAGCCCATCGTGCTGGTGGCGATCAACGAGGAATCCTTCGAGGCCCTCAAGCTGCGCTGGCCGTGGCCGCGCGGCACGCACGCGGAACTCCTCGACCGCCTCGCGCTCGGCGGCGCGGCGGTGGTCGCCTTCGACGTGCTGCTGGCCGACGCTTCCGACCCGAAGGAGGACCAGGCCTTCGCCGATGCCATCCGGCGCGCCGGCAACGTCGTGCTGGCCGCGGATTTCACCTACGCCGAGACGCAGTCCGCCCGCCTCTGGAAGCGAACCGAGCCGCTGGCGCTGTTCACGGACGCGGGCGCGGTTTCGGGGCTGGCCACCGTGCCGCTCGACCCGGACCAGTTCGTGCGCGCCATCCCCGGCGAGCCGGACGCCTTCTGGCGGCAGGTCGTGAAGATCCTGCAGGTGCGCGTGCCCTCGCTCGCGGTGCCGCCGCTGCCGGAGGCGGGCGCCATGATCCGCTACCTCGGCGCGACGGGCGTGCACCCCGTGGTGCCCTACCACCTCGTGCTGGCGGCGTCTCCGGAGGAGCTCAAGGGCGCCTTCGAGGGCCGCATCGTGATCGTGGGCCGGGACCTGCGCGCCGCGCCCGAGCTGGGCATGGCGCAGGCCGACCTCTTCGCCACGCCCTTCATCGCCGAGGCCGGGGGCCTGCAGTCGGGCATCCGCATCCACGCGACGATCGTGGAGAACGCGCTCACGGGGGCGGCCATCCGGCCTGCCCGGCCGCTCGCGATGCTGCTGGCGAACCTGGCCGCCGCGCTCGCCGCCGCCGCCGTCTTCCGTCGCGCCCGGCCGCTCGTGGCCGCGGCCGCGATGGTCGCGCTCGCCGCGGCGGTCTTCGGCGTGGCGTGGGCCGCCTTCGCGCACGCCGGCACCTGGCTCCCGTTCGCCGCGCCCGTGGCCGTGGTGTTCGTCGCCTGGCTCGCGCACCTGTTGCGCGCCTACTTTGCCGAGCGCGCGCGGCGCGAGGAGGTGAAGCGCGCCTTCTCGCTCTACGTGGCGCCCACGGTCGTGGACCAGCTCCTCGCCGACCCGAAGCGCCTCGCGCTGGGGGGCGAGGTGCGCGAGATCACGATCATGTTCACCGACCTCAAGGGCTTCACTGGCATCTCCGAGAAGATGCCGCCGGACGTGGTCTCCCGCGTGCTCACGGAGCACTTCACGGCCATGACGGACGTCATCCTCGCCCACGGCGGCACGGTGATCCAGTTCATCGGCGACGCGATCATGGCCTTCTGGGGCGCGCCGCTGGACGACCCCGACCACCGCCTGCACGCCGTCGAGGCCGCCGTCGAGATGCAGCGCGGCATGGCGAAGCTGCGCGGGGAGCTCGCCGCGCAGGGGATGCCGGAGCTGCACATGCGCATCGGCCTGAACACCGGGCGCGCCGTGGTGGGCAACATGGGCTCGCGCCGCCGCTTCGCCTACTCCGCGCTGGGCGACTGCGTGAACCTCGCCTCGCGGCTGGAGGGCACCAACAAGGCCTACGGGACGCGCATCCTCATCGCCGGCGAGACGGCGAAGGGCGTGGGCGAGGCCGTCGCGCTGCGCCGCGTGGACCTCGTGCGCGTCGCCGGCAAGACCGAGGCCGTGGAGATCTTCGCGCCGGCCGACGACCCGGCCTTCGCCGCCGCGGGCGACAAGCCGCTCGCCGCGCCCGGGCCGCGGGAGGAGGACGGCTCGATCGCACTGGAGAAGCTCTGAAGGGAGACCGACCATGAAAACGACACGGTTCCTGTTCGCCATCGCACTGCTGCTCGGGGGATGGCAGGCTGCGCACGCCGCGCCCGCGGGCGAGATCGTGAGCCTCGCCGGCAAGGGCGAGTACCGCGGCCTCTCCGCGCGCGACTGGGTGCCGGCGAAGGTGCGGCAGGCCCTGGAAGGCGGCAGCTTCGTGCGCACCGTGGCCACCGACGCGAAGATGGGCGTGCTGCTCGCCGACCGCACCCAGTTCACCCTTCAAGGGGTGGCCACGGCGCAGGTGAAGGACCCCGTCGAATCCACCGCCGGCAAGAGCATCGTCGACATGGTGAAGGGCACGGGCCGCTTCCAGTCGAAGACGCCGGCCAAGGGCTTCATGGTGGGCACGCCCTCGGGGCTCGCGGCCATCCGCGGCACCGAGTGGGTGATCGACGTGGCCGACGACCGTTCCGTGGTCACCGTCGTGGAGGGCGAAGTCGAGGTCGCGAACGAACACGGGCGCCTCACCGTGCTCGCAGACGAGCAGGCGGTGCTGGAGAAGGGCCGCGCGCCCACCAAGCGCCGCATCCAGGACGCGAGGGAGCGCGTGCAGTGGGTGAGCGCCTTCGCGGTGGAGACGGCGCGCTACCCCGAGCTGCGCGCGCTTCCCGCAGGCGCGGAGGGCGCCTCGCTCGCCGCCATCGCGAAGGCGGTCGACGCGGGCGAGCTCGCCTCGGCCCGGTCGCTTGCCATGATCCACGTCGCGAGGCCCGGCCTTGCGCTCGCCACGGGGCACTTCCTCGCCGCGGACCTCTCCCTCTGGTTCGGCGACGCCGCGGAAGCGCAGGCGATCCTCGCGGAGGCCGGGCGCCGCTTCCCGGCCGAAAGGCGCACGGACGCGTTCATCGCCTGGGCCGCGCTCTTCGCCGACCGCTTCGACCTCGCGCGCGAGGCGGCGGGGCGGGCGCTCGCGAGGAACCCCGGCACGCCGGAATCGCAGCTCGCCGCGGGCGACGTCGCGCGCCTCGATGGGGATTACCGTGCCTCCCGCGAGGCCTTCCGCGAGGCCACGCGCATCGCCCCGAAGGACTGGCGCGGGTGGCACGGGCTTGCGCGCGTGGAAGGCGAGCGCGGCAACGTCGAGCGCTCGCGCCGCGCCTTCGCGCGATCGCTGGCGCTGGAGAAGCGCCCGCTGGTGCTGGGCGAGCGCGGCGCGCTGGAAGCCGGCGCGGGCGAGATGGCGGAGGCCGCGCGCACGCTCGACGAGGCGCTTGCGCTGCAGGCCGACGACTACACCGCGTGGGCGGGCAGGGGCTACGAGCGGCTGCGCGCCGGCGACGCCGAGGGCGCCATCGACGCGCTGGCCCGCGCGACGATGCTGGAGCCGCGCTACGCGCGCGCGCACATCCACCTCGCCGTGGCCTACTGGCAGCAGGGGCTTCGCGAGCAGGCCTTCGCCTCGCTCGAGCGCGCCTCGCTCGCCGACCCGCGCGACCCGCTGCCCTACCAGTACGCGGCGATGATGCGCGGCGACCTCCTGCAGCCCGGGCTCGCCATCGAGCAGGCGCGGGAGGCGCTCGCGCGGCTGCCGTACGCGAAGAGCCTGAACGCCATCGCCGGCAGCACGCGCGGTGTCGCGAACCTCGGCGCGGCCTATGCGCAGTTCGGGCTGGAGGCGTGGGCGCTTCGCAACGCGCAGGAGAGCTACGACCCGCTCTGGGCCGGCAGCCACTTCTTCCTCGCCGACCGGTATGCCAGCCGCTACGGGCGCAACTCCGAGCTGTTCCAGGGCTTCCTCGCGGACCCGCTCGCGATCGGCGCCTCCAACCGCTTCCAGTCGCTCGTCACGCGCCCCGGCGCGTACGGCCTCGCCGGCTGGCGCGGCGCGCGCGACTCGGACACGCGCGTGTCGGAGCCGATCGCGACCTTCAACGGGCTTTCCGGCGACGGCCGCCTGGCGGGCTTCGCGGAGGGCGCGGTGCTGCGCAACTCGCGCGACGACGGCAGCGCCAGCGAGCGGGCCTCCTCGGCCACCTTCGGCCTCGGGATGCGCCCGCGGCACGACGTGGGCGTGTTCGTCTACGGCAACCGGCTCATCGTCGACACGCTGGCGGGCAGGGACGACCCGCGGCAGACCCACGCGGTGGTCGACGGGGCGGCGCGGCGCGTCGACGCCGGCGTGAGCTGGCGGGCGTCGGCCGACTCGATCGCGTGGCTCAAGATCGGCAACGGGACGGAGGACAGCCTGTCGCGGGAGAACGCGGTGACGGTGGTGCCCGGCACGACGCCGCTCACGTTCTACCGCTCGCAGCGGTTCACCACCCAGCCGCGCCTCGCCGACGTGCAGGCGCGCTGGATCTCGCGGCTCGCGGGCGGCCACGAGGTCTCCGCCGGCGTGGAAGGCGCGCGTTGGCGCACCACGGATTTCCTGGAGCGCGACAGCGTCCCGCACCTGGCGAACGTCGAGGGCCTGCGCGAATCGGTGGGGCAGGACATCCGCGACGAGTCGCGCCTGGTGGCGCTGGCCGGGCGCCTGCGACTGGGCGCGGCCACCGTCGAGGCGCAGCTCGACTGGGCGAGCTACGGGAAGACCGACGACATCCTCGTGCGCCGCGACTACGCCGGCCAGCTCGTCGCGATCGAGGAGGACTTCACGCGCGCCGCGGTGAACGGGCGGGCGGGGATCGCGTGGGCGGTGTCGCCCGCGCTCACGGTGCGCGCGGCGTGGCAGCGGTGGCTGCGCCCGGCCGCGATCGGCTCGCTCGGCGCGACGGCCACGGCCGGCATCGCCATGGACGAGCGCTTCGTGCTGCCCGGCGGGCGGCAGGAGCGCTACCGCGCCCAGGTGGAGTGGGAGGCGGCGCCGCGGCTCCTCGTCACGGCCCACGCCGGCCGCCAGGAAGTCGACAACCTCTTTTCCGCCTTCGGCGTGCCCCTCAACACGCGGCCGGATTCGTCCAACCTGGAGCGGCTGCGCAACCGGTCGTTCAACAACCTCGCCTCGCTGGAGGAGCTCGAGGGCTTCCCGGCCTTCTCGCGCGGGGAGTTGCGCGAGGCGGGCGCCGCGGTGAACTTCGTCGCCGGGCGCCACCTCTCGCTCTATGGCGAGGCGGCGTGGGCCGACAGCGAGAACACGCTCGGCAACCCCGGCGGCCTCTTCCCCTACCTGCCCAAGCGCCGCGCGGCGCTGGGCGCGACCTTCTTCTCCGACCGGCGCTTTTCCCTGGGCGCGAAGGCGGTCTACCGCGGCGAGCGCTTCGCCGACGAGGCCAACAGCGAGGCGGGGCGGCTTCCCGCCGGGTGGAGCGGCACCCTGCAGGCCTACTGGGAGACGGACGACAAGCGCTGGAGCGCGGAGCTGCTCGTGCGCAACATCGGCGCGAAGGGCGCCGACGAGGCGGTGGGCGTGGCGATAAACTGCCGCTTTTGAGGAGGCTGCCGTGGGCGCCCTGCGATCCGACACGAGCGTCGACATCCTGAACGAGCGCGGCAAGGAGTTCCTGCCGGGCTACCTCGGCGTGGAGATGACGGCGCTCGCCGAGGGCACGCTCGCGAGCCGCATGGCGGTGAAGCGCCTGCACGTGGCGCCCAACGAGTTCCTGCACGCGGCGAGCGTGGTCGCGCTCGCCGACACCACCTGCGGCTACGCCACCCTCGCCCACCTGCCGGACGGCGCGACCTCCTTCACCACGATCGAACTCAAGAGCAACTTCCTCGGCACGGTGCGCGAGGGCGCGGTGGCCTGCGTCGCGACGGCGCAGCACCTCGGGCGCACGACGCAGGTCTGGGACGCCGTCGTCACCGACGAGGCCACGAGGCGCAGGATCGCCCTCTTCCGCTGCACGCAGATGATCCTGTGGCCCAGGGCGCCGGGGTAGGCGCCGGCCGGCCTAGGGCGCCTTGACCAGGTCCACGCGCCTGTTCTTCGCGCGGCCCGCGTCGTCGTCGTTGCCGGCCACCGGGGCGAGGGGGCCCACGCCGTAGCCCTTGAGGCGGCCGGCGGCGATGCCGTAGGCGCCGACCAGCTCGGCCACGACGGCCTCCCCGCGCGCCTGCGCGAGGCGCATGTTGTCGTCGACCTTGCCCACGGAGTCGGTGTGCCCCACGACCCAGAGCTTCAGCACCGGGTCGGCCTTGAGGAGCTTGGCCACCTCGTCCAGCGCCGGCTTCGACTCGGGCTTCACGACGGACTTCCCGGTATCGAAGTGGATGTCGTAGACGGCGACGTGGCCCTTGGCGCGAATATCGTTGGAGAGCGCCGCGGCATCGGCCACGATGTGCTGCTTCATCGCCACCTTCTCGATGGTGCGGATCCAGATCCTGCCGTTGCCGCGCTCGGCCTCGGCCCAGACCTCCCTGCCGTCGACCATGACGCTGCCGTTGACCCACCAGTTGGGCGTGGAGGCGGCGATGTTGCCGCCGATCTTCTTCAGCGCCTCCTCGTAGTTGCGGACCACGGCGACGGCGCCCGGCTCCTGCTTGCCGCGCTCGAGCTGGTAGGTGACGAAGGTGAACTTGCCCTCCTGCCGGTTCGGGGCCCGCGGATTGGCCGTCTTGAAGGGGTAGGCATCGAACTCCGCCGACTTGCAGTCGGCGATGAAGTAGCCGGGCATGCGCGTGGGAAAGAGGGCGGGGTCGGCGCAGCCTTTCCTGTCGGGCTCGGCGAAGGCCGCGGTGGCGAGACCCAGCGAGAGGGCGAGGACGATGCGGGCGGGATTCCTGCTCATTTCCGGCTCCTTCCGGTGCGCGAGTGAGGGCACCGGATATCGTCCTCGCGCCGGGGGCCGGGCGCCTTGCGCTGGGACAGGAAGCGGCGAGAAATCCGGCGCTCAGTCCGCGAGTGTCACCAGCCGGGGGTCGTCGGCGACAGCAAGGATCGCGCCGACCCACGCCTGCCACTGCGCGGCGAACTCGCCACGGGCTTCGGCGGGGGCGCCCGCGGCGAGCGCCGCCGGCATCAGGGCCTTCAGCGCCGGCGGGCGCGGCACGATGTCGGGGTGGTAGTCGGCCGTGACGGACTTCTTCGTGTCCAGGCGCGTGATGCGCAGGATCCCCGCCATCGGCACGCCGAAGCGCAGCAGCCCGCGCCGGTCGAAGCGGCTGCCGAGACCCTTGAAGCCGCCCTCGTTCGCCGCGCCCGTCAGCAGGCCCGCGACGTGGCCGATCACGCCGGCCACGCCTTCCTCGATGGGCTGGCGCAGCTCCACGAGCATCTCGCCGCGCTCGGGCAGCGCGCCCGGGTACAGCCTCGCGAGCGCGGCCCGCGTCATCAGGTACGCCCCTGCCACGGTGGGGCAGGAGTGGCCGGCCAGTCTCACCGCATCGGCGTAGGTATACTCGATCACGCCGTCGGTGGCCGCGCCCAGCGTCTCGGCGAGGCCGTCGTGGACGGCGATGCGTGGCACGGCGTCGAAGAAGGCGGGCGATTTCACGGGCAGTCCTTTCAGCGTGCGGAGGTGACCATGATAGACAGATCGCGGCGGCAGGCCCTGGGCGCGCTCGGCGCGCTGGCCCTCGGAACGGCGCTCCCCCCCACTCACGCCGCGCCGGCCGGGCGCGTGCAGAGCTGGCCCCTCGGGACCTCGCGCCGCACCGGAATCCACGACGTGGCCCCCGCGCCGGACGGTGGCGTCTGGTTCAGCGCGCAGGCGAGCGGGCACCTCGGTCATTTCGACCCCGCCACCGCGAAGACCGGGCTCATCGAGCTGCTGGGCAATTCCTCGCCGCACGGCGTGATCCAGGGCCCGGACAAGGCGGCGTGGCTCACCGACACCGGCGCGCAGGCGATCGTGCGGGTGGGCTGGCCCGACCGTGCCGTGCGCGCCTACCGCCTGCCGGAAGGCACGCCCTACGCCAACCTCAACACCTGCGCCTTCGACGGCGACGGCGACCTCTGGTTCACGGGCCAGGCCGGCGTGATCGGCAAGGTGTGGGTGAAGACGGGCAAGGTGGAAGTGTGGGACGCGCCGAAAGGGCGCGGCCCCTACGGCATCTGCGCGACCCCGGCGGGCGAGGTCTGGTACTGCTCGCTCGCGGGCTCCTACATCGCGCGCATCGACCGCCGCACGGGTGCGTCGATCGTGGTGGAGCCGCCGACGCCCAGGAACGGCGCGCGCCGCGTCTGGAGCGACAGCCGCGGCTGCATCTGGGTGAGCGAGTGGGTGAGCGGCAACCTCTCCATGCACGACCCGGCCACGAAGCGCTGGCGCACCTGGAGGATGCCCGGCGCGGACCCCCACGCCTACGCCGTGTACGTGGACGATCGCGACATCGTGTGGGTGGCCGAGTGGACCGCCAACGCCATCCACTCCTTCGACCCCGGCACGGAGAGGTTCCAGCGCTACGACTTCCCGCGCCCCGGCACCAACATCCGCCAGATCCTCGGCCGCAGGGGCGAGGTGTGGCTTCCCGAGAGCGGCACCGAGCACATCTCCGTCATCCGCACCGCCACGTAGTTCTCCCTTCTCCCTTGGGAGGAGGGCCGGGGATGAGGGTCGATCCGGGCGCGAACGAGATACGGGTTTTTCAACACGGAGGGCACGGAGGACACGGAGGAAACCCGACTGAGGCTGGCGCTCCTTGCATTGGAGGTGGGATGCCCTTGCTTTCCTCCGTGCCCTCCGTGTCCTCCGTGATGAAAAACCCCGTCCAAGCCGCGCACCCCCGCTCGCCCCCTCACGCGTCCGTCGGCGTATCCACGGTCAGCGAGCCGCTTTCGAGCGCGCGCTCGGCGATGGCCTTCAGGCGCGCGTCCTGGTTGGCCTCCAGCGCCCGCAGCGCGCGGCGCGTTCGGCGCATCGCCATGGTGACGAAGATGCGGGCGTTGTCGAGGTCGGCCACGGCGTTCTCGGGCCCGCCCGCGCGGGCGATGGCCCAGCTCGCGCGCGACAGCGTGGCGGTCGAGAGGTAGATGTCGATCGCGGCGTTGGCGAGGCGCTCCTGGTGGAACTGGCGCTCGATCACGCCCTTGCCGTGCGCGATGAGGAGCTTCTCCACCGCGGCCGCCAGGTCGTGCACGGCCTTGCACACGAGCTCGGCCTCGTCGGCGAGCGCCGGGTGCACGCGCGTGAAGCAGGGCTTCGCGAGCTGGCGCTTCACGCGCCCGCCGAGGTAGGAGCCGATCGCGCCCAGCGAGCGCAGCGGGTCCTTGAAGGCACGGCCCAGCTCCTTCAGCTGCTCGCCGGGCTGCTGCAGGCCCGAGAGCGCGATGAGCGCGCGCAGGATCTCGTTGGTGCCCTCGAAGATGAGCATGATGCGGGCGTCGCGAACGGCGCGCTCGTAGGGGTACTCCTTCGAGTAGCCCAGCCCCCCGGCGACCTGCTGCGCCTCGAGCGCCGCGCGAAGCGAGAGCTCGGAGGCGAACACCTTGCACGCGGCCGTCTCGAGCGAGAAGTCGACGCCGCCGCGGTCGACCATGGCCGCGCAGGTCATCCACCCCGCGTCCGCCGCGTAGCACTCGGCCGCGGCGAGGGCGAACTTCTTCTGGATCATCTCGAAGGAGCCGATGGGCCGCCCGAACTGCTTCCGCTCCTTCGCGTAGGCGAGCGCGAGGTCGAGGATGCGCCGCGTGCCGCGCGAGGAGCCCGCGGCAAGCCCGAGGCGGCCGGAATTGAGGATCTCCAGCGCGATGCGGAAGCCGCCGCCCACTTCGCCCAGCCGGTCCTCCACGGGCACGCGCACGCCGGCGAAGGAGATGGTGCGCGTGTCGCTCGCCTTGATGCCCATCTTTTCCTCGACGTGGCCGAGCGAGACGCCGGGCGCGCGGGCGTCGACGATGAACGCCGTGACGCGCTGCTTCTGCTTGCCCTCGACCTCGACCGGCACCTTGGCGAAGACGGTGAGCACGCCCGCGTAACCCGCGTTGGAGATCCAGATCTTCTCGCCGTCGAGGACGTAGTGCGTGCCGTCGGCGGAGGGGATCGCCGTGGTGCGCATGGCCTGCGCATCCGACCCGGAGCCCGCTTCCGTGAGGCAGAAGGCGGCGATGCGCTCGCCGCTCGCGCACTGCGGCAGCCACCGCCGCTTCTGGTCCTCGGTGCCGAAGAGCGTGATGCCCTTGCAGCCGATCGACTGGTGCGCGCCGAAGTAGACGGCGAGCGCGGCGTCGGTCGTCCCCACCTCGCCGAAGACGCGGCTGAAGAGCAGGGCGGAGGCGCCGAAGCCGCCGTACTCCTCGGGAATGTTGAGCCCCATCATGCCCAGCTCCGCCATGCCCGCGCGCACCTCGTCGGGGAAGCGGCCCTCGCGGTCCATGCGCGCGCCGTCCACCGTGGCCGCGGCCCAGCCGCGGAAGGAGTCGAGGACGGCGTGGAGGCTCTCGCGCTCGTCGGCGGAAAGCTCCGGGAAGGGGAAGACGAGGTCCTCGCGGATCTCCCCGAGGAAGACGCCGCGCGTGAAGGAGGGGTTGTGCTCGGGGTCGGCCAGGTGGGCGGTCATCGGGACCTCCAGCGGTGAACGATGGGGAAACGCTACCCCGCGGGGCGGCCCCGTCAAGCCTGCCGCGTCAAGAAACGGCGAGAATTGCGGCCTCGCGCGCCGATGGCGGACAATGCTGCTCCGCAGCATCCGACCGTCCCCCGAGAATGCCCACGACAGCCTGCGCCATCCGCGACCTCGACCCGGCATCCGGCGCCGAGGTCGATCTCGTCGCGCGCCGCATGCGCGCGACGCTCGTCGAGGTGGAGGGCGAGGAGGCCGGCACGGCGCTCTACACGATGGACTGGCTGCGCGAGCGCGTGCGCTGGCACCTCGACGCGGCGAACTGCGCCGGCCGCGTGCTCGTCTCGCTCGACGCCGCGGGCGCCATCACCGGCCACGCCATCGTGCGGGAAGAGAAGGACGAGTCCGGCCGCGCCTTCGGCCTCTTCTCCACGATCTTCGTCGACCCGCCGCTTCGCCGCGCCGGCATCGCCTCGCGGCTACTCGACGAGGGCGAGGCGTGGATGCGCGAACGGCGGCTCCCGGAGGCGGCCACGTGGACTTCCAGCAGCAACGCGAAGCTGGTCGCCCTGCTCGTGCCGCGCGGCTACGGCATCACCGCGCACCATGTGCACGAGGTGACGGGGACGGTGATGGTGCGCCTGGCGCGGGCGCTGGGCTGACTGCGCCGGGCCGGCTCAGGTCGCGGGCTTTTCCGCCTCTTCCTTGATGGCCTTGTCGAGCGCGACGAGACGCGCCTCGAGGCCCTTGCGGATCTTGTCCAGCGCGGCGGAGCTGCGCCACCCGCGGGCGCGATCGACTTCGATGGACAGGGCGATGCGCTGCGTCTTCAGTTCGTTCAGCATGGGGAGAGCCTCGGTGGGAGAGTGGCGCGCGTTTGACCGCGCAATCGCGCCGGCGTTCGCGCGCGGCGGATGTTTATTCGCGGGCCCCCGCCTCGCGTAACATGCGGGGCTCACGCCATGCGCATCGAAGACCTCCGCAACCGCCTTCGCGACCTCGGGGCGAAGCCCTGCCACGAGCGGCGCGTGCTGCGCGCGTGGACGCTCGGCAAGCCCCTCGACCACGGCCCGCGCGCCGCGGAAGCCTGGCTGCCGCTCGCGCTGCGCCAGGCGCTGCCGTCGCTCGCGGCCGAGTGGGAGGGGCTCGCCCGCGTCCACTCGCGCCATGAAAGCGCGGACGCGACCGCCTCGCGCCTGCTGGTGGCGCTGGCCGACGGGCAGATGGTGGAGGCGGTGCTGCTGCCGCGCGGCGGCCTGTGCGTCTCCTCGCAGGTGGGCTGCGCCGTGGGCTGCACCTTCTGCATGACGGGGCGCACGGGCCTCGCGCGGCAGCTGGGCAGCGCGGAGATCGTGGCGCAGGTGGCCGCCGCGCGCCGCATCCGCGAAGTGAGGAAGGTCGTCTTCATGGGCATGGGCGAGCCTTCCCACAACCTCGAGGCCGTGATGGAAGCGATCGAGTGGCTGGGCACCGAGGGCGCGATCGGCCACAAGAATCTCGTCTTCTCCACCGTGGGCGACCGGCGCGCCTTCGAGCGGCTGCCGCGGGGGCCGGTGAAG
>Ga0209476_10000403_pt1 | contig 29207 bp, 24 predicted proteins | sample KloWWTrecipitate_FD_187179 | JGI IMG/M metagenome (GOLD analysis project Ga0209476, IMG submission 187179) | Active sludge microbial communities from Klosterneuburg, Austria, studying microevolution and ecology of nitrifiers - Klosterneuburg... | ecosystem: Engineered > WWTP > Aerobic digester... | reverse complement strand
TAGGCCTCGTAGTAGATCTTGTGGTCCTTGCCCATGACCAGCATGTTCAGGGGCGGCTGGCCGCTGGCCGTGAACAGGGGTTGCTGGGCGACGTCAATGCCGCCCGAGGCGGCCTGGGCCAGGGCATCGGTGGGATGCGCCATGCCAGCCGCGGCGCACAGGGCGGTGAATATCGCGGCCAGTCGTGTGTCGAGCAGTTTCATTTGAGTTCTCCCGTCCAGGCAACGGTTCAAAAGACGTAGATGGTTTGTACGGTGGCCCATGAGGCGTTTTCCACCGAGCTCCCAGGATCCTTCTCCTGGCCCGAAATCACGTAGAAGCGGGGTTTCTTGTTTGGATCGTCACCGACGATGCTGCCACGCTGCTCGGGACAGGCACCGCCGCAGGTGCGCACCTGCTTCTCGAACTGGATAGCTGGCGGATAGGTGGTCAGCCACGAATCCCAGGGCATTGCATTCGTTGACGGCAGCCCCACGGGAATCGGCGAGATGAAGTCGTATGCATACAAAGGGTCACTGACTTGATCGCGTCCTTCGGCCATCCTGCCTTCAGCTCGCTCGAATGCGACCTGCTGGGCGCGGAAGTTTCCCGACATGCGCTCCTGCATCATCGTCACCTGCATCGCGGTAATACCCAGCAGGGTCAGCAGCAGCAACATGATCAGGGCAACGAAGAGGACTGCGCCCTGATTGCGCTTGAACGGTGGATTTGGGCATCGGATCATGGCGTACTCACGAATTGAACAGGCGATTGCGCAAGGCAACCGTGGTTTCGTAGACCTCGCGGATTGCTCCGTCGTTGTCGGTCGGCGTGTAGTCGACATCCAGAATCTTGTAGGTGCGATCCGGGGCACCGGCTCGTCCCGGGCTGCGAATCAGCAAGCCGACGCGCGCGCTGAGAACCTGCCGCCAGCGATCGTCTATCGCCGCTTCATTGGTTGCGCCAGCGATGACTTGCGCCGCAGTCCTGTACTCGTTGATTGCGGCATCACTGGTCGCATCGGTATCAACGCCGAAGCGCACCTGCATGTTCTCCACCCCCTCGATGAACTCTTCGGCTGCATCGAGGACGACATCTCCACGCTTGAAGCGCATCAAATACAAGGATCTGATTCCACTCGCGTTTTTCTTGATGAACAGCGCAAGGTATTCGGCCCGATGGACTTCGGCATTCAAGCTTGAGGGCCCGACCAGAGGCTTGGCATTGAGAGCGGCGTTGGAAATCCGGAAATCCCACGGACACGGTGCCGCGCCACAGGTGTCGACCGAGGGATCAAGGTAGACATTGGGAGACGTGGCTCCGCCCACGGTAATCGTCGATCCCGGCGTGGTTCCGCTCAGTGTTGCGGCGAAGATGTCGGCTGAACGGCAATTCTGCAGGCCAAACAACACTTTCTTGTTGGGTTCGGGAAGAAAAGCCGCACCGGGGGTACCAATGAGGAGCGTGAGGTCGTTTGCCGACTTGGTCACACTGACCACCGTTGTGCTTTCCTCACTCAATACGCGCAGGATCAGCACGTCCGTGCCATCGACGATGGCCTCGCCCGCCAACTCGGCGGGTGCCGTCCCGACTCCCGCCGTGTATGCCTCGATCGGACGCTGGAAGCGATACTTGTTGCCGCCTGGGACAGTTCCGTCGAATCGGGTCAGGTGATTGACGAAGCTGTGCTGGACCGTGCGCCCGGCATCGGATCCGCAACCCATGAAACCGACCATACGCAACTGGCGCTGCAGGAACTGACTGGCGAATCGACCGTTCTCCTGGACCCGCGAAAGACCTTCGGTCATCTGCGAAGTCGCGCTGGATGCGCCGAAAATCTGCACGAGGCCGAGTGAAATCAGTCCGGCGATCAGCAAGGCGATCATCAACTCGATCAGCGAAACGCCGGCCTGTCCGATGCGCCGCCCGACTGCGGATTTCTGCTTGATATTCATCGTCATGTGGGCTGCCTACATCCGGCTCGATACGACAAACACGCTGGTTTGGCCATCAGTGCCCGCACCCGGGCCGCCATCGGTCAAACCCGCTCCGAAAGTCGCTGCATCCTCGGTGCACTTGCCTTCGGAATTGCCACTGGTGGTCTCCCAGCGCGCATCGCTCCAGCGAATGCAAACGGCGACTTCATTGGCGCTGATCGGGGCGATGGCACCGCGACCGTTGGGCAACTGACAGCGAATCAGTCTTTGCCATTCACCGAGCTCGAAGGCAGCGGGTGGACTGGTCGAGGGTGTCGAAGTGCACGCCACATCGGCATAGTTGTCGGCGTAGTAACTGGCGATGTTGGCGCGGTTTGCGCGAATATTGTCGAGCATCATGTTCGCAAAACCGGTCGCCTGGCTGCGGAAATTGGCACTCTGGTTGGCCTTGACCGAATAAGCCTGCAATGCGGCCAGGCCAAGCAAGCCGAAGCTCAGGACAAGAAGCGCAATGAGCACTTCGAGCAAGGTGAACCCGCGCGGGGAAACCTGGAAGTTCATGTTGGATATCCGAGTTCTCATGTGCAGTCCACCTTTGACGAACTCGATCGCCCCAGTGCCGTGACCACGATCGAGCGCTGCTGCTGGTTGGCACAATTGCTGACCGGCTTGAGCGTGAAGGTGACGTCGCCCGTGGTGTCCGAGCTGGCCTGACCGCGCGGATTGAAGCGCACGAAGGTTTGTGCGGCGTCCGGCAGCAAGGTGTTATGGGTATTGCCGATCCAGGTGCGCAGGACCGCTGCGCTGTCAATTGCCGTAGGCGTAGTGGCGCCGGCGGTGTCATCGATGAATACCATCCAGCCTTTGGTCCAGACGGTGGATCCGCCACATGCTGTCGGCGTGCTGCCGCCGGTGGTGTCGGCCGCACAAATCGTGACCCCGCGTGTGCGCGTTATCGACTCGTTGCGCGCATAGTTGAGTGCACTGAGGAAGTCGTTTGCTTCGGTGCTGACGCGATTGCCGCGAATCATGTAGTTGAAGCTCGGAAACGCCATTGCTGCCAGGATCGCCAGGATTGCAATAGTGATCATCAACTCGACCAGACCGAAGCCCGATCGAGCGAAACGGCTGGGAAAGGTCTGATTGAACCTCGATGGCATGAAACCCCCTAGTCCTGCGGCAGACTTATGACCGTGAAAGTACGCGGCGACTACGCGCTGGGCAAGCGCACCGCGCGTGCGAGGTAGGATATGGCGGATGAGCGGTGGAACCTTCCCTGGTTGGTGTCAGGGCAAACCCGGACGTTTCGAGGCGGTGGCAGTCAGCCGACAACCTTGATGCGCAGTTCCTTGGGCAGGGCGAAGGTCATGGTTTCGCGCTGGCCGGCCAGTTCGCGAACCTCGCCGATGCCCCAGGCCTTGAGGCGCTCGATGACTTCGATGACCAGGCTCTCGGGGGCGGAGGCACCGGCGGTCAGGCCGACGCGGTGGCGGTCTTTCAGCCACTCCGGCTGGATGTCGTCGGCACCATCGATCAGATAGGCCGGAACGCCCTGCTTCTCGGCCAGCTCGCGCAGGCGATTGGAATTGGAGCTGTTCGGCGAGCCGACCACGAAAACGATATCGCACTGCTGGCCGAGCTCGCGCACCGCATCCTGGCGATTTTGCGTGGCGTAGCAGATGTCGTCGTGGCGCGGTCCGAGGATATTCGGGAAGCGCGCCCGCAAGGTGTCGATCACGGTGCGGGTATCGTCGACCGACAGCGTGGTTTGGCTTACATAAGCAAGCTTGGCGGGATTGGCCGGGTTGAGGCGGGCCACGCATTCCGGCGTTTCCACAAGGTGAATGCGGCCCTTGTTCAGGGGGCTCCACTGACCCATCGTGCCCTCCACTTCCGGATGCCCGGCGTGGCCGATCAGGACCACGTCACGCCCGGCCTTGCCATGGCGGGCGACCTCGATATGCACCTTGGTCACCAGCGGACAGGTCGCATCGAACACGTTCAGGCCGCGCCTGTCGGCTTCGATCCTGACTTCCTGGGAAACGCCATGGGCGCTGAAGATCACCGTGGCACCGTCCGGCACCTCGTCAAGCTCCTCGACAAACACGGCTCCGCGCTTGCGCAGCGAATCGACGACAAAGCGGTTGTGCACGACTTCGTGGCGGACATAGATCGGCGCACCGAACGATTCCAGGGCGCGCTCGACGATCTCGATGGCGCGGTCGACTCCGGCACAGAATCCCCGCGGGTTGGCGAGCAGCACTTGCATGCCCGGCATTATCGCGCAGTGGCCGGCTTGCTGGCGAACAATCCGAACACGATCAGCATGACGGCCCCGACGCTGATCGCCGAATCGGCGATGTTGAAGGCCGGCCACGACCAGGTGCCGTAATGGACATCGATGAAATCGACGACATGGCCGAATCGGATGCGATCGATCACGTTGCCGATGGCACCGCCAATGATCAGGGCCAAGGGCACCGCGGTGCGCCAGTCCGTGCGATTCGTGCGTGAAAGCCAGACGACGAGGATGGTCGAAACAATCACCGCCAATGCGGTAAAGAACCAGCGCTGCCAGCCGCCGGCATCGGAGAGGAAACTGAACGCCGCCCCCTCGTTGTAGGCCAGCGTCCAATTCAGGAAGCCGGCAATCACGGGCAGCGACTCGTGCAGCTGGAAATGCTGCAGCACGAGCCATTTGCTGACCTGGTCGGCAACGATGATGAACGCTGACAGCAGCAGCCAGCTCAGGGCATTGGTTTGCTTCGACATGAAGTCCGCACGGATCCGTTGGAACCGTGAATGGTACATGGCCGCGCGCGTCCTGGCCCGCCAGTGCAGGTGATGTCCGGCATGGCGGCCTGTGCCAGGCGAACTTCCAGGGCTGGAATCGCTATGCTTGGCCATTGCCCGTGCACTGCTCGAGAGCCTGATGATTGCCGCCCCGCGTTGTGACCGCGCTGATGCGTGGAAGATCCTTAAAACCCTGTTTGAAACGAGCGCTGCGCGATTCGATCTGCGCGAGGCGTTCGCGGTCGATGCGCGGCGCTTTGATTCGCTTACGTTCGAGGCAGCCGGCGTGTTTGCCGATCTTTCCAAGAACCTGATCGACCAAAGGGTGATGGCCGCCCTGGCAGACCTGGCCCGCGAATGCCGCATCGAGCAGCGGCGCGATGCGATGTTGGCCGGGGCGGCGATCAATGCGACGGAGAACCGTGCCGTCCTGCATGTCGCGCTGCGTGCGCCGCGCGAGTCGGCGCTGCATGGCGAAGAAGTCCATGAAGTCCTCGAGCGCATGCTCGCATTCGCCGAGCGCGTGCGCGACACGCGCGCGAGCGGCATCCGGCACATCGTCAACATCGGCATCGGCGGCTCCGATCTCGGCCCGCAGATGGTCGTGCCTGCCCTTGACGCTTATTGCCAACGCGACCTTGCCCTGCATTTCGTCTCCAATGTCGACGGCCATGACATCGATTCCGCGCTGCGTGGCTTGAAACCCGTCGAAACCTTGTTCGTGATTGCCTCGAAAACCTTCACGACCCAGGAAACCATGAGCAATGCGCGGATTGCACGGGATTGGTTTGTCGCCAATGGCGGCACCGATACGCGCAGGCATTTCGTCGCCGCGACGACGAACATCAAGGCCGCCGCGGAGTTCGGCATCGACACGACGTTCGGATTCTGGGACTGGGTGGGCGGTCGCTACTCGCTGTGGTCGGCGATTGGCTTGCCGATTGCGCTGGCCGTTGGCGCGCAGAACTTCCGCGAACTGCTTGGCGGCGCGCAGGCGATGGACCGGCATTTCCGCGAGTCGCCGATCGAGCGCAACCTGCCAATCCAGCTCGGCCTGCTGGATGTCTGGTACCGGAATTTCCACGGTTTCACGAGCCGCAGCATCGCTCCCTACCACCAGGGCCTGCGCCGCCTTCCGGCTTATCTGCAACAACTGGAAATGGAGAGCAATGGCAAGCGCGTCGATATCGATGGGCAATTGCTGCCCTTCGCGACCAGTCCGGTGATCTGGGGCGAGGCCGGCACCAATGGCCAGCACGCCTATTTCCAGATGCTGCACCAGGGCAGCGACGTGATCCCGGTCGAGTTCATCCTCGAACGCGATCCAGCGCATGTGCATGCCGATGCGCACCGCAAGCTGCTGGCCAATGGACTGGCCCAGGCCCAGGCATTGATGCTCGGCAGGAGTGCAGCCGAGGCAATCGGGGACAAGGTGCCGACGGCATCGCCATTGATGGACCCGGAGGTGCTGGCGCGACATCGCACCTTCCCCGGCAATCGCCCGAGCAGCACCTTCCTCATCGATCGACTGACACCGGCCGCGCTCGGCGCGCTGATCGCGATGTACGAGCATCGCGTCTTCGTCAGCGGCGCGCTGTGGAACATCAACAGCTTCGATCAGTGGGGCGTCGAACTCGGCAAGATGTTGTGCAACGACCTGCTGCCCCGGTTCGATTCCGGCGACACTGCCGGGCTGGACGGATCCACGGCGGGCCTGCTCCAGCGCCTGCGGCACTGACGGCGGCTCACCGCAGCAAGTCCCGCTGACCACTCACGGCTTGGCAGCGGGCGGAAACCGTTGTGCGGCATCCGCCCCGATAAAGGCACCTGCGATCGAATCAGTCTTTGGCCGCCGGTGCCGCCGGCTCGTCGGCAACTGCGTCGTGCTTGCTGCCTGCGCCAATATTGCGATCAATGAACGCCAGCAGCCTGGTGTACATGTCGGTCACGTTGGCCTCATCGTAAAAGCCGTGTGCCTCGGTCCGCTGGTAGAGCCATTCGACTTTCTTGCCGCGCTTGAGCAGGGCACTGCGCATGTTTTCACCTTGCACGGGCGGCACACGCTTGTCCTGTCCGCCGACGATGAGCATGACATCGGCCTTGATCCGCTCGACCTGGTTGACCGGCGAGCGTTGCGCAAGCAGTGCATCGTCCTTGCCGAGCACCATGTCGAGATAACCCTCGCCCCTGAACGTCTGCGGGATGTCACCGCGTGATTTCATCAGGCGCAGATCGTAGACGCCGGCATAGCCAATGGCGCAGCGGTACAGGTCAGGCTCACGCACGGCACCCTGCAGTGCCGCGTAGCCGCCATAGCTGCCGCCAAATATGCAGATGCGCTTCGGATCGGCGGCTTCCTGCTCGATCGCCCAACGCGTGGCATCGGTCACGTCATCCTGCATCTTGCCGCCCCATTCGCCATAACCGGCCTTCTGGAATGCAAGGCCGGAACCGCCCGAGCCGCGATAGTTGACCTGCAGAACCGCGTAACCGCGACTTGCCAGCGCCTGCACCGTCGGATCGTATTCCCACTGATCGAAAACACCGTGTGGGCCGCCATGGACAAAGACGACCATCGGCAGGCGCTTGGTCTCCTCCTTGCCAAACGGTCGGGTCAGGTAGCCACGCAACGGCATGCCGTCACGCGCCTTGATTGAAAACGGCTGCATGTCGGCAAGTGCGTCTGGCTTGATCCACGGAGCGCGGGCGAGCAGGAACTTCAGTTTTTTCGCCTCGGCATCGTACAGATAGAACGACCCCGGATCGCGATCGCTGTCGACGACAACGATAACCTTCTTGCCATCCCTGCTGGCGTTGCCGAAATGCACGTCCTCGCCGGGGAACTGCTGCATCAGTTCAACCAGCAACTTCGCTTCGGCGGCATTCTTGTCGAGCAAGGCGACGGCGGTGCGCCCGGGCATTGAACGGATCGCGAACAGGTCTTGCCGGTCAAAGGTTTCCTCGAATCCGCTGGGCCCGACCTCAAGGCCGCTCCATAGAGTCTTGAATTCGCGCTTGCCGACATCCCACTGACAGACACCGCCACGGTTGTGCGCGCCACCACACTCGAAGTAGACGCCATCGCCGGCGCGATTGAACATGATCGGCCAGACCACCACGCCACTGCCGGTCTCGGACGAGATCAGCTCCCAGTCCTTGCCGTCAGCCTCGCGGTAATAGACTTTTTGCTTTTGGTCGACGTCGTTGCCGACGGCAAAACGCACGACACCCTTGTGGTCGGTGATGAACTGCGCGCCGGTCATCGGTGCGGTCGCCACGGTACGGGTCTTGCCCGAAGCAAGGTCGATGCGGCGCACTTCGGCCTTGATCGACTCACCTGGCGTTCGGCTCCAGGGCTGCACCACGATCGTCGAATACTTGGCATCATCGGGCAAGGCTTCGAGGATCCAGGCCGAGGCGTACTCGTTCTGCTTGGTCTCGATGTGGCTTCCAGTCGATCCGGCCTTGCTTTCGCTGGCGCGATAGCCGAACAGGATGTCGCGGGCCTTGCCGTCCACATTGGTGGCATACAACTCGCCGGTGGGTATGGGCTGCTCGAGGGCGCCACCATGTTGGGCAACCGCGTAGACGATACGCTCGTTGGAGACCCACCAGAACTCGAAGACGTCATCGCCATTGCGTGGCTGCACGGTCAGCGCGGTGTTGCTGCCGAGGTCGATCATGGAAAGCACGACATTGCCGCCAACGATCGCTGTCGCCGCCAGGTGCTTGCCATCCGGCGAGATCTTCACGTCCTTGAATTGCATGTGCCTGGCAAAATCCGCCAGCGGCACCGGCTCGGCGGCTTGCACGCCGGCACATGCCAGAATCAATCCGGCCAAAAACATCCCTTTCCTGAGCATTGCAACTCTCCCGTCTCGGCAAAAGGCTAATCTACATTGTTTTCACGCTCCGAGGAAACCTGTACCTTGCGTGGAACCCGGCCGTAGCGGTCTTCCAGCCGGACAATGTCATCCTCGCCGAAGTAGTCGCCACACTGCACCTCGATCAGGTGGATGTCGCGCTCGGTCGGATTCTCCAGACGGTGCACGGTGTTCATCGGGATGTAGGCGGATTCATTGGCATTGAGCAGGAATTCGCGCTCGCCAATGCGTACCTTGGCGGTGCCATCGACCACGGTCCAGTGCTCGCTGCGCCGATTGTGCAATTGCAAGGAAAGCACATGTCCCGGCTTCACCGTGAGGCGCTTGACCTTGCAGTCATCGCGATCCTCGAGAACCGTATAGCTGCCCCAGGGGCGATGCACGGTGTTGTGCAGCGCGGCGGCCGGGTGGTTGCTCTCGCGCAGGCGCTCGACGACGGTCTTGACCTGCTGGGCGCGATCGCGATCGGCGACGAGTACGGCATCGCCAGTGTCGATGATGATCAGGTTTTCAACGCCGACCGCAGCAACCATGCGCGCATCCGACTGGATGTAGCAATTGCGGCTCTCGACGACGACGGCATCGCCCTGCACGCGATTGCCGTCGGCATCGGCGGCGACTTCAATCTCGCTGATCGCCTTCCACGAGCCGATGTCACTCCAGTCAAAGCGCGCCGGCACGACGGCAACCCGCTCGGCACGTTCCATGATCGCGTAGTCGATCGAGATGTCGGGCTGTGCAATGAAAGCGTCGCGGGAGAATTCGACCGGGCTGACCTGGCCGCTCTCGCTTGCATGGCAGGCGCGGGCGGCGGCAAGCACGTCCGGACACGCCTTCTGTGCAGCGGCAATCAGGGCATCGGCGCGGAAACAGAACATGCCCGAGTTCCAGGTGTAGTCGCCGGACAGCAGATAACCTTCCGCCGTGGCCCGGTCGGGCTTCTCGACAAAGGCGGCCACTTCGCGGCCTTCGCAACCTTCGACCGCGGCACCCATGCGGATATAGCCAAAGCCGGTTTCCGGCGCGCTTGGCTGGATGCCGAAAGTAACCAGCCAGCCGTCGGCGGCGATCTTCGCGGCGCGGCGGACATCGGCGGCAAAGGCCTCGACGTCGCGGATCAGGTGATCCGACGGCAGGATCAGCAGGGTCGCGTCGCTGGCGCACTGGTCGAGCACGTACAAAGCCGCGAGCAGGATCGCCGGCGCGGTATTGCGCCCGACCGGCTCCAGCAGGAATGGCAGGCGATCGAGGTCGGCATCGGCGTGGGTCGCGTACTCGTCGCGGGTGAGGAAGTAGTAATCCCGCCCGGTCACGGTCAGCACGGTGCCGCCGTCGGCAAGCTTCAGGGCACGATCGAGCGTCTTGTAGAGCAGCGAGCGACCATCCGCCATGCGCATGAACGGCTTTGGATAGGCGCTGCGCGACACCGGCCAGAGACGGGTGCCGGCGCCGCCGGAAAGGATTACCGGAACAATCATGCTGTTACTCCCTGGGTTTGGCTGGCGGCGAGTTCGCCGATCACCTCGTGCAGCCCGTCTGTCCAGGACTGCGGTTGTTGTCCGAAGACGAGGGCAAGCCTGGCATTGTCGAGTGCCGAAAACGCCGGGCGTTGTGCGCGCGTCGGGTAGTCGGCGCTGGTGATCGGCACGAGCTTCGGGATCTTGCCGATCAGACCGGCGCGCTGCGCCACCTGCAGGATGGCGCTGGCGAATTCAAACCAACTGCAACGCCCGGAAGCGGTCAGGTGATACGTGCCACAGGCGGCTGCGCGCTCCCTTCCAGTCATCGCCAACCAGCGCTGCACGACGCCGGCTGACGTTCGCGCAATCCAGTTCGCCGTGGTCGGCGCGCCAATCTGGTCATCGACCACGCGCAGTTCGTCGCGCTCGGCGGCCAGTCGCAACATCGTGCGCAGGAAGTTCTGCCCGCGCGCCGCATACACCCAGGCCGTACGCAGGATCAGGTGTTGCGCGCCGCTGTCGCGCAAGGCCTGCTCGCCAGCGGCCTTGCTGCGCCCATAGACGCCCAGCGGAGCGGTCGCATCATTTTCGTGCCAGGGGCGATCGCTGCGGCCATCGAACACGTAATCGGTCGAGTAATGCACGACGAGCGCCGCCTTGCGCGCAGCCCAGGCACCGATCTCGGCGACGGCCCGATGATTGATCCGATCCGCCAGCACAGGTTCGTCCTCGGCCCGATCCACCGCCGTGTAGGCCGCCGCGTTGACGATGATTCCCGCCTCGCTCGCATCCAGCGCACGCGCCAGTGCATCGCTGTCGGTGAGGTCGACGCGCAGGCACACGCTGCCATCGTCGAGCAGCCCCGATCGCGTTGCACAGTGCAACCGGCCCAGCGCCGCGAGTGGTTCGCGCAAGGCATGGCCGACCTGGCCATTGGCACCGAGCAGCAGAATGTTCACGCGCAGACCGGCAGCTTGTCCGCTGCCACATCGGCGAGAAACGGGGCTTGTTCATCCTTGTCCGACAAGGATGGGCGCGCCAGCGGCCAATCGATGGCCAGCTCGGCATCGTTCCAGCGGATGCCGGCATCGGCCGCGCCGTCGTAGTGCGCGGTGCACTGGTAGACGAAGGTGGCCGGACCGCTCAACACGGCGAAACCATGGGCAAATCCTTCCGGTATCCAGAAATGGCGTTTGTTCTCGGCGCTGAGGACTGCTGCCGCCCATTGACCGCGGGTTGGAGAACCGGTCCGGATATCCACGGCAACATCGTAGACCTCGCCTTCAAGCACGCTGACCAGCTTGCCCTGCGGGTTGGGCCACTGGTAGTGCAGGCCGCGCAATACGCCCTGCTCCGAGCGCGAGACATTGGTCTGCACGAAGCGCAAATCGAGCCCGGCTTCGGCAAATCGGTTGGCATTGAAGCTCTCGTAGAAGAATCCACGCGCATCGCCATGCACTTTCGGTTCGATGACCAGGCAACCTTCGAGCGCAGTCTTGATCAGCTTCATGCCGGGCGCCCTTCCCTGACCAGTTCCTGCAGATACTGGCCATAGGCGTTCTTCGCCAGTGGCGCGGCGAGTCGGAGCACCTGCTCGGCATCGATCCAGCGATTCAGGAAGGCGATTTCCTCGGGGCAGCAGATCTTCAGGCCCTGGCGATTCTCGATGGTCTGCACATAGCTCGATGCCTCGACCAGGGATTCATGCGTGCCGGTATCAAGCCAGGCGAAGCCCCGGCCCATGCGTTCAAGCATCAGCGAATCATCGGCCAGGTAGCAGCGGTTGAGATCGGTGATTTCCAGCTCGCCACGCGGCGAAGGTTTCAGCCCGCGGGCAAAATCGGCGGCACGGCCATCATAGAAATAAAGCCCCGTGACCGCCCAGTTCGATCGTGGATGGGCAGGCTTTTCCTCAAGTCCGATGACGCGAGCGTTGCCATCGAATTCGGCGACGCCGTAGCGCTCCGGATCGCGCACCCAGTAACCGAAAACCGTGGCCCCGTCCGTACGCGCATCGGCAGCGCGCAACAAGCGCGTCAGGCCATCACCATAGAAGATGTTGTCGCCAAGGATCAGGCAACTTGGATCGTTGCCGACGAAATCACGACCGATCAGATAGGCCTGCGCCAGTCCATCCGGTGAATCCTGCACGGCGTAGCGAATCGAAAGGCCCCATTGCGATCCGTCGCCAAGCAGGCGCTGGAACAAGGCCTGCTCGTGCGGCGTGTTGATGATCAGCACATCGCGGATTCCGGCCAGCATCAGGGTGCTCAGCGGGTAATAGATCATCGGCTTGTCGTAAACCGGCAGCAGCTGCTTGCTGACCGATTGCGTCAGCGGATACAGGCGCGTGCCGGAGCCGCCGGCGAGGATGATGCCGCGTCGTTTTGTCACCGGATGACCTCAAGACCAGGATTCGGACCGGCTATTGTATGGGGCCACGCGCAGGGGCGCTTGCCGAATCAACCGGGAATCCGGCAAGCCATTGATCAAACAGGCAAATGGCTAGCGAAACGGGGCGTTCGAGGGCAGAAGCGGCGACTCGCATGAGGCCCGGCTGGCCGGCTGCTTGTCGATTCCCGACCGAAGTGCCGCATCCGTCAGGGCCTGCTTCGTCGTGCGTCCGGACTTCCAAGCTGCCCAACGCTCCAGGATTCCGGATCCCGCAGCTCTACTTTTCTGTCGCCGTGGCGGCAAACCGTTCCACAAGGAACGCGCGCATCATGCGGTAGGCGCGTTTTGCGGCGCGTTCGTTGTAGAGGCAGCCTGGCGGGCTGTTTGCATCGGCCTCGGCGAAGCAATGCACGGCACCGCTGAAGTTGACGAACTGCCAATCGGCTCCAGCTGCATCCATTTCCTCGTTGAACTTGCCGATGTCCTCCAACGAGGTGCCCTGGTCATCGGCGCCATTGAGCACGAGTATCGGCGTCTTGATGGAATGTGCCGCCGCCGGCATCGATGTCGAAAGGCCGCCATGGAAACTGACCACACCGGCAAGATCCGCGCCGCTGCGGGCGAGTTCGAGAACCGTGGAACCACCGAAACAGAAACCGATCGCGGCAATCCTGTCTGCCTGCAGAGGCACCTTGCCGGCCTGGGCGCGCAAGGTGGCAACGGCTTCGCTGATGCGGGCGCGCAAACTCGCCCGATCGGCATAAAGCGCGCCGACTTGCGCACGTGCCTCCTTGGCATCCTTCGGCCGCACGCCTTCGCCATACATGTCGGCGACGAGGACCACGTAATCGCTGGCGGCCACTTCCTTCGCACGCTCGATGGCCGATTCGGTCTCGCCCATCCAGTTCGGCACCATGACCAGACCGGGACGCAAGGCCTTGCTCGCGTCGTCGTAGACCAGGTGCCCGGCAAAGCGGGTCTTGTCGACCGTGTAGCTGATCGGCTTGACCACCATCGCGGCCTCGACCGAGGTCGTGGCGAGCAGCAACAAGGCTGAGGCTAGCAAGGCGCGCATGGTCTTCTCCGTCGGGATTTGCGCCGATGATAGTCCCATGCCGGGCAAAACTCAGGCGTTCGCGGCCTGATGCACGCCGGCCACTGCACGACCGGAGGGATCGGCGGCAAGGGCGAAGGCCGGGTCCCAGGCAATGGCGGCAGCCGAGGAGCAGGCGATCGACTTGCCACCGGGGATGGTCTGCGCGCAGGCATCACCCGGGAAATGCATCTCGAAGATGCGTCGATAGAAATATCCCTCCTTGGTTGTCGGCGGGTTGAGTGGAAAGCGCATGGCCGCCGCGGCAAATTCGCGATCACTGACCTGGGCTTCGGCATGCGCCTTGAGGCCATCGATCCAGCCATAGCCGACGCCATCGCTGAACTGCTCCTTCTGCCGCCAGAGGATCGATTCCGGCAGCGCACCGGCAAAGGCTTCGCGCAATACCGCCTTCTCGATGCGCCCGTTGCCGGCCATCTTGAATTTCGCGTCCATGCCCATGGCGACATCGAGGAACTCCAGGTCGAGGAATGGCACGCGCGCCTCGACGCCCCAGGCCATCATCGACTTGTTGGCGCGGGCGCAGTCGTAGAGATGCAGGGCATCGATCTTGCGCACGGTTTCGGCGTGGAATTCGCGCGCGTCCGGTGCCTTGTGGAAATACAGATAGCCGCCGAAGATCTCGTCGGAACCTTCGCCGGAGAGCACCATCTTCACGCCCATGGCCTTGATGCGGCGCGCCAGCAGGTACATGGGCGTCGATGCGCGGATCGTCGTCACATCATAGGTTTCGACATGCCGGATCACTTCCGGCAAGGCATCGAGACCTTCCTCGAAGGTGTAGCGGAAGCCGTGATGGACGGTGCCGAGCGCCGCGGCGGCGACCTCGGCGGCGGCCAGATCGGGCGAGCCTTCGAGGCCAATGGCAAACGAATGCAGGCGCGGCCACCAGGCTTCGGCGGAATCATCCTCCTCGACACGCCGACGCGCGAAACGAGCCGCACAGGCCGCGACCAGGGAAGAATCAAGTCCGCCGGAGAGCAGCACGCCGTAGGGAACGTCGGTCATCATCTGCCGGTGCACGGCCGCTTCAAAGGCGACGCGCAGCGCCTGTGCCGTCACTTCAACTCCTTCGGTCGCGGCGTAGCTGCGCCAGGGTTTTTCGTAGTAACACTGCAACTCGCCAGCCGCGCTGTCGAAGACATGCCCCGGCGGAAACGCGGCGACATCGGCACAGATCCCGACCAAGGCCTTCATTTCCGAGGCGACACAAATGCGTCCCTGGCCATCATGCCCCCAAAACAGGGGGCAGACGCCAATCGGATCACGGGCGATGACAAAGCGCCTGGCGGCCCGATCCCAGAGTGCAAACGCGAAGATCCCATTGAGCTTGCGCACACCCTGCGCACCGTGTTCGCGATAGAGGGCATTGATGACCTCGCAATCGGATCCGGTCTGGAAATCGTAGGCCTGGGTCAAACCCTGCTCGAGTTCGCGATGGTTGTAGATCTCGCCATTGACCGCGAGCACCAGTTCGCCATCAGCTGAGCGGATCGGCTGGGCACCGCCGGCAGGATCGACGATCGCCAGCCGCTCATGGACGAGGATCGCCGCCTCATCGACATGCACTCCGCTCCAGTCCGGGCCGCGATGACGCTGGCGCTGGGACAGCTCCAGGGCGAGCCGGCGCAGGCTGACGAGATCGTCGCCAGCCTGCAGGCCGAACATTCCGAATATCGAGCACATGTTGATGATTCCTGAGTTGATCGAAAGCCCAATGCCTGCGTGTTCTGCATTGCATGCATACGTGCCATCCATGGCACTGAAACGCAGAAGGCCCGCTCTTTGGCGGGCCTTCTGCGTGTATATGGTTGTGTAACCGTCAGTGCACGCCAGCCCCGGATGTCGAGCACGGATTATTGCGCCCGTTGCAATTGGCGGCGGCGGCGAAGAAAGTCGGCTTGCTGGTCACGGAGTACATGGACATCAATAGAGCAGAAGCCATCGGCCAAGGCAAGCATTTGTTCGTCCGACTTTGCTTGCATGCGAAACCATTGGGGCTCCTGCTTCTGCTGGCCACGAGCGGCATCGCGCATGCGCAAGGTGCACGCGTGCATCGCTGCATTGGCGAAAATGGCGAACCGACCTTCAGCGACCGCAAATGTGCGTCATTGAAGGCCACTCCGGCTCCGGCACAGTCTGCCAATGCGCCCGCACAACCCGGCAGCGCGGATGCAGCCAGCGCCGCGATCACGCAAACCTGCGCGGTTTCGCCGCAGGATCTGCGCGAGCGGGTTGCCGCCACGTTTGCCGCGACGAATGCGGTCGGCTTTTCCGGTCTGTTCCTGTGGGACGGATTTGGCCAGGGTTCGGCGATTGCGCCGCTGCGGGAGCTTGCCGTGCTGATCCATGAGCCGCTGCTTGCCATCGACCTGGAATCATCGCCCCGATTCCGCGCCCGAGATCGCTACCGTTACGGCGAAGCCGGCAACGATGACGACGCGCTTCAAGAACTCGTCATCCGCACGCTTGGCGAAGACGAACGCAATGTCCCGTTCGAGTCGATCCGCCATTACGAATTGACCGAGTCGAGGGGCTGCTGGTGGCTGCTGATGCCCTGGTGATCGCCCGATGCGCGGCGCGCGGTTATCATGGCAGGCTACCCAACGAGGATCTGCATCATGGCGGCGACCTATCCCGAGTACATCTGGCAGAACGGCAGGATCAAGCCCTGGGCTGAAGCCACCGTACATGTGATGGCGCATGCGCTGCATTACGGCTCGTCGGTATTCGAGGGCATCCGCAGCTACGAGACGCCGCAGGGACCGGCGATTTTCCGCCTCGGCGATCACCTCAAGCGCCTGTACATGTCGGCAAAGATCTACGACATCGCCATTCCGTACACGATCGACGAACTCGCCGCGGCCTGTCGCGAAGTCATTCTCAAGAACGGCCTGACCAAGGCCTATCTGCGCCCGGTCGCCTTCCGCGGACTGGGCGGTTTCGGACTGTCTGCCGAAACCCCCACCGATGTCGCCGTGGCGACCTGGGAAATGGGCCCTTATCTTGGCCCGGGCGTGCTCGAAGCCGGTATCGATGCCTGCGTGTCCACCTGGAACCGGATGGCTCCCAACACCATTCCGACCGGCGCCAAGGCGGGCGGCAATTACCTTTCCGGGCAACTCATTGCCCGCGAAGCGCGTCGGCTCGGTTTTGGCGAAGGCATCGCGCTGGCCTCGAACGGCCTGCTCAGCGAAGGTGCTGGCGAAAACCTGTTCCTCGTCTTTGACGGCCAGTTGCACACAACGCCGGCGAGTGCCGCGATCCTCAATGGCATCACCCGGCACACGCTGATGACGCTCGCCCGCGCCAACGGCATCGAGGTGGTCGAGCGCGACATGCCACGCGAATACCTCTATCTGGCCGACGAGATCTTCATGTGCGGCACCGCCGCCGAAGTCACGCCAATCCGCTCGGTCGATGCCAAGCAGGTCGGCGCAGGCAAGGCCGGACCGATCACGCGCAAAATGCAGGAGCTGTACTTCGGCCTGTTCAGCGGCAAGACCGAGGATCGCTGGAACTGGCTCGACCCGGTCGCCTGATCAGGATTGCCGGTCAAACTGCAGGGTGGCCACCGCGCCACCTTGCGGACGTGGTGCCAGCGTCACCTCCCAACCGTACAGTTCGCATAGTCGACGCACGATCGCCAGCCCGAGTCCGGCCCCCTTGACCAGGGTCGTGCCGCGTTCGCCACGTTCGAACAGGCGCTCGGCATCCTCGGCGACAAAGCCGGGACCGGTGTCCTCGACCGCGACCCGACCATGGCCGACGATCACCGCGACCTCGCCCTCCTGGGTGTACTTGAAGGCATTGCTGATCAGGTTGGTCAGGGCCACGGCAACCACCGAGGACGGGGCGACGGTCGACAGCGGCTGCTCGAGCTCCAGGCGAACCTCGACCGGCTTGTTGCCGAGATGCGGGCGACTGATGTCGATGACCTGCTCGACGACCTTGGCGACATCGGTGGTCTCGCCATCGGTCGGCGGCTGCCGCTCGCTGCGTGAGAGCAACAGCAGCGCATCGGTCAGTTCCGTCGACTGGCGCACCGCGCGCTCGATGCGGCGCAGGCGCTCCTGCGTCTTCGCGGAGAGATCCTGCTGCCCCAGCATGAGCTCGGTAGTCGATGCAATCACCGCCAGCGGCGTGCGCAGCTCGTGACTGACATCGGCATTGAACTCGCGGTCACGCTCGACCAGATGGGTCAGGCGCGCGGCATAGTCATCCAGCGCAAGGGCCAGCTCGCCAACTTCGTCGTTGGCAAAGCGCGGCGCCATCGGCGCGTAGTTCCCCGATTTGCGCAGTTCACGCAGGCGCCGGGCCAGCTCGGTGACCGGGCTCATCACCCGCGAGGACAACCACAGGCCCATGAACAGGGAAAACACCGCAAACAGGATCACCGTGGCGATCAGGGCAATCAGCAACTGGCGTTCGCTTAGTTTCTGTGCGCTGACATCCTGCTGCAGGAAGGCCCACAGGTCGTCCGACTTCGACACGGCGAGCTTGTAGGGGCGCAGGTGGCCCTTGTCATCGTAGTCGGCAAGGTTGTAGACGCCACTGTCGAATTTCTGCCACGCCAATGGGACATTGGAAAAACGCCTGGCACTAAAAATGCGCGCCTGGTACAGGGAGAGTTGCCATGGTGCATCCGGCGAAGGATTCTCGCGCTTGAAATCGGCGAAGCTCTGCACCTCGCGAGCCAGGGTGCTGTTGATGAACTGGTCTTCGAGGCGTGCCCGCACGTAAATCGTGGCAACAGCAAACAGGGCCGTGAGGCCCAGCCCGAAAAGCGCAAACGAGATGATGATCCGGCTGCGCAGCCTACGCCGGTACTGCATCCGGATCGACCATGCGATAGCCGATGCCGTGACGCGTCTGGATCAGCGGCTTGTCAAAGGGCTTGTCGATTGCGGCGCGCAGGCCGTGGATATGCACGCGCAGCGAATCGCTGTCGGGCAATTCCTCGCCCCAGACGCGGGTTTCGAGCTCCTGCCGAGTGACCACCGATGGCGCCGAATCCATCAGGGCCTGCAACAACTTCAGGCCGATCGGATTGAGCTGGATCGATTTGCCGTCGCGGATGACGACCAGGGTATCGAGGTTGTAGGTGAGATCGGCGAGTTGCAGGAGGCGGCTCTTGATGCCCTTGCCGCGACGGCCCAAAACTTCGACACGGACGGCCAGTTCCTGCAGGGCGAACGGCTTGACCATGTAATCATCGGCACCGGAGTCGAAGCCGGAGAGTTTCTGTTCAAGGGCATCGCGGGCAGTCAGCATCAGCACCGGAGTCTGCCTGCGCGCATCCTGGCGCAGCTTGCGACAGACTTCGAGCCCGTCCATGCCGGGCAGGCCAAGATCGAGCACGATGGCGTCGAACTCGTTGACCACGGCCAGGTGCAGGCCGGTCACGCCGTCACCGGCAAAGTCGACCACGTGACCACGGTCGGCGAGGAAATCGCCGATATTGGCAGCGATATCGCTGTTGTCTTCAATGACGAGTATGCGCATGGGGCGATAGCTTAACGCGGAACCCCCGATCAGGAATGCACGGATGAGGAATTCGGCGAAGGGTGGGAAGGTCGGATTGCAGCGCAATAAAATGGCCCAAGGAGGTGCCTTTGGGGGAACACACCTCGCTTGGGCCAAAAGCTACTGCCCCGATTACCGTAATCTGCCGGTCACCTTGCCAAAAACTTAGGAGTGTCGAGCAGAACCTACAGTGGCTGGGACTATAGGGATCAAAGGCTTAAATCAAGGTTAAGCGGCACTGATGCTTCCGTTAATTCACGCCTGGCCGCGTTTCTTCCTCGGCGGCACCTGCGGCTTGCGCACCTCGACCGCGTTTTCCAGATAGGCGACGATCTCGCCGGCAATGTCCTTGCCGCTGGCCTTCTCGATGCCTTCCAGACCTGGCGAGGCGTTCACCTCAAGCACCAGTGGTCCGCGCCGCGAGCGCAACAGGTCGACGCCGGCAATGCCGAGGCCCATGGTCGCCGCCGCGCGCAGCGCAACTTCGGTTTCCAGCTCGCTCAACTGGACGGCGCTGGCAACGCCACCACGGTGCAGGTTGGCACGGAAATCGCCATCCGGAGCCTGCCGGTGCATCGCTGCTGCAACCCGATTGCCGATGACGAAACAGCGAAGATCGCCGCCGCCCGCCTCGCCAATGAACTCCTGCACGACGAAATTGGCATACAGGCCGCGAAACGCCTCGATCATGCCTTGCGAGGATGCACGCTTTTCGGCGAGCAGGACGCCCTGTCCCTGGGTTCCCTCGTTGAGCTTGATGACATGCGGTGGATCGCCAAGCATCTGCAGCAGGTCGGCGGTGTCATCGGGGTAATCGCCAAACACGGTCCTTGGCAGATCCATGCCCTCACGGGCCAGCAATTGCAGCGAGCGCAACTTGTCGCGCGCGCGCAGCACGGCGTCCGAACAGTTCGGCGTGTACACGCCCATCATCTCGAACTGGCGCAGCACCGCCGTCCCGTAGAACGTGATGGATGAGCCTATGCGCGGAATCACCGCATCGAAGCCGCTCAGCGCGCGCCCCTTGTAATGCATGGCGAATCCGTTCTGCGCGATGCGCATGTAGCAGCGCAGCGGATCGAGCACGCGCACGCGATGTCCGCGGCTGCGGCCGGCCTCGACCAGTCGGCTCGTCGAGTACAACGAGGAGTTGCGGGAGAGGATCGCGATCTTCATGGTGGATGCGGACTCGAGCGAAGCATCATGGCGGGCTGCGCTGCGCTCCGCAGGACGGATCGCCGATCAGGTTGGAGCGGGTGAAGGGAATCGAACCCTCGTCAGTAGCTTGGGAAGCTACAGCTCTACCATTGAGCTACACCCGCGCAAGCGACAGATTATCCGTCATTGCGGGCAGGCGGCAAGCAAAAACCGGCACCCGATCCGGCCAGGCAAGAGCTGCGAATGTTGAATTTTTTGCACAGATGCCGGGCGGACGGTTCACGTTCAGCCATGATCCGGTCAGATAAGCGTGCGCGTATCGCGCCTGCATGTTCCATGCAGGCATGGCGGTGCCGTAAACACCTTTCGAGGAGAGCACCATGTTCAATCGTCATTTGTCCCGACTTGCCACCTGGCTCGTGCCGGTGCTGCTGCTGTGCGCAGCCGCCGGACAAGCCTTGGCAGACCCACCGGGCCGGGTCGCCCGCCTGAGCTATGTCGGCGGCGATGTCAGCATGCAGCCAGCCGGTTTCGAGGAATGGGCGGAAGCGCGCATCAATCGCCCGTTGGTCACCGGTGACAGTCTCTACTCCGATCGTGCCTCGCGCGTGGAAATGGAAGTTGGTGCCGCGACCGTGCGCCTCGACGAGCGCACCGCATTCCGCCTGCTCAATCTCGATGACGACAACGCGCAGATCGAGCTGACCGCCGGCACCTTGAACCTGACGGTTCGCCATGTCTTCGAAGGCCAGATCTACGAGATCGATACTCCGACCCTCGCCCTGGTCATCCAGACACCGGGCCAGTACCGCGTTGACGTCGCCCCCGATGGCGACTCGACCATGGTTTCGGTGATCGATGGCAATGGCGATGTCTACGGCCGCGACAATGCCAGCTTTCGCGTGCGTGATGGCGAGTCCTATCGTTTCCACGATTCGCAACTGCAGGACTATGAAGTATTCGACCTGCCCCGCCAGGACGATTTCGACCGCTGGTGCTACGAACGCGCCGACCGCTACGAGCGCTCGCCCTCGCGCCGCTATGTCTCCGAAGAGGTCATCGGCTATGCCGATCTCGACGCTTACGGAAGCTGGAGCACGGCCGCAACCTACGGCGCGATCTGGTACCCGTCGCGCGTCAGTGCGGGCTGGACTCCGTACCGTGATGGCCACTGGTCATGGATCGATCCATGGGGCTGGACGTGGGTCGACAATGCACCTTGGGGCTTTGCGCCGTCGCACTACGGACGCTGGGCTTATGTCGGCAGCCGTTGGGGCTGGGTGCCGGGACCGCGCCATGTGCGGCCGATCTACGCGCCGGCCCTGGTCGCCTTTGTCGGTGGCGGTGGCTTCAGCGTGAGCATTTCCAGTGGTGGCCCGATCGGCTGGTTCCCGCTTGGCCCGCGTGACGTCTATGTGCCGTGGTACCGCGGCTCGCGCAGCTATTTCAACGACATCAACGTGCGCAACACGACGATCATCAACAATACCTATATCACCAATGTCTACAACAACTATTCGCGTGGTCAGCCGATAACCAATTTCAATTACGCCTATCGCAACGATCATCGCGCCTACACCGCGGTCTCGCGCGATGCCTTCATCAATGCGCGTTCGGTCAACAGCGCGCGCGTGCAGGTTGCGCAGTCGCAATTGAGTCAGGGGCGCGTGGTCAGCCGCATCGACATGGCTCCGACTGCACGCAGTTTTGCCGGTGGCAACGCGGTGCCCGAGGGACGGCGCAATATCCAGGCCGCCACGTTTGATCGCGGAGTCATTGCACGCACGGCTCCGCCGATGCGTCGTCTTGACGCGCAAGAGCGCATCCGTGCGATTTCGCGCAACGACAACCAGCCACTCGCGGTCGGCCAGATGCGCGATCTGGCGACGACCCAGCCGCGCTCGGATGAACGCCAGACGCGCCGCATCCAGGTTGTCGGCGGCGAGCGCCCGGCGCCGACGGCAATGCCGTCCCGCCAGGATGGTGATGGCAATTCACGCGTCCAGCGGCAACCACGTTCGGGCGTACCGGCGCGCGAAGACAATCAGCGCGAACGGGCACCGGCGAACAGCCGAATCGAGCGCAACCGTGACGCCACCCCTGCGGCAACGATCCGCGCGCCACGAAACGATCGCGACGGGCGCATCGAGCGCAATCCTCCCGCCAGCCAGCCGCGGCAGGCGATGGATCGCGACCAGCAATCGAATCGCCAGGTGACGCCGCGCCCGGCCGTGGAACGCGATGCGCCGGCACGCACGATAAACGCCCCCGAGCAACGCGGGCCGTCAACGATTCGCGCCAATCCCGAGGCGGTCGAGCGCAATCGAGGCAATGCCACGCGCGACCAGGGCATCGCCCAACCTGCGCCCCGCAGCATGGAGCAGCGCCAGCCGGCGCAGCGCGAGCAACCGGTGCGAAGCGAAGCGAGGCCGATGCAGGAGCGTCGCGTCTACCCGCAGCCGGAACCGCGCAACATGCCGCAACAGGAACGTCGCGAGGTGTCGCCGCGCAATGTGCCGCAACAGCGCATCGAGCCCGAGCCGAGGCGCGAGGTTGCACCCGTCGAGCGTCGCCAGGTGCAGCCACGAAATGTGCCGCAGCCCGAGCAACGTCAGGCGGTGCAGCCCCGCCAGCCGGTGCAGGACCAGCCTGCGCCCCAGTCACAAGAGCGCAAGAGCAAGAAGAGCGACGACTCCAGTGACGACGACAAGGGCAACCAGCGCAAGCGCCGGGAATGACCATGTTGCCAACAACCCTGCCCCGGTAAGGGGCTTGCCACGGAAAACGCCGCAGTCATCTGCGGCGTTTTCGCATGTATCTCCCGGTCCAGTCACGCGCACGGCTGCGCCGGTGGCTGACGCTCGGGCCGGCGATCAGGCTGGCGTTCGGGATAGAATGTGCGCATGAAAATCACCCTCAACGGCGAAGTCCATGACATCGCCGAGCAATCGACGCTGGAGCACCTGCTTGCGGCGAACGGTTTTGCCGACAAGCGCGTTGCGGTGGAGATCAACCGCCAGATCATTCCGCGCAGCGTATACCGCGAACGCGAAATCAAGGCTGGCGACCGCATCGAGATCGTGCATGCCATTGGCGGCGGCTGAAGCGGATCGAAGGAGTGCCGCCATGCCCTGCCCCGTTGCCAGTTGCAAAAAGGAATATCGAACAAGCCAATGACCCAGATCGCAGACGACACCCTGGTTATCGCCGGCCGCCACTACCGCTCGCGCCTGCTCACCGGCACCGGAAAATTCAAGGATCTCGAGGAAACGCGCCGGGCAACCGAAGCTGCCGAAGCCGAGATCGTCACCGTCGCCATCCGCCGCACGAACATCGGCCAGGATCCTGCACAGCCCAATCTCCTCGACGTGCTGCCGCCCGATCGCTACACCATCCTGCCCAACACCGCCGGCTGCTATACGGCGGATGATGCCGTGCGCACGCTGCAGCTTGCGCGCGAACTGCTCGACGGCCACAAGCTGGTCAAGCTTGAGGTGCTGGGTGATCCGCGCACGCTGTTTCCGGATGTGGTGCAGACCCTGGATGCGGCCGAGCGCCTGGTCGCCGACGGTTTCGAGGTGATGGTCTACACCAGCGACGACCCCTTGCTGGCGCGCCGGCTTGAACAGATCGGCTGCGTCGCGATCATGCCGCTGGCCGCGCCAATCGGCTCGGGCCTTGGCATCCAGAACCGCTACAACCTGCTCGAGATTGTCGAGAACGCCAAGGTTCCGGTGCTTGTCGATGCCGGTGTCGGCACCGCCTCGGATGCGGCGATCGCCATGGAACTGGGGTGTGATGGCGTGCTCATGAATACGGCGATCGCCGGCGCTCGTGATCCGGTGCTGATGGCCCATGCAATGAAACTGGCCATCCAGGCCGGACGTGCCGCATTCCGCGCCGGACGCATCCCGCGCAAACGCTATGCCTCGGCATCGAGCCCGATCGACGGCACGATTGGCTGAGGCGATGACTGATCCCCGCCACACCGATCGCCAATCCGCACAACCCGGTGGGCAACGCCGCGTGCGCAGTTTCGTCCTGCGCCAGGGACGCATCACCCCGGCGCAAGCACAGGCCTTCGATGCGCACTGGTCGCGTTACGGCCTCGACTACAGCGACCAGCGCATCGATCTGCAAGCGCTGTTTGCGCGACCCGCACCGGTGGTACTCGAAATCGGCTTCGGCAACGGCGAGCAGCTCCTGCACGCGGCGGTCAACGAACCCACGCGCAATTTCCTCGGCATCGAGGTCCACCGCCCCGGCGTCGGCCGCTTGATGAATGGCCTCGCCGTCGCCAACGTCGACAACATCCGCATCAGCAATCACGATGCCGTCGAAGTCATCGAGCGCCAGCTTGCGCCGGATTCGCTCGATGAAGTGCGTATCTATTTTCCGGATCCATGGCCGAAGGTCCGTCATCACAAGCGGCGCCTGATCCAGCCGGAGTTTGTCGAACTCCTCGCCACGCGCGTGCGCAGCGGCGGCCTGCTGCACCTCGCCACCGACTGGGCCGAGTATGCCGAGCACATGCTGGCGGTGGTCGATGGCTCAGGCCGATGGCGCAACCGGGCCGGACTCGGGGCATACTCCGAGGTGCCCGGCTGGCGCATCAACACCCATTTCGAAAAGCGCGGCGTGCGTCTCGGCCATGGTGTCTGGGATCTGATTTTCGAGCGCGTCTGAAGCAACCTCCTGTCCGCCATCCCGACTAGAAACGGATTGACAAGACAACACGATGGAAATGAGCCTGACCCTGACCACCGACATGGCCCTCGTCCTCGGCCTGCTGGTGTTCACCGTGATCATGCTCGTGCTCGAATGGGTGCGCGGAGACCTGGTCGCCCTGCTCGTCCTCGTCGTCATCGGCGTGACACGCCTGATGCCGGTGGAGCAACTGTTTGACGGGTTTGCCGGCAACGCAGTGATGTCGCTGATCGCGGTGATGATCATGGGCGCGGGCCTCGATCGCACCGGCATGCTCGGCAAGGCGGCGAACTTCATCCTGAAGATCGCCGGCGGCGTCGAGGCGCGCGTCTCCAACCTGATCAATGCCATGGTCGGCAGCATGTCGGGGATCATGCAGAGCCAGGCGCTGGCGGCCCTGTTCATGCCGGTGGTCAGCCGCATCAGCTCACGCACCGGCATCCCCCTGAAGCGCCTGCTCCTGCCGATGGCCTTCTGCATCCTCGCCGGCACCAACATCACGATGATTTCCAATTCACCGTTGATCCTGCTCAACGACCTGGTCGCCAGTGCCAACCGCAACCTGCCGCCGGGGGCGCAGAGCATCGAGCCGTTCTCGCTGTTCGCGATCACCCCGATCGGCATTCCCCTGCTGCTGGTCGGACTTGCCTATTTCGCCTACCTCACCCCGCGCCTGTGGCCGAGCGAGGAGGAGAAGCAGAAAGTCACGCCCGGTCGCACCGAGACCTATTTCGCCGAGATGTACGGCATCGATGGCGAAGTCATGGAGCTGACCGTGACCGCGGAAAGTCCGATGGTCGGCATGAGCATCGTCGAGGCCGAGCGACTGCATGGCGCACCGCTGATCCTTGCCCTGAAGACCGGCAACGAAGCGCGTCTGGCACCGCCGGGCGACCAGATGATCTGGGTCGGCAGCGTGCTCGGCGTGCTCGGCAAGCGCGAGGACATCAGCGCCTTCGCCAACAACCAGTTGTGCCGGATGCAATCGCGACTGCGCAACTTTGGCGACATGTTCAATCCGACCCGCGCCGGCATCGCCGAGGCGGTGGTTGTCCCGAACTCGCGCTGGGTCAAGCAACTGGTCGGCGACCTGCGCATGCGCAAGCGCTTCGGCATCAGCGTACTGGCGGTGACCCGCGGCGAGCAGGTCTTTCGCGAGGACGTGCGCGAAGTCTCGCTGCGCCCCGGCGACACCCTGATCATCCACGGCCTCTGGCGCGACCTGACCCTGGCCGCCGAAACACGCGATTTCGTGGTCGTCACCGATTTCCCGCAGGAGGAGCAGCGGCCAAGCAAGATCTGGCATGCGGCGATCTTCTTTGCGCTGGCCATGGGCCTTGGCCTGTTCACCGATCTCAAGCTCGCGGTGGCGATGCTGGTTGGCGCAGTCGGCATGTTGCTGGCGGGCGTGCTCAGCATGGATGAGGCCTACCACGCGATCAACTGGAAGACGATCTTCATCCTTGCCTGCCTGATCCCGCTTGGCGGCGCGATGGATTCCACCGGCACGGCGGCCTGGATTGCCCAGGAGGCCATGGTCTATCTGGGCGGCCTGCCGCAATGGATGATCCAGGCTTTCCTCGCCATACTCGCCCTCGGTTTCTCGCAGGTCATCTCGAACGTTGGCGCGGCGGTCATGATGGTGCCGATGGCGATCAACATCGCCCTGGCTTCGGGCGGCAATCCGGCGGCCTATGCGTTGATCGTCGCCATCTCGACTTCCAACACCTTCCTGCTGCCCAGTGCAAATCCGGTGCTGCTTGTCGTCGCCGGCCCCGGCGGCTACAAGACCCGGGATTTCCTGCGCGTCGGCCTGCCGCTGACGGTACTGATCCTGGTGACCACGCTGATCTCGGTCAACCTGGTCTTCAGTCGCGGCTGAGCGCCAGCATCCGCCGTAAGCTTTCCGCCCGGACGCGGGGCAGTACGGCATTGGCTGCGGCCATGCCAGCCGGCGGTTTGGATCTGCTTCGCAGGCGGCGATGCTGCGCCGCCCTCGGCACAGGCTGGCAGTGGTCAGTGCGTGCCGCCGGCCAGAAAACCTGTTTCCTTCAAGGTCGGCTCGAGTTCGGGCTCTCTTGGCGCCGGGCCGCTGGCGTCAAGCGGACGACAGACATGCGATCCGATTTCCGGAACGCAATAATCCATGGCCACGGCCTTGCCGGCATCCAGGCGATCCGCTTGCGCAATCGACGCGGCTCGCTCGTCGGCCTTGCGGGCCTGGCCAAGTGGGTGCCCGGCGCGACAGACATGGGAACCCATCGGTATCGCGCAGGAGCCCTCGTCGGCGACGCCGGCGACCTTGGCATCGCCGACGAACTCGAAGTCCTGGTGGAATTTCTCCGCACTGCTCGGGTCCAGCGATCGTGCATCGAATCGCCATTGACGCAGGGCGTTGCGCGCGGCAACCACGAACGGACTCTGCAGATCACCGCTGATGGTGCGGATGTTGCGCACGCGTCCACCGCGATCGATGGAAAATTCGAAGCTGACTTTCGCATGCGGGCGGCTGAATCCGCGATCCGGATATTCGGGCGCAACCATGCGCACGATCTTCGGCGTGGCCTGCGCAGGGCCGGCATCTGCCGCCGCGACCATCTCGATCGGGGCGTGCTGGATGGCGCTGTCCGCTGCATCGACCGGCGCCAAGCCAAGCGACTCGGCTGCGGCGCTCGGCGCGGCGGCGACCGCCTCGACCGGGTTCGCTTCGACGAGCGGCATGACCGCTGCGACTGCCAACGCCTCTGCCTTGGCCACGTCGACGCTGTCGTCGGTTGCCGCGAGCGGCACGACTTCGCTGGGCATCGATACACTGGCAAGTTCGACTCGCAGCGGCGCAATCTCGTGCGCAAGCGTGAGCGCTGGCTTGGCAGGGGCAGGATCCACCGAGCGAGGCTGCAGAAACACTTCGGGCTGCGGGTCCGAACTGGTGTGCGAAAGGACGACAGCAGTGGCCACGATCGAGCCGCAAGCTGACGCGACCAGCCACACCGCAAGGCGCGAGCGGCGCACGCGCGCGTGCGGGTGAACCGGGCCGACAATGCGCCGCACGCGATCCAGCAACATGCCGCCGCTCGCGGCAACGGCAAGCTGCGGTGTCAGTTGACGCAGGTTTTCCAGTGCCGCCAGGGTGCGTGCATATTCGCGGGGTTCGCTGTCGGTGAGGTGCAAAACCAGGTTGTCGCAGCAGACCTCGCGCTCATGGCGAACCTCGCGCGAAATCCAGTGCACTACGGGATGATAGAAAAGCAGGGTTTCGACAATGGCCTGGGCCAGGTTGACGAGGTGATCGTAGCGGCGCAGATGGCCGAGTTCGTGGGCCAGGATCAGTTCAAGTTGCTGGCGCGGGAGCTTGGCGACCACCGCCACGGGCAGCAGGATAACCGGCTTCAGCCAGCCGATCAGGGTCGGCGTATCGATGTTGGCCGAGACCAGGACGCGCACGCCCGGCAGCGTCCCAAAACGCTCGGCCACCTGCGCGAGCAGACGCTCGATGGCGAGATCGCGCCAGGCCAGTCGGCGCGCAATCTGATCCAGCGAATGCCATTGCTGCGCGGCGCGACCAATCATCAGCAGGACACCGGCCAACCAGGCCGCGACGAGCAGTGCCAGCAGGCCGTCGAATGCCGGTGCGCCAGGCGACAGAGTTGTCGTGGTGGCCAGGCCGGCACTGACGGTGCCACTGGCATGGGCATGCGTGGCTTCCATTGCCGCAGACGGCCACAGCAGCGCCAGCGTCAAGATCGGCGCGAGCAGCAGGGCCAGCAAGGAAAACAGGCCAAACGCGTAGCGCAGCGAACTCTGCTCGGCAGGAACGAAGCGCCGGACCTGCGCATAAACGATGCCGATGATCAGGCCCTGCCAGAGGAAATGGACCAGGGTCCAGCCCAGTGCCTGCATCCAGGCGAGATCGGAAATGGCCGCAATCATGCCTGCCGGCCTGATTCGATGCTGTCGAGCAGGGCGCGGATCTCGTCAAGTTCCTGCTGGCTGGCGTGGGGTTGACCGCCCAATGCCTGCAGCACAAGCCGGGATGGCGAGCCATCGAAGACGCGCTGAACCATGTCGCTGAGAAACCGCTGCTGGTTGGATTCCTTGCTGATCACGGCGCGATAAACGTGCGCGCGCTGCGAATCGTCGCGCTCGACCAGGCCCTTGGCATGCATGATCTGCAGCATCTTCAGGGAAGTCGTGTAGCCGGTTCCATCATCGCGATAGTGCGCCTCGTGCAGTTCGCGCACGGTCATCGGGCCAT